>Ga0058703_1000149_pt1 | contig 14381 bp, 13 predicted proteins | sample AgamicMgMae_FD_83782 | JGI IMG/M metagenome (GOLD analysis project Ga0058703, IMG submission 83782) | Agave microbial communities from Guanajuato, Mexico - Mg.Ma.e | ecosystem: Host-associated > Plants > Phyllosphere > Phylloplane/Leaf | place: Guanajuato, Mexico | collected 2012-06-04
ATCCGCAGCCTGAAGAGCCTCGACCGCTTCGATGACGTCGGCGGCTGCGTCATGCTCGCGAGCCCCGGCATGATGCAGAACGGCGTCAGTCGCGAGCTGCTAGAGCGCTGGGCGCCGGACAATCGTAACGGCGTCGTCATCACCGGCTATTCGGTCGAGGGCACCATGGCCAAGCAGATCATGCAGGAGCCCGAGTCGATACATGCAATCATGACCTCACGAGGCGGCGGCGCTGGTGGTCCCAGCAGGCCACGTCCTGGTGCTGGCAGGGACGGCGAGCAGGTCATGATCCCACGACGATGTTCTGTGCAGGAGTTCAGCTTCGCCGCGCACGTCGACGGTCCAGAGAATCGTGAATTCATCGAGAAAGTGAACGCCCCGGTCGTGGTGGGTCCTTATCTCTGACTTTGTCCCCGTTGGCAAATTCTCACCATAGCCACGCAGATTCTCGTGCACGGCGAAAAGCACAACATGACACGCCTCAAGTCGAAGCTGCTATCACTCAACTCGACAAAGCCCGTGCATCTTAAGACAAAGGTCTTCTCGCCCGCCAATTGCGAGGAGCTCCGCATTCCTATCCGCACGGCCAAGACGGCGAAAGTGGTCGGTCGGCTGGCCGAGCGACTTACGCACGCACTCCCCGGTGCATCACAGCAGCAACAGCAGCCCCGCGACGACGCTCTCGTCAGCGGTGCGGTGCTCGTGCAGCACGACCTGCGCCTCTCGCTCATGGCACCGGAGGATTTGCACGAGTATGCCGGCTTAACCACCACGACCATTACGTGCAGGCAGAAGATCACGCTCGCAGCTGTGGGACTAGATCTGATTCGCTGGGCGCTCGAGGGCGCCTTTGGCGGTGTGGCGGAGGCGCCGCTGCGCGAGCGGAAGGGCTACGACGACGATGCTGACGACGACGACGACGATAGCTCGACCGCAATGGTAAAGCGTAGCACAACCCCGGATGGCACGCCGCCCTACGACTTGCCTCGTGCGACGCGACTGCTCATCATGGACACGGTGGCGCTGACATGGCGGCCCGGCGGCGAAATGGAAGTCGAGTGGGAGGGCAACATGACCAACGACTGGATGGCGGACGCAGTGCTCTGCTTGCTGCTGCAGATTGAGGGCAGCCCGGCGGCCGTGAAGCGTGAGTAGCCTCTACCCGCCACACTCCTCCACTCCCCTGTCGTCGACTGAATCCCAAACGTGCTAGACTCTAGCAAGATCCACAACCACACGCATGCGCAGTCTAACGGCGTCAACCCACACAATGACGAAGATGATGATGCCAGCGCCGCCGCCGCGCCGCCGAGACGCAACCCCCACGCCGCGCAAGAGGCCCCAGAGCGCCTCTCGCGGCTCTTGCTCTTCCTCGAAGCGCAATTCGGCGCCGATGCGATCACGCCCATTGAGATGCCGCCACCACCTCCTCCACGGCCAATGGCCGCGAACATAATCAAAGCCGAACCTGCCGACGCAGACGCAAAGGCCGACGCAGACGCGGACGCAGACGCGGACGCCAACGCGGACGCGGACGCAGAGAACGACGACGATGCCGCCGTCACCGACCTGACTCGCCTGCACACGCTCGGCATCCCCGTGCCGGGCCTGCTCATCCGCGTGGAGCGGCACGAGGCGCGCGTCTGGCTCGAGGACCTGCGCGTCGAATGCGGCAACGCCGTCGTGCGGGACCGAGTGCGCGCCGTCGTCGAGCGCGCGGTGGAATGCATAAGTCCCATGTGGGCACCCGCGCCACTCCTGGCGGCGCCCCTGGAACGAGGCGAGAGGGAGACGTTCAAACGCGAGGCGGAGCCGCAGAGTAAGGCGGCGGACGCGTAGGGTGCAAGGTTCGACTACTCCCCGCCGAGTTGATATTGGCTTCGAGTCTACGTCTCTGGAAGCGGCAGGCATCTTCAACTACGTAGTGTTGAAATAATAATCTCGTCAGTCTGCACAGTTTCCATGTCGAGGACTAGAGAAAACATCAGGGTCGCCTGTATCGGCTTCCTTTTCACGATAGATTGTCACTAACTACCATCACCCACAATGACGATGCTCAGTGGCTCGACCGCATATCCTGCACGCGTCGCCGAATAAACCACATCATATGTGCTCCACTCGCTCTATATTCAGAACCTCGGCGATACCAAGACCGTGCAGCCCCCATCACCTACTGCCCAAAGTCCATTCTCTTTCAATACAGACCGCCGTTCGCGCCTTCACTGGTCTGCTGTTGTGAGGCTAGCGCCGCCGCCTCGCGACGTAGGCGTATCTTCAGTGCTTCAGTGCCGTCGTCCTGCAATGCCTCGTGGAACCAGGGATGAGCGAGTGCTTCTTTAGCAGTGATGCGCTTGCAAGGATCGTAGACGAAGATTCGTCGCAGAAGATCCAAGAATTTTACGTTGAAATCAGTTGAAGGAGGTATTGTTTCCTGTGACATCCGCGTAAATATGGCTTCTCACCAGATATTTGCAAAGCATCTTACCCTGAGTGTTTTCATGTTCTTCACGTATTTCCTTGACGCACGAGGCGTCTCAGCATTCGGATAATCAAGCCTGAACGCTCGAGGCGCAAAGTATCTACAGCGTTGTATCAGTACAATCACAACACTGACAGAGAGTATTCACTAACTGTGCCGCGGCATTCTTGTTATTCGATCTCCCAGCTCGGCATTGGACAACAATGTCCTTGTCGATCTTTCCATTGCAAACTGCTTCCATCATGGCAAGATGCTCCAAATTATCATGTGTTTGAAATAACGCATCTCCCGTGAAGAATTCAACCAAGATGCACCCGATGCTCCAGATATCACAAGGAAAAGACCACCCGAGATTAAGGATGATTTCAGGTGCTCTGTAGTGGCGCGTCGAGACAACTGACGAATGGTACTCGTCGTCGAAGGTGGCCGAGCCAAAATCGATGAGGCGGATGTCAGGATCCAAGAGTACTTTCCGGAACTGCGCTGTCCGTGCCGTACCTCGTGACGATGATGGGACGGTGCGGTTATATGTGAATGTCTGGTAGGCACTTGTAACAAGCAGGATATTCTCAGGCTTGAGATCAGTGTGAATGAGATTGAGGTCGTGTAAAACTATCATAGATCAGCAGCGCACACAAAGTCAGCACTGGTCGACTCACAAGCTACGCTCGTGAATAGTTGACGAGCAAAACTCTGGATGTGCGTGCTTGGAAAAGGTGTAAACTGGTTCAGTTTGAGAAAGTCGAAGACGCTCTGTCCAAGAAGGTCTGTAACGATACAGATGTGATTTCGGAAATCGAAACAATCCCGCAAATGAATGCATTTATTCCGATTATACTTGTCATTCGATGCGAGTGTTGCCAGAACTCGCAGCTCTATGCGTGAGGCATCTCGGTATTTTGGAACGGCACGAATAATCTTAACAGCACATCTAGTGCCTTTCCTCTTGTCGTACGCTTCAACAACCTTGCCAAAGGTGCCTTGGCCTAGCAGTTTCACGATTCTGTCTGATTTGACGTGTCAGTTGAATTCTTTCGTGATAAAGGAGTGAATGGAGACTCACATCGATCTGTGAATTCCGTCTCGGGATGGACGATATAATGGCCGTCGTCGTCGTCCACTTTCTGACCGACAACTTGTGTATGCTACAACAAATAGTCAGCACCATAATTACAAGATTTACACGGGTTCTGCAAGACCCACATCTCGCACGAGGTTCACATAAACGTCGGATGCCTTGATGGGTGGCTTTGGCGGAGGTACGTAGTTTGCCCACGTACGATGCTGCACGATGACGTCCATATCCAAATCATCATCTCCAAATCCATCACGCGAAAGATGTTTTCGTTTCTGTCCAGCATGCTCGTCTATCTTTGAATGATACTTTTTCCCATTCGTGGTATCGATCGAGGTCGGGGCGGTTGAGTAGACGCCTGAAGCCGTCCTTGTGAGGGAATTGGGTGAGTTTACATTGTTCGTACGCTGAACCTGAGGGTTGTCATAGACAGCATTGTACGCAGCTGTGCCATCCGTCCTTCTACGCTTATCGATGTGTCTCGTGTCACCGTTGGTACCTGCAGGTCTTGAACTGGCTCCGGCTAAAGTTTGAAGACTTGCATTACGCTGCTGTCCGTTTGGTGGAGGTGAGTCGTCATCGATAACAATGACCTCTTGGGGAATGCCATTCTTGTAGAACTCCTGCCAATCAGTCTTCCTTGTAGAGCCTTTGGACGAGGATACATCTCGTGGCTCGTTGAGCGGTGTGTATGCAAGTGAATATGAATGTTGAGATTGTTCGGAGCGCGTCGATTGTAACGGATGGGAAGAGGTGTTGTACGGCATGACGGGAGAATCGACCAGACTTTGGTGATTGTGAACGGCGGAATGTGGTGGATAATGAGGATAGTAAGGGTAGAAATTATGAGGTGGTAACTGTGTTGCGGTCGATGCTGTGGACATCTTCGTGCTCTGATCTATGCATAAGCTGTGGCTAGTCAAACTGGTGGAAGCCTCGCTCTAGAATGTAATGTAAACACCAATTCGCGGATGAGGATATGCAACAGCTCGATAAGTCAGGCGTCCAGGTCTTGTCGCAGGCCCGTTACTGCCCCTGGTTGCACCGAGCTGGAGCGCCTTGTGAGGTTGTGGGAGACTTTAGCTGATCGTGAGGCCCGGCCTCAACAGAGACTACCGCCAAGCACGCCCCCGGTCCATGGCAGAGCGTAGTGCAGAGACTTGCAACGACTTTCGAGCGAGGTTAGAAGATGGAATCGGCTGCAGTCAAAGATCTGCTTTGATCGTGTTGCAGTAGAAGACGGGGGGCGATGGTTGTCAAATCCAGATCCGTCGTGGGCGGCGGATTACAGTGCGCTTGTTGTCTCCACTCGGTGGTCTTTTGGCGAGGGGGACGACCACCTCACGCTTTCCTGTCCGGGCAAACCATTAACTTCCATCTTCCATTGGTTTGCTTGCCGGTGGGATTCGGCGGCATCAACGCCATAACCTCACCGGGACAGCCTTCGGTTTATCTAACTCGTATTTGCGACACAAGAGTTGATCAAACAAGATATTCTCTGACCTGACGAAGAATTGTGCAATGAGACTGCTAATGTATGTCTCTAATGCAGTGCAAGGATGCCTGTGACGTGAAGCATATGGAGCAGTCTCATCATTAGAACTACCACCACAACCTTTCACCAACGAGTTGTGTTAAAATCCGCCAGTGTTCAAAGTCACAGCCCGACCAAGTCCGAATAGAAACTTCTCTCATAGATCAACTCGCAGTAATCTAGTTTGGTAGAGGCGAAGAACATGATCACCAGTGCAGCAAACTCTTGAAGATACCTAGGTAGTTTTGAGGAATGGAGCCTCACCACGCCTGTAACGGCCTAGTTTACGATAGGTGCAAGATCATGGAAAGCCCGAATAACAGCATTACTTTACATGGATGTGCGTGCTGCTGGTTCTACTTAAACAGTCGACATATATCCTCATCATGCGTAGAAAGAGTCTTGCGCGGGACGTGCTCTTCTTGTACGTTCAACAATTTTTTTCCCAACCTAGATGTCATGTCATAGTACTTATGCAACAAAGCTCTATCCGAGATACAATTGACGTTGATGTGATTTGCGAAGGAACAAAGAGATCGTGGGTGTATTCGGACTAGGTAGCGTACCAATCGCTGTTCTGTATTGGGTCGTACATCGTAGTCGAGCTTGTATATCGTCTGTTCATGGCTGATATACAAAAGTCGCAAACAAAGATTTGAGCCTGTTGGAAACTGGAAGTCATGCCATACTTCGTTTTACACGATGAACTAACAAAATATGAGTTAATATCTCGACAGACCGAATGAAATGTCACATACCATTGTAGAGGGTATTGCACATCATCATGTGCAAAGGACTTCAGTCCCACTCCACTTGTGGCCGAAGACACTTGTATGGTGGTAGGAGGAAAGGGATACACTTCGGGCTGACCGAGGGACATGGAGAAGTTGCTGGAAGCTGTGCTTGGTTGCGACCCCGCGGATAAGAGGCCCACGGAGCCGTCGCTGCAAGATAATTCAAGGGCAGGGGGCCGGCATGGGACCTCGGTAAAGGAAGAACTGTCATCTGACAAGTTTGCATCAGACATATCAGTCATGGTATCAGCTCCTATCCGACGTAAGTAGCATTCGCCTGCAGCGCAATGTGATGAATTACCTCTCCTTCTCCTTCCCCAACGACCCGCTCCGAACGCACTGCGTGCATCGCTGACATTTTCCATTAATCCGCCGGACACCTCTGATGACTTGATCATGGATGTGGCGTGACTGACGTTAAAACTCTTGGTCGGCGAGGCTCCATCGGGTCTCTTGCGAATGGTGTCTACGTTGTTGGGTATATCGAGAATTGGTCGAACTTCCGTCCTCGCATGACCTTCCTCATCCACCATCAGAACAACTGATTGTCGCTGCGTTGGGAGAAAGCTTGGTCGCGGTGCATCAGATCGGTGTCGTTTCAGGGGCGAGGAATCTCGTGGGATATGAGTGTTGCGCATGCTATCGGTCAGGTCGCTGACTCTGATGCTTGCTTGCGGCTCATATAGACGCGAGGGGCTGTCGCACCTCCGAGCACGACTGTCAGTCATACTCCTACGCAACGCAGTACCAGGTGTTGTCGCCATTTGCCTGGTCTTGGCCTGTCTGGTAGCGGCCTTACTAGCTGAATGAAGCTCCTTTTCTCGATGCATGTGGTCGTGCTGATATTGGTGGGGTTTCCTGTTGTCTATTGGAAAGCTAGCAGAGAACGGATTTGAGACAGCACTATGAGCAATTGCAGACCGGCCACTCATGAGAAGGTTTGGATCGACGCCCGAAGAACGAAGGCGCCACAAACGACACTGGCCGGGGTCGAGCAATAACGTGATTGGCACTGAACGGACCAGCACTTCTTGGACGAGAAGCACTCTGAGCGCGAAGGCGAGCCACTGACGTAGCACGGCTAGATTGCTCCGTCGAATGCTGACACTGCTGGAAGTCTAGAAGTTGCTGAGAGTCTTGCAGCTGCAGAGACTGTTGAGAAATTGGATCGCAAGCGTCTGTGTTGTTCCAAAGTGCTGGTGCGAATGGATCTTCGCTGATACTCGAGCACATTGCGAAGCTCGAGGGTGGCACGATTCGATTCGGATTCCAAAAGATGCCAGGATCCCCCTCAGCCGGTGCTGTAGCTGGTCCATTAACCTGCCAATGCTCCATGTCGCTGTAACTCGACGGTACGGTTGCATGTTGATAGGGTGCTTCGGTGTGTTTGCTCGTACCACATGGCCATTGCACAGCTGGAGATGACATGCGCCGTAATGCTTGGGTCGTCGGGGTCTTGATACTCAGAGCCAACGAATGCTGCAGTCTGCGTTTCGTCGATGAGGTGTCCCTTGTTGGAGGCGGTGTATGTATTTGTGAATACGGGGTCGACACATTGGGGAAGTTTGTGTCTGTAAAGGTGAATTCGTCTAGCCCAGTACCTTCGAAGCGCTCCTGGAACGAATTGCTCGTCGAGGGAGCGGGCGTTGTCTGGGGATCTAACCAGCCAGCCGATATATCGACGGGAGCGATAGTATTTTGGTCGGAGCTGACATACAATCCATTGTGCCGTCTCTTTGAGCTTGCACGCGACACTCTTTGCAAGTTTGGGACAAAGGCGTCTGGCAGTGGTGATGTTGACACCAAGGCAGGGTCGTGAGATGGCACATGGGCGGAGCCGGGTGTTAGCCATTGTGTGTGCAGGTGGGAGAAGGAGTCATCGGATCTGCTAGGAGAGACCAAAGGATGGGCATAAGGATTGACGGTGTGTTGTGTGGAAGCAGGGCTGAGATGTTGCCAGTCGATGTAGCTGGCGGATGACGTTGTGATTAGCCAGAGTCGGGTCAAAGGGACGCAGACGAGATATGGGAAGGACGCACCCAGTTGAGCAATCGCCAGAGTTCATTCTGGAACCGAGCAGGGACTATGACACCCGGTCACACCGGCAGGGGGAGACTGTAGCGTCGTCGCTTGACCTCGAGCTCTGCCAGGAGTCCGGCATCAAGAGGCTGCCGCTTGACGTGTGTAAAGGTGGTTGAAGGGGCGTTGTGAGGAGTGGTAGTCAGAGGTGTAGGTGAAAGCGATTGTTTTGGACGTAGGAGCTGCGTACGCCGAGGACAGCGTACTCGTACGGTAGTGCAGCAATCGGAGTGTTTGCGGATCGGGTCGTCGGTAAGTGAAGCTGGTCAGGGCGAGGGATCAGTTCCTAGGGGGAAGAGCGGGCGGGCGGCCGTTGATTGGAACTGAAGTGTGAAAGTCAGCATTGGCGGAGGAGGTAGTCGTAGAGGTCGTCGTGGTGTACAGCATAGCATAGTCGGAGAGGAGGCAGGGTGGACTAGGAGATTAACTCACTCGCAGGAGATTTAAGCAGGTCCGGAGCAGCCAATGGCAAGAGGCAGAGCGAGCTGGAGGAACGTAGGCGTGGAATGGATGCAACCAAAAGGAAGACAACGAGTACAGTGAGTAAGAGAAGAAAGAAGCGACAGACGGGGTAGAGTCGACTGATGCGTGCTCAGGACAGAGTGGCCTAGTACAGTAGGTCAATGATGCTTGTGAGGCCACCTGATGCTATGCTTTGGATCGGCTTGCTTGTCGTGGGCTCTGAGATGCGAAGGGTGTCTTTAGAATGTGCAGGCGGTGCCAGCTTGCAGTGCCGTGCTTGAAGGTGGCAAGGTGCGGAGGAGAGGGTAGAAGAGGAACATTCTTCTTGATCTCATGAGGATACTCGTACTCGACTCGTCGTGCGAGGCCGGGTGAAGGATCAAAACCTGAGCCTGAGGCTTCTCATCGCACGGCCGGCGTGGAGTGGGGGCGTGGAGTGTGAGCTGGAGCAGGAGGAGCAGGAGTCTGCTCCTTGGTTCTGCTAGACTTGCGTCTAGTGCTATGCTACAGTATGCTATCGTACGACTAGTTCTACTGTATCTTACGATACCTTACGATTCCCCAATACCGTAGTTGGCCGAACACGCCTGTCAGCAATCAACGCCCTGGAGCTGGTGATGCCACCTTTGGTTACCTCGAGCTACCTTAACGTAGCCGTGTCCAGTGACTTCCAATTCCATTGCCAGGTTAAGGTAGATCTCTTGCCTTAGTTTCCATTGAGTTGTGCTGAGTACCACAGAGTACCGTGGCTTACCTAAGGTAGGTAAGGTAAGGTAGGGTATCGTAGTTCTTCTCCGCACAGGACGAAGATAACGCGTAGTACAATTCAAGTAAAGTCCAGTTTTCCATTGGTACTTGAGTGTAAGTTCCTTGGCACATGATACCTCCCACCTCAGTGATACAGTACAGTACTCGTACTCGTAATCGGAAGCGGATGATTGAATAATACCGTATTGTTCAACGGCAATCTTGCCCCATACCTAAGGTACCTTGAGGTACATGTACTCCAAGGTACCTGGACATGTACTGTACCTTGAGGCGAGCTGTGATCACGACGATTTGGTCTAGAGCTTCAACGTGAAGGTAAGGTAGGATAGTCCAAGGTTTGAACTACCGTAATGAGTCCTCGTATCGTAGCCTACAACACTGCTAAGCCACCATCGTCCAACTCTCGGCTTGTCCTGAGCTTCGGGTCCTGTAAGGTAAGGTATCGTTCGTTTTTTACAACAGTCAGACGCGCACGTGCAAGACACCACCACCACCACCATTGTCATGGGCTTCCTCGTCAGTCTATCGCGGCCTCTCTCTCTCTTCCTAGTCTTTCGTCTAGCGATCGTGGTCGCTTCTACAACGGCCATGACGTTGGCGAATGCAACGAAATGGAATGCTTTCCAAATCCATCCCGAAACTACGAGCACCAGGGCAGTGGAGGGCAGTTGGAGTGATTTGGAAAGCCCGGAATAAGGGGTTCGACACTAGACTGTGCTGAGTAGCTCCATGCGCTTAGTGCCGGCTCGCCGTGCCGTTAGAGTTGCTCTTCCAAATAAGGCTAGCTTGTTCACCTCATGCTCGGAAGTACCTCAGCTTCCATCCCGTCAGGTAGGTAAAGTAAGGTAACCTGGAGATACCGTACCGTACCGTACAGTAATTACTTAATCTTGCTTCCGCCATGTCGAGATCGGACGGTACTTTGACTTATGCTCGGCTTTATCTTCATTGCCTTGTTCGTACTTGTTGAGCAGCCAACTCTGGGAGATTGCCTCTAGCATCTAGGTTTTGCTTCACTCAGATCACGAGCATATCGAGCGGCTGCATATTATCCAGTGTCAACCATTACCCGGGTAAAGTGTTTGTGAATCAAGACCGGAGACCATCAGTCGTCGTCATCGTCATGTTCGTGGTTCTAGTATTCACCGACCGCCCTCTGCGGCATCCTGTCCCCATGGAATCTGACATCGAGCTGTCCATGCCAGTGCTTGCTCATAGCGTCTTTGCCCAAGCAGCGAATCAGCCCACAAGCCTCACTCGAACCTGCTACCATGTCCGCTGCCGTAGAGCTTCGGAAGACGTCCATAAGTCCACCTCCGCGCAAACGTGCTAGACTGGCCCATTCCGCACCCGACCAACGTGTTGCATCCCGACCTACCACTCCTCCCTCAACCTCTCGCCTCAGAATCTTCTCCTGGAATGTCAATGGCATAGCTCCCTTTCTTCAAATACCAATCTCCGCCTTCTTCACATCGTCTTCCACCAAGCAAGCCTCTGATGATGCTCCCACCCCTTCGCTCCGTGCCTTTCTTAAACGCCATCATTGGCCCCAAGTCCTTGGACTGCAGGAAGTCAAGATCAATCCCACAGACGCCGCCACGCAAGCTGCTGTGCGTGCTGCCGTTAATCCCCCAAAGGCCGACAGCAGCGACGACGGCCCGGCTTACGTCGTGCACTTTTGTTTGCCCCGTGACAAGTTCAACGCTACTGGCTTTGGTCGAAAAGTCTATGGCGTGGCAGTCATTATTCGGAAAGACTTTTACGATGCCGAGGTCGACATCGTCAGAGAAGTCAATTGGGATCTCGAAGGTCGCGTCGTCGTCGTCGAAACGCATTCCAAGCTTTCCATATGGACACTGTACTGTGTGAATGGCACAACGAACCCTTACCGCAATCCGCAAAACGGCGCAATCGTCGGCACCAGACACGATCGTAAGCTGGCCTTCCATGAAAACTTGCTGAGAGACTGCAAGAAACTCGAGTCTGAAGGCTATAAATTGGTGCTAGCTGGGGATTTTAACATTGCGAGAGCTGCAATGGACGGTCATCCCAATCTGCGCACCAGGCCTGAGCAGCATGCAAGGAACCGAGCGGACTTCAACGCAAAGTTTTGCAGTGGCCACACCCAATCCCTCCAAGCCGTCGATACCTTTCGCCATGTCCATCCTGATGGAAAAAAGTACACGTATCATCCACGCCATCGCGCCTGGAAGACGAGTTGCGACAGGGTTGATCTCATCTTGATCTCCAGTGCCCTAACTCCATCGCTTGTTTGGGCTGACATTCTGGAATCACCCGCCGAGCGAGGCCCGAGCGATCATGTACCACACCTGATTGAATTGGACATGGGAGATAAGAGCTCACGGGCATGCACGACGCCGATAGCAAAATAAGCAGAAACCCGGACCGGTCGCCAGGCAGCGGCGGGCTCGATGCTCATAATGACCTCGAAACAACCTCGCCAATTCACCTTATACGGGCTGGAAGCGGACGGTGTAGTGCATCAGCAAAATGCGGAGTGAATTTGATCGTAGAGCTGCGGACCTGGGCTTGTAACGTTCACCAGAAACACTCGTGAGGTACGTCGTAGTTCTAAGGTTGGGTAACAGCTTAAACCTTGTAGGGAAGGTACACCGCACCCCACTCCACGTTGTTCTGGAGCTGGCTCGGAGCATATTCCGACGCGTTGCGGACCACTCTCCGCGGAACTACTACTTGCATCGGCGTGGAACTGGAACTACAGCACCACCTCGACCTACTCCACTAAGATACCTGCAACCACGTATATCATTCAATAAGGTATCCTCGGATGACCCCTTCGGACGATCCCTCATGAGCTCCCTCTCTCATCCCTCAAAATACAACCAACTGCCAACCTGATGAGAACCTGATGAGCTTTCAAGGGACCATTATCAACAATGCATCTGCTCAGGCCATGAAAGGCACTCATCGGCAACATGACTGTCATGGACGATGTCCCGTCAGCAGGTCGCGCCGTTGATGCGACCGCGCGCTCGCGAGAACTCTACCGATACTTTTCCCCATCGGACTATGATCTCCTCAAGCTGGACGGCAAACCTGCCACTTCACCTCACGGTGTACTAACCTCGCAAGCCCAGCTGGTACTTTTTAAACTTAATGCAAGCCGCTGCACTATCAGGTCCGATATCCTGCAAGGTTCCTTACGCACAAGCGTCCCGTCTGACGTTTCAATGCTAGTTTCATTGACTACGACACGCAGTACACGATCGCAGAAGCAACAAGAACTCTCCACCTTGACGATACGTCAGTCGCAGATGAAGAGGATGACAGATTATGGATCGGAGTGCGTCCGCTCATCCTCCACGCCGCGAACAACTGACGAACCCCAAGTAGTGTGGCTCGAGAAGCTCAGCAGGTTCTATATGTCACAACACCTTGTGCGCCATGCCGCTTGGTGTAGAAGTACCAGCCTACTTCGAAGTCCTCGATCCGCAGCCGATGAAAGGTTCGCCGGCCTTCCAAATGTGCTTGACTGGCCCAAGGTGCGATATTACTATGGAGTTCCACTGAGATCAGACCGAGGAGTCGCAATTGGTTCTTTGACTGTCTTCGATATCAAGCCCCGGGATCCATTGTCTTCCAAGGATTGCAGATGTAGGTTGTCACGGTTATCACCAAGGCACGTGGCGTAGATGCTTACACTAGCAAAAAGTCTTGAGCGCCATTGCAGGTAGTATTATGGAGTACATGGAACTCGTGCGCGAGAGTGCTGTGCGGAAACGTGCAACCAATATGCACAAATCTCTCAATTCGTTCATCGAGCTCGAGAAACCGATCGAGAGTAGGCAACACCACACGATATCAGATGAGGGCTCGAGTATTCTGGAAGAGACAGCACATCTCGGTCCTGTGGAACCCCACATGATAAAAGACCATTATTCAAAAGAAAATCACTTCGTTGAGCAGCCACTCAAGAACGATGTCCAGGCGACGTCTAGCACCCAACGCAGCCTAGATCTGGGTCGAGTTGCGGCACTATTACGAGCATCCCTCGAAGTTGAGGACGGCGGTGGGGTCGTCTTCTTCGATACTTCTGTGCAGAGGCTTGCTGCTGAAAAGTCGAGAACGCCATCTGACCTCCGCCCGTACACGACGCAGAGTACTAGTACGCTCGACGGGGAAGATCTAGCAGACGTCTTGGCGGCATCGACCTCGCAATCAACAAACTATGGAGAATCAGTGCACTCGACTCATGAAGGGTTTTCAAAGCTGCCTATCAAACAGCTCCATCGCCTCGTACAGACTTATCCTCGCGGTAAACTCTGGGTTCTGAATGCCGATGGACAACTGAATGCAGGTATCGAGCCAGAATTCATTAGTCAAGGTCATAGTCTACAACCCAGTTGTGCGGATGCGCAGAGTGAGGCTACTCTTGTTCGCAAGTACTTTCCCGGCGCCTGCCAAGTCTTGTTTGTCCCATGCTGGAATACGCAGACTGCAAGATGGTGCGTATGTCTTGCTTACTCCACCTCTCAGTATCGCACCTTTACCCATGAGACCGAGCTTTTGTATTGCATGGCATTCTGCAACTGCATTACCATTGAGATGACACGCTTGGCAACAATTGCTGCAGATCGCCAAAAAGGAGGTAATTCTGCTGCTCGTTTGCGGTTCGGAAACAACAGCCTGCTAAATCAAGAACAGATTTCATTGGTAGTATCTCCCACGAGTTACGCTCCCCTTTGCACGGAATACTTGCATCTTGCGAATTCTTGGGAGAGACTGCAACAACTTCGTTCCAGCGTGGCCTCGTAGATACGATCAACAGTTGTGCAAAAACCCTTGAGGATGTTCTGTCGCAAGTGTTAGATTATTCTAAACTCAATGCATTTGAACGCAACTGGCAGCAGGCAGGCAAAGTGAAGTCAAGTAGACCTTCCAAAACCACTAAACTCGGCAACTCTCCCGGGGCTCCGTTGGCTAATGTGCAACCCCTGCTGAATATATACGGTCATGTGGATCTGGCCGCCATCACTGAGGAGGTGGTCGAAGGAGTCACTCGGGGTCAAGCATATCAAAGCCTCAGTAGAGAGAACATTACCGACCTTGGGGCTCGGACAAGAGGCCGGACCGCTCAAAGAGGGCTCTCTGATACGTGGGCCCCTGCCAGCACTATATCAATACCGGGTGCGGATTACTCCAATCAGG
>Ga0058703_1000151_pt1 | contig 14284 bp, 8 predicted proteins | sample AgamicMgMae_FD_83782 | JGI IMG/M metagenome (GOLD analysis project Ga0058703, IMG submission 83782) | Agave microbial communities from Guanajuato, Mexico - Mg.Ma.e | ecosystem: Host-associated > Plants > Phyllosphere > Phylloplane/Leaf | place: Guanajuato, Mexico | collected 2012-06-04
GTTAAAAGGACGTATCTACAAAACAACGATCAGGAGAATGGAGGGGCGTATCTACATTTCTGTGGTTATTGGTAATGCATGTAGTCACCGTAGGATGTGTTCTCCTGATCGTTGTTTTGTACATACGTCCTTTCAACTTTGTACGGCAGCGTAGCCGTCGTTCTAATTTGCAGTGATCTGTGAACCGTTTAAATCGCACTCCTGTCGCATACCTCGCATAACTCGCATTATCCTATTATCCGCCATTAATCTCGAACGTCGAAATTTGTTCTTTGCGTTCTTTATGGTCGACGTTCTCTTAACGCGAGTTATGTTCGAGTCGTAAATTGTATCATTTGGTATTGTAGTTGTGAACGTTGTGAAATTGTGAATATTATTTTGGTTATATTCTTCACATTATTGAAAAAAATGTCAAGTTGACCCTCGTTTGTCATTATGTAAAACAGTTTCCTTGCCGCACTTTTTGCTTCATTTTCATTTTTGTTTCTGAATAACGTAAATGGATGTTGTATTTGTGCCGATTGCATCTTTAATATTATCGAGTCAATCCATACTCGTAGTTTCAGAAATCGTATAGTAAGTTCACAGCCAGAAATTCGCTACAATTTCAAGAAATTGGCTATGTTGAGGCTGATATCAGCCAAATGAGATGAAATCGTATAGGCGGCGGTATTCGTGACTATGCTCATATAATACGCGGCTACACTTTGCTTATATTGCCAGCTACGTAGCGGCTATACAGCCAGTATATAGCGACTATAGCCAGGATGCAAGGAGGAGACTTCGCATATTAGGCATTGTAGCGGCTTTACAGCCGCTATACAGCAAGCGCAACGTTTACAATAACTGTTTTGTTATGCTATATTGTTGCTATATCGCGGCTATACTTCTGCTATTGTACCGCTATATCGCTGCTATACTCCTGCTATATTGTACCGCTATATTGCTGCCATTATTACATCTGCTATGTTTCGCTATATTCCTGCTATACCAGGGTTATTGTAGCGCTATATAGCTGCTATACTGGTGCTGTATCGCACCTAAAGAATTTGCGCTATAATAATTTCAATGAAATAAAAGGATGATGGCCGCCGTTTGTCATAATTAAATATTCAAAAATCGATTTTTATCTGAATTTATTCATGAAATTTACATCGAACTTGAAATTAGTTTTTTTTTGGAGTATGAATGAGTTTCCGACGTCTCCGGAAATCCGTCATATTTATATACCAAGCCATGACGGCATCTTCGGCGACTTCATTCTCTTGAGCTGCAGCATATGCATCTGCAAGAATATAATAATAATCTTAATAATATTTAATATTACTTGGATTTTACTATCTTGGATTTTGACAGTTCAGTGAACGTTTATATCTTGAAAACTACAATCTCGTTAACCACCTCCCACGGGTTCAAAAATGCAATTTATTTATTTATATACAATATGTATTGCATGTACTGATAGGTTCATGCATAAGATTTATTGTAAAACAATTTAGGGTGTAGTTCTAGAATAAATCTAATGAAACTTGATGATCTGGTTGATAAAAAAGTGGAAGAGACCCCAATAGTTTTTGGTGTCAGTCATTTTGCAGAAGGGGGGGGGGGCACTGAAATTCAAGTACTTTCGAAACATCAGTGAATACTGACAACCAATTGACAACCGATTTCGCTGTAACTCAGCGGATCCCCGAAGTACTATAAAAAGTATATTCATTAATTAAGGAGTAGTAGGGGCCAGACCGCACCACAAAAACCTGTTTTCTCTAGATTTTCTACTCATTCTGTCTACTGGATTTCTTCAACAATGTGTTATACGGCGTAATGTTGACTGCATTATTATGAAATTTGATAAAATTATCAATAGCAGGTGTATGAAAGAATGTAATCTGGCCCAATAGATAGGGTAAGGGAAGGAGGAGCTGGGAGCCTAGAAAATTCAAACGTTTTTAAAATGAAACACCGTATCAACCAATTTTGTGAAAACTCAGCAGGTAAATGGAACATCATGAAACATGAAGGCCCTGAAATGTTTGTACCAGTTGGGTCATCTTAAACACGAGTGAAAAGTGTAGGAAAAATTATTTGTTATTTTCAGAAAGTTGATCCAGTATTATTTCATCTCAGCCATTTTATGGATTGCAAAGAAGGCACTTTCACATATCTATTCGAGCTCAGAATTTTTAAAATTAGTGTTTCCGACGTTCTTTCTCGCTACGGAGGTCATTTTGGCTTTAACGTGTTAAAAAAATTGACATAATATAAGACAACATTATCGTACCACTTTTTCATTGAAATAAGTGCTGATTACTGTGTACTGTGTTCCTCTTTCTCAGATGAAAAACTAAAAAAAGTAAAAAAATTGCAGCATAAAAAAAGTCTATGTATGATTTTAGTATTTCGTAGGTGCTCTGATCTACCTCAAGTACTTAACTCATACTATCCCAAATATTCTACATGTACTACATAGTTCTCTTTCACTACCGTTCTCATTTTCCTTTCCTCCCCTATATGTCTGTATCTTCTATTTTTTCTTTTAAAGACATTATACACGTCAATCAAGGCAATAAAATGCAAATGCGAAGATTATTGTTGTATCATACCAGTAATGCAATTAGCCAGCATAGTCGTTTTGAACGTCCTCTTTCCGGTTTTCGTCCTTCCACCCCAACTATAAAATGTAGTTATTTTATAGTGCAGGATGGGTTCAGTGACCGTATTCAGGCTCCGGGACGACGTCGACTTTGACGAGATTGTCAAACCTTTTTTCAGATATTTCACCTAAAATGAAAAGAAGATTTTCATCAACGAGGTATGATGATAGCTTATTCGTGCAAACAAAGAATTTTTGAAATAAAACATAAGTATGATTATATTGGCTCTATCCGCACAATTTTTGATAATACAAATATTTATAGAAAACGAAGAAAGAGGAAAAGCGTCTTTTTCTATCTATCAGTATAATATTATTCAAGCAGGTACATGAAGTACAAAACACAAGGACCGACGTTTTGCGAAACCAGTTCACATTTTCAAGGTACGAGTAGAAAAAGCAATTTTGTCCTTTTTTCGTTTTTCAAAGTCTTACTGCCACGCAAAAATAAGCCCTTGCAAATATTTATGCATAAAATACTTAGTTACGTTTCGACCAGCCCGGTGGCCTTTGTCAAATTATTTTCATCAACTTCCTCATAGAAATTCTAAAGGTAATTTCAGTTAATAAAGAATGAAAAAACGGAAGTAGCAGGATACACACAAAAAGTGGAGTTTCATCAGAATACATTTACCCGCAGGAAAGATAACCGTCTTTTATTTCTGAGAAGGCAATATCTCTACAGGCCTATTGTTTTTGGTTGTTGATGAATAGTAACTAAAATATATGTAAAAATAGCTTCAAAAATCATCTGATGGTACAACATTTATTTGTAGTGTGAAAGTGTGAAATTGGAGAATTTTTCTTTTATGAAACTGGGCCTCACAATTTGAATTTTCTATAAGATTTTTGGGATACCGTAAAGGAAGTATTTCTGACAAAAACTTTGAAACGTTTACCAGTCTTGGGAGAAATTTTGTTTTGTTTTTGTTTTTTTTTTGGTGATGGCGTGAACAAATAAAATATAATACTTCAAATGCGATTGTGAAAAAAAGAAGCGTTCAGACTACGCGTTTTACACTTCAACCTAATTTCGTTTAAAGAGTGGTTCTTGGAGTTCATTTTTGGAATGTACTTGAATTAGATTGAGAGGAAATAATTCATTGAAATTTAAGAGATTCAAACCTATTGGTAGCTAAAACATAATACTATAAATAAATCCCAATCCAAAATCTTTTCAATTCATCACTGAAAGTCGAAAATTTCACCAAATTTAACCTTCATTCATTGATCAATTTAGAAAAAGAAAACGAAAGTGACTGATGACTTGTAAAAATTTCGTCTATAAACTAGTAAAACGGAAGGATGATGAAGAAGATACTCGTTCCTCATCGACTACATTTGTATAACATGTTTTGTTGGCAGAAACGAACAGAGGGGGGGGGGAGAGGGATGGCCAATTCTGTCATTAATTTTCTGACATACAAGTTTCTGTACAAAATTCACTGACGAATGACCTGGCAGTATTATCGAGTCCTTTAAACAAGTCCATACGATGATATATAAATGTGTTTCATAAATTTTCATCCCTTTAAATGTGCTTGTACACCGCATTTATGTTTGATACTTTTAATTATATATGTACCAAAGAATCCCTATTCTCTGTGCTACTCAGCAGATATTCTTCAAAGGCTTCGAACTTTTCCACCGTGTCGATAGGCAGGTCATGAGCCCGTATATCAAAGGTCTCCGATGTTCCATAATCTGCTGACGCTTTTTGCACAACTGAAATACACAGAAATACGGTCATGCCACATGAAGAATGTACCCAGCCCTCTTGATACAAAGCCATGACATGAAAAATTCGGCAGCGAACCTGTTTTTCAGATTTTGAGATCGATATTTATGCAGAAGAAAACTCTCTCTCTTCATTTTTTTCTCGAAAGGAATGCCATTTCAAAAGAACTGAAGACAACTGAATTCGTAGGTAAGCTTTCTAATTCCTTCTCGAATGAGGTAAGTTTCGAATTTTGGGTAATTTTTCAACCCGATTCCTTAAACTTCGCAAAGTATGATTAGCAAGTTGATACAAAGATGCTTCTAATAATTTTCTCACTTTTGTAAATTTGCAGCCATGTGTAATAAATTATTTTTGAATTAGCCTTTTCCTGAACTTCTCCGGACATTTCTGGCAGATTTTTTTATACCAAGTGTGTATATTAGGTTAAAAAAATGAAAAAAATCTGACCGGCTGTTCGTTTGAAAAAAACCAAAATAAAATTTATGTGAATCTGCCATTTTTTTTTTCATAATTTTTTATGTTTATTTGAGAAGTGGTTCGTAACGTAATCAGACGCACAGTTGATAATACCAACTTCCATGTCCTGATCTTATAACAAGAGGGTCATATTATTTATTACCATAGACTAATGAGGAAATGAGCAACTAGAGACGAGAAAGTGTTAGGGGTGGAGGATGTAAAGGGAATAAATTGTAGTCCCAAAAACGTTTCACTTACGAATTTTACAAATATCTGAATTAGTTCTTATTATGGCTCGAGCCAGATCCTCATTTGTGATTTGTTCTTGACGACTACAGAAAGAAAGAAAGAAAATTGAGCTATATGTAATCTTTTCTTCTCGTCAGTTGTACTAAGTTAGTTATGAATGGAAAAAATATCAAACATAATTGTACAGATGTACCTCAGTTTACGTTTTAGTACCAGTATTGGATTTGTACATACTCAAACTTTTTTCCTATAATATTTGCAGAACCAATATTAGAAAAATACTCAAACATATGCTCAAATTCAAGTACAATTCTTACTGTATTGGAGGCTGCTCTCTGATTTTTTCATCATCCTTTCTCATTAGATGCTGCTCTCCGATTTCTTCACTGTCATTAATCTCACCAAGTGAGACATTCTTGATTTCATTAACGTGGCTCTTACCAGACGCAAGATCAAGAGCTCCATCATTGTCAATCTCACTATCAATGATGAGGGAATGTAATCTGTTGGTAAGATGGAACCAAAACTAGGGATGAATATTAACAAGTCTTTTTCTGAGTTATAATAAAACTGTTTAAATGAAGATGTAACCTATCATTCACTCTTCATCAACTTGTTCAATATTTCCAGGTCTATAGGGCCTACCTGTAAGCTAACTTCATTTGAAATATTATAGGCTCATCAATCATCACTTCAACTAAGAGCAAGGGCTACAAAGAGAGCTGAGAAGTGAATAGGCAATCACAGGATTTCCACATATATCTTTTTCCAATTTTTCCAATTTGAAATTGTCTCACTAATAATATCTTATAATTTGAGATATTCCTTACCCGGAAGAAAACATATTTGTACGAGCTGGAAGAGTATGAGTCCAATTCACATCACCAGAGGTCCTATTGGAATAAACAAAAAATATGATCATACCTAGGAGGCCTATCACATGCTAAAAAATTGATAAAAGCCTACAAAGGTAGTTTAATTCATTGGAGGATTTTACTTACCTCAAATTTGGGGTTTGGTGCCACTGGTCCAAATCAGTGAGCACATGATTACTGGATCCAGAAACCTGATTATACGGCTCATCGTTACAAAGTTGTTCCCGCTGATCCCAGGTCTGACAATTCTCTCCGCTTGTTAAGGAGTTCCTGCTAAGAAGTATTCAGTGTTCTTAATTTTTCTAATCCTTTTCTATACTATCAGAAATCAAATCTTACTTTTGATGGAGCCAATCACGTACAAGCCTGCTAGCTGATGTTTCACATGGTCTATAAACAAAATATTACACTATTATTAGTGGAATATTGACTTTGCATTTTGCAGCCTCTACATTGTAAATCAACAATCATATCTTACTCAGCATCATTAGAAAAATTGAATTCTTGCGTAAGATTTCGGCTATGGAAAATGAAATTTCAAAAGTATTTTTCTTTCATTTTGAAATATTGAGTCAATGAGTCATGTACATACTTAAAACTTACTTAGACGGGTTACCGGTGGAGATTATTTTCTCACGAGGTTTCAACGTACCGGGATTTTTCTGAGTAGTTGATTCAGATTTTTTTGATTGCTTTGATGATGATACTGGTGGTAGGAGGACCTTACCTGTTAATAAAGCACCTCTGGAAAAAAAGTTATAATAAATTAGCCTAATTGGAAATGATCCCAGTAGTTATTCTTCATAACGCGTACCTAGTATTACAGTTTTTTGAAGGAGGGTTTTTCCGGACTTTTTTCGCGTGAGCATACCCTACATTATCAGTGTCGGACTCGGACGAATTTTGCAGAGCTGTTCTCTTCGCTTTCACAGTACCGTAACGCTCTATAACCAAATGACACAAATAGTACACGTGACTTTTATACGACAGAATGTGGAGAATATAAACGACAGTAATCCTTACTATGCGAAAACAAGATTTTCCTATATTCATAGCGCTCCCAGTCTGGTTTGGGTTGTGCCCTGTTCAGTACCAACTGTTCAACTGCCACTTCGGATAAATTAGGAGGCCACAAAAAAGTTTTCGAAGTCTGATCTACCCACAGATCTGGAAGGATATTTCTCGGTCTTGTAAATCTATTAGCAGTACATTCCAGTTCTTCAGTGAGGATAAAAAATCCGTCTTCCTCTTTTCCATTAGGTGGTGACCTCAATGACATTCTGAAAAAAAAACGGAACATATAACTATACCAGAAAAAGAAGAGGAATAAGAAGGACATCAAGAAGACAAACATGATTGGGACCGTGCGAATAATAACAAAATCAAACGTACAAGTAAATTAATATCTCGGCGAACAGTGGGCAGACGCAGGTGTGGGGAGGTGAAGCAGGGTCAAAAATATTTACTCCGATAGTACGGGTCGGGGAATCTCGGCGGTTGAGCCAAACAACAAAAATTTAGAGATTCCGCACTACAGCTTACATAGTACAACTATTATGTTTTGGTGGCTAGTAACTACAGTGAAATTCGATGAATGTGGTCATCTAGGGACTAGCCATTTTGAGTCTATTGACCAAATAATTTCATAAAACAAGCTACAAAACATCTCAGAAAATCCTCAAAAATTTCCAAATCATTGATAAAATTTTAAGAAAATTTAAAGTAATCTCATTGGAAAAATGTACAAAAACACAAAATTTTCAAGAAAATTTGAAAAAAAATCGAAATAATATGCGAAATTATGACCGATAAATATTTTGGAGTTTTCGGGTAATTTTACAGAAATCCTTCCCAGAATTCGAGTTTTAGTAGATTATTAGATGAGAACTTTTAGTATAATTCAGGTATTCAGGGATTGTTTTGCCTCGTTTTAAGGAATTATTCGGTTAATAGACTCGAAATGGCTAGTCCCAAGGTGACTACATTAACCGAATTTCACTGAAGTTCACTGGCCACGAAAACATAACTAGTTGTACTACGTAAGATGTACTGGGGATTTTCTAAATTTTTGTTGGTCTACTGAGCCGCACAGATACCCCAACTGTATACTAAAATTCCATAATATTCGAAAAATTTTAAGTTTAATCCTTTATGTTATTACCTTATTGTCAACGATGATATATAAACATAATCTTACGTTTATTTCATGCTTTACGCTTTAGTACCTCGTTGACCATTTCGAGCCAAAAATTTAAATTGGGAAACTGGAGAAATGGAGTTTGAGATTCAAGAGATCACAGAGCTTACGAAGGTAGGCCTATGGTTATATTGTAGGCAATCTGTTAGGTACCCCAGCAATAATTGCACAAAAATAAATCATATTTGAAAGAATCTGTGAAAGTTGACTTCACAAAGCTTTCTCTACATGTGATCCTGTGGGTGAATATACGCGAAAATAGATAAATTAGTATTTAATGTTCAGACATGTATCTGCCGTACAAACCTAAAAAAGCGTATGTGCAGTTTTCTATATCAGGAAAGCCCTGATTAACAGAAACAAAACAAAAAGAAGAATCTAGATTTGTACGGCAGGTATGTGTGCAGTTATTACCAATCAGAAATCGGGGCACACTCTGAGGTTAAACTGAACGGGCCCTATCCTCAGCTTCTGGCCTTTATTCTTTGATTCCAATCTCAAATTCGGATTCAGGAACTCCAAACAACTGTCTTGCTGCAATGTGAATAACAGGTGATCCCAATCATTTTTTTCACCTCTTCGCTTCACCGCACAACCGCGGTGCCCACAAATTTTGCAGAACCACACCAGCAAAATTTGAGGGCGACGCGGTTGGTGGTGCGGTGTAAAGCGAGGATGTAAACATGAAAGATTAAGATCACCTGTTATTCACTCTTGCTGCATCGGAAACCCAAAACGTTTGGTAAAAAAAATTGAATGTAAGTTTATAATTTCTCGAAAACATTATACAACAAAATTCGACAATTGAAGTAAATAAAAGCAAATTAGTAAGTACATGAACTCAGAGAAGTTTGAAACTGAATTATCTGAACAAGCGTGTGTTTGAATGTGCACTTATAATCAAATAGCAAAGACCTATTTCATTTATTTTTACCATATTTACAGAGATGAGGAATCTTTAAAACTCATTCTAGGTGATCTGAAGAACAGCTCGAATTGTCTAATGGAGTAATTTACTGAGAACATATCCGTTACTACAAGAAAGAAATGACGTAGGAAGGGGGAGGCACATATATTTTCCTATTATCGAAGCGACCGAGTGTACTTCTAATTCACCGTCAAACGTGGTTCCATCAATTTCAACTTTATACTCATCTACGACTGACGAATTGCAAGGGACAGAATAGAGATCTCTTAACCTCAAGTGTTTGTCTACGAACACACCACGAACGCACGGTACGGAGTCACGATATATGAAGCTGTGAATTGCGAATATTCGTCCTCCTTCCATCTCACAAAAGCGATTATTCAGATGATTATCGAAGTAGTATTTGCTTGTATAGCATTTTCTGAAAACGGTCCCTTCCTCATTTGTCTTTGAGGATAAACGAATTTGTTCCTTCGAGGTGGAATGATTTTCCCGAGTCTTCTGAAAAATTGTTGCCTCGTGAATTCTACGGCCAACTTGTACAGGAGGAGCATTGGTATTTTTCACGTGTCCTTTTAATTCCTTATTGAAAGTTTCGAAGGGATATGCTGAGAACTTTCCCACGGGCAAACGGTACCTTCTCACATAGTGAACTATATGAATGAGAGCATGCACGTTGTACGATATATAACAGGGTCTGTAGATCGTAGCAAAATCTATCACGTAATTTCTCAGCAATTCCTCGGCATAATCCAACATTTGATCATTCAGTACTGCCTTCTCATCGCTTAAAATACGATAAGCTACATGTAATGAATTAAAATGATTATATTCTTGCTTGGAGAAAATTCCCTTGTATACAATTGGACCTGCATAAAGTCCAAGGATCCGGTGTTCTTTAGCTGTATAAAATTTTATATCATCAAGACCCCGCGGTGGTAAATGGAATTCTTTTGGGAACGAAGTCGATAAATTTTGAATATTCGTCGACAGAATACTTTTCATACTGGGTGTGAGAGCCAGCTTAGAGGTACTTGTCTACAAAGTTAATACGTTACATAAGACACCTAGATCCAAGAGGTGCATCACATCTATCAGAATATTACTTACATCTAAAACACGAAATATTATCGAAGAACAAGGATCTATATCCCGAAGGGGCGCGTTTATACCCTGGAAAAACATACGATGATTTTCATATTCTCCATGTTCCGTACATATGTAGCAGCCTCCGTACGCATTATATTGAACGGTATTCAGTATAAAACTTCTAGCTGAGCTGTCAAATATTCCGGCCCATATATATATTGTATATACTTTTTCATTAATTACAACTCCTTTTCCCTGTATTTCGAGTACCTCATTTACGAAATCGATCAAAAACTCATCTCTGTATTTCGGCTTCCCATTGCCATAGTATAAAGCTATTGGGAAAACGGCCCCTTCTTCGAATCGACCTAATATGGTCCAGAAGCCTTTTCTAGATTTTGTGAATATTCGTAAACCATCACAATTGATGGAAAGCCTCTGCTCAGAAATACTTGGATTAAATCCTCTAACATTTCGTCGCATCCATTCTTCAACCCCAAAGTAGATGAAACAGCCCAAGCCACATTTTAAGGTTGACCATACATTATTTCCATGATCTTCATCGACAGTAGGAGGATATTCTTCATTTTCACCATCATCATTGAGTTGTTTATCATCACCGTCAATATCTCTGACGTTGAACCGTGGGTAGTCACCAACCGCAGTTTTAAAACACTTTGGGAGCATATGAATATCACATGGGTTTGTGTAAGTTCGGAGGACGTTTAGAATTTTATCTTTTGTATTATTCGATAAATGGCATTGCACCATAACGCGAAATAATTCTTCGTTCCCTGTATAAGATTCATCGTCACTACTATCTGCCAAAAGACAAATTATGAGAGTAACAATTAATTTCACAAACCTGTATTCACAACGAGTATTTTTTCTTTACGGGCGTTCCGAGCAGTTCGTACATCAAGTAAATAAGAGGAAGGGAAGGGGGAAAAGTTGCGAAATAACAAAAATAATCTCTCCCATTCGATGAGGGTTGAATCAGAATGCATGAAACTAAGAGGTTAAAACGTATCTGAAATCTCAATGTTCGATTTTTGTTCACATCAATCTATAAGGAGAGAGAAAAAACAAAAAACAAAAAAAGAAAAGAAAAAAACACATGCACCCCTAAATAGCAGCCTTATCCCTCTCTCTCTCTCTCTCTCCCTCCCTCAATTTCTTACAATCGTTAATACTCGCACTTCCCAACTGATAACTGAAAATCCTTCATTACCTCTCAGCTGTGAGGGAAGTGTTTGTCATCAATCTAATGCATAATACGTATTTGAAAAGGACAGCGCTTTCTGTAAGGGGAAAAATAACGGATTTGTCGTCGTTTAAAAATGGTCACGACACCGGGCGTGCAAGCTAGGGGATGTGGTTCAAGCCCCACCGACAGCGATATTTTTCGCGTGTTATCATCCACCTGAAAAATTGCATAACTTGGATATTTCTAAAAGAAGAGAACTAAATTTTCCAGTAGCGTCTGATTAATAATTATGAGGAGCACCGTTTATTTCATTCTGCACCACGCGTAGATGAAAAATCTCATTTTTGTTATTTCCTCTCTCTAATTCAAACAGAATAATACTGAATACCTAGACAAACTTGAAACGCAGAAATTTTTCCTCCTCTTAATGGGGTTTGAACCAGTGACCTCCTGCGTGTGAGGTGGGCAGCTAGACCACACGTCTAGCTAGATACTCAATAATATTCTGATAATAATTGCTACACGAAAGAAATAATCCAATATTGCCTCACCTCCAGCACTATCCTTTAAAGATTTTCAGAAATTCTATATCCACCTACCCATTAGACTCAGAATCGTCGGAGTCCGCTTTTTTTTTGACGCACTCCCTCATAGAGCTGTTTAAAAAAATTTATTGCTCTCTTATTGACGATCGATTGCATTGCCCTGCAGTTTTATGCAGATTTTTCTAGCCGAATTTAATGACCACAGAACTTGAACGGCTCGGAGCTCCGGGATTTTAGAGGAAAACAAAACTGAATACCTACCATGATCATTATCGTCAGCTAAGATAGAAGAAAGACTGTTACTCATGTCATCGAGGCTTGGTAAACCGAATAAATTATCGCTAACGTTGTTTACCTGCAGTGCGAACACAATGAAAAACAATGAACTACCTAAAAATATAGACTTTCTTAACTACAATTAAGTCATTGTAACAAAATCACGTATCATGATATGTAGTTGATGACTAACAAGGTGACAATATGAGGTCTCTGTAAATTCTCGAAAGAAACATAGGTATACAAAACAGGAAAATCAGAGATCGTGCACGTGAAGTGAATACCGAAACACGCAAACATTTTAGTGAATAGACAAATGTACGCAGTATACACTCCTCAGAAGTTTTAACCACTACTGATAGAATTTATACCCACGTTATTATAATCGTCCTCATCCAACATCGAATTTTCTTCTACATCCACCATAAAATTTCCGTCTTCCTCCGCATCAAAATTTTCATCATCGCTCATCAATGAGGCAATGCTCTCATCACCATTTGAGTCGTCCAGATGTTGCAATGCCTCAGTAGTGGCTTTTAGCCATCTATAGTAGGTGGCACGCGACACCTTCTTCTTTTTGATTGTATACATCCTATAAAAAATTATTTCAACTAGTCTGTTACATTAAGTCAAGGAATATAGTTCTGGTGTATAAATACGCTGGCACTGCACAAAATGAAAAATGACAAGTCCGAGAAAAGTGCATTCCGATTATTTATTCATTTATTACTATTTTCTTCATTCCACTTTATTTTATTATATTTTCATTAGAAGGACCAACAATAAAATTTGGCAGGAGGTCAGCCTTATTCACTTACATGAGAATTTGGCTATAGGTGAGAGAGTGACTAGGGACCACTTCATTTGAGGCGGAAGGGGGGGGGGAATCCCAGACCATCGATGTCGATGAAATGCAGTACAATGAAACACTCCAAATTAAATGTCAATACGTCAAGCGATTCGAACTGAATAAATAAGCACTTTGAAAGGAAGTATGAAGAGATTCACGCGAGAATAATCAAATTTAAGTATCTACAATATCTCTCACACACCACGATCAGTTATCGCAACAATTTTTCTTTCGTCAATCATAATCAATTAAACTAAGAATGCGAATGGGATGGACTTGAAATTGGAATGATTAAAGAGTTGGAAATTTTCAGGATGAATTAATTCAGATTTCGTGAACATTCAAATCATTTCAGTGCAGAAAATAGTGAATTTAACGTGAATTAAAAAGAAAGAAATGAAAAGGAACAAAAAAAAAAAAAAAAAAAACCAAAAAACAAAAGACATCGATAAAACTTATTGGCTGGTATTTTTTTTTAAAAAAAAAAAAATATAAAAAAATCAAATAAATACAAAGAAAAAAAAAAAAAATTTAACGGGAAAAAAAAAAAAAAAAAAAAAAAAAAAAAAAAAAAAAAAAAAAAAAATACGAAACAAATTGAAGTTATGTACCAGCTTCATGGTTGCGAATTTATTATTAAAGGTGCATTATATAAATGGAAATTTGCGAGTCAGTGACTAGAAGCATAACTGCCTACAACGCTGAATTGACGTATCTCCAGAAAAAAACGGTCTGCAAAAAAAAAAGGCGATTTGCATCGTAATTGAAGTTTCGAGAGCATGTACATTTTTCATGAGGGCAAAAGAAAAAAGAAAAAGAAAAGGAAAAAAACGATAATGAAGTTCATTTCCCCAAATCATAGGCATTCGTTCGTTTGGAAATGTCGATACGTCAAGAAAAATTTACGTAATTATATCGATTTCTCATTGTGTGTCGTGTTATCATGTGTGGTGTAAGAGTTTCAGTGAGTTATTTTCGCGTAATTTACACAAGATACTCTTTTCTTCAAATGATTTTGTCTGGAGATACATCAATTCAACTTTGTGCTGCAGATGAGATTTATGTTTTCCGCTCGGAACTAGAAATGAAGCCTTCTTTTGTTCCACACCGTTCAATGTACGACCGATAGTGTATATAAGCTTGTCTCTATTCTCTACCTGGCGTAACCCAGTAGACCATGCGTTCGGAAAACAGACTCATTTGCCTGTATAGCCA
>Ga0058703_1000154_pt1 | contig 14104 bp, 11 predicted proteins | sample AgamicMgMae_FD_83782 | JGI IMG/M metagenome (GOLD analysis project Ga0058703, IMG submission 83782) | Agave microbial communities from Guanajuato, Mexico - Mg.Ma.e | ecosystem: Host-associated > Plants > Phyllosphere > Phylloplane/Leaf | place: Guanajuato, Mexico | collected 2012-06-04
ATATCATGCTGTATGTGGTCGGTGGCGCGGACGAGAACGAGATCATGCTGTACAACGTCATCCTGGCCTTGCGAGATGCACTCAACATCCTGCTGAAGTAAGTATTCCGCGCACCAAAGCAAACCTGCCCCTCCCTAACGCATACCCGCAGAAATTCCGTCGATAAGCGCACCTTGATTGAGAACTACGACCTGGCGTCCCTCTGCATCGACGAAATCGTCGACGACGGCATCATCCTCGAAACCGATCCAGTCATCATCGCCAGCAGGGTCAGCAGGCCGCCTGTCCAGGAAGCGCCGAACATGCAAGGCATCGACCTCAGCGAGGAGGGTCTGCTCAAGATCTACCAATTCGGCAAGCAGAAGCTCGGCGAGCGGTTACGGCAAGGTCTATAATGCGCATGAGTTTGTCCAAGCGGCACACGGCGACCGTAAAGGGTGTGTGGCATAGCGTTGGAGTTTTGGGAGTCAAAAGTGGGGGCTGGGTAGAAGTAGAGTAGAGGGTACTTGTCTTTCTAGAAATCTGACAGATATACGCCGTGAGTTGATCAGCGATGGCCTCTGCTTGTGCAAGCAACTCAATGGCCGAACAACATCTTGTTTTTTCGCGAGCCCAAGATATCCTGTCACTAGATCAATATGATACCTATCCTTGTTTGTGGTGAAAGCGGGTCCGTTCCGCGCAGTGAATGTAGTGACAATGTCTACATGGGCTCAGTGACTCTCCTGGAGCGGTGTTCGCCACCTTCTGCGTACCGACTCGCCCTCGCAGCTATGGCTGAACCAGAAGTTTATAAGTTATTCGCACTCAAGGCCATCCATTACGGGCTTGGATGGTAGCGTTCTGATTAGCACAAGGGCAAGAAGAGAGTGAGTGCCCTAGGATATCATTCTGATGTGTGCCCTGTACGCCATACTACCCACAATATCTACAAACGCTCGAATCTAAACATGCTAACGCGCAAGAGACATTCGCACCTTGCTTGTGTATTGCTCTGGTTTTCGGCCACAAGCTGCTCGCTGTATCATGGTTGATCACGGATCAACCCGGTGCCCATAATATGCCATCTCATTATCTGTATGGCGAGTCCGCTCTCGCCACCGCTGCCAACTCTGGCTCCCACTTGTCACCATTTGCCAGCAACTTCTCCTTGTTGTACAATAACTCTTCTCTCGTCTCAGTCGCATATTCTGCATTCGGGCCCTCGACGATCGCGTCCACGGGACAAGATTCTTGGCAGAAACCGCAGTAGATGCACTTGGTCATGTCGATGTCGTAACGAGTTGTGCGGCGAGAGCCGTCCGCGCGCTCTTCGGCTTCGATGGTGATGGCTTGGGCGGGGCAGATGGCTTCGCAGAGCTTGCAGGCGATGCAGCGTTCTTCGCCCGTCGGGTACCGGCGCAGAGCGTGTTCGCCACGGAAACGCGGTGAGATGGGGCCCTTTTCGAAGGGATAGTAGATGGTGTATCTGGATCAAAAGCGTCAGCGTGCTGTGACGAGACACGCATAGTGCGTATAGTGCGCTCTTACGGCGGTCGGAAGAACTGCTCAAGCACCACATACATCCCCCTCACCATCTCGGTGAGGAGGAAGTAGTTACCAGCCTGGTCCCACACGCTCTCTTTCTTTTCGTTCCACCGCTCGGGCTTAGGCAGACGGAAGTTGGCGGGTGGAGGGCCTTCAGTGGTCGCTGCTCGCCGCGAACTGGTGGAGAAGTGGTGATGCGCGACGGCGAATGAGGTGCGGGCGGTGGCGGCGTTGTTCAGGATGGCAAAAGCAGGCCGCGAGCGCGCGAACGCTGTCAATGCCCGCGGTGAAGACATCGTCGGGCGTTGTGGCTGCGAAGTTGAGAGGTGAAGATGAAGGTGGTGGTGGTGGTGGTGGTTTGTGGTGGCGGCGGACAAGCAGTTGGAAGAGGAGTAGTTCGTCGAATCGTTGCCGCCACACGGCCAATGAACGCCGTCACATTATTCCAGTACGGGCGCTACAACGGCCGCTCCCGTCATGCCGAAGGTTCCCCGAAAGCGGCGCCAAGCCAGTCTCTATATGGGAACCCAACCCCAGGTATTGTCGACGCGCTCATCACGTGTGCAGCGTGCGCCCACCTGTCTCCCCTCTCTTCACCAGTATATCGATGCGCATCTACCGACTGCCGGTGCGCGAGACGTGCAGAGCCAGCAATGCCTTCAACCTCCGTCGTGCTCTGCTTACCGCCTTCCGTACCGAATCCACCTCCGCCGAAGCTTCGGCCGTCACGATAAGAAACTCCAACAGGTCAGACAAGCCGGCCACTGGGGACAACGAGAGGTCTGCTGCGCAAAAGAGCTATCGGATCTCCGATTCCGTCCGATTGACATTCCCATACAGCGGCAAGTCTTTCACCCGCGAGCGTCAGAGCCAGTGGGGTGTGCAGCCACCGGCCACTCCGAACCCCAGGGCGACGTATCACGAGCAGCAAGCAAAGAGTGTTGGGCCACAGTCGCTTGGACTTGAACGTCAGCCAAGACAGCCTGATGAAGAGCTCATCGAGGACGAGCATCTGCATAAGGAGGTATCTCACCTCCTAGCGGTAAAGAACAACGACCAGAGCGCCGGTGAAGAGGGGTCCAGGCATCCGGATCCTGAGAGACCCGAGTCTGTGTTCAGATTTGTAACTTTTGAGGGACCCGAGTCTGCCGAGACTGATGCCGCCCGCAAAGTTCGGAAGCTGGAAGCCGGGTTAGATGGGCCGGACCGATGGAGGAGACATATGCGGTACCTTGCGAGCCAAGCGTACGAGTTGACTCGACAGGACACGAGCTCCTTTTCCGAACATGAAAAGGCGCAGTTCGAGTACCGACCCCGGCAAATACCCGTTGAACCTAGTTCTGGTCTGCTTTCGCAAACATCGTCAATACCCTGGGCCATGAGCCCCGCACACGCCACGGAAACGGACGCTCTCGATGTCCTCGAGCACGAGATTTCTCATTTCATGAGGTACGCGGAGCCTACAGTGGCGGAAATCGCGGCAAGGAAAGCAGTGACGGAGACAATGTTCGCCTTCATCCGGGCGAAAACGCAAGGAAACCCTGTCAGGACGGAGGTCTTTGGGTCCGAGGCTACAGGTTTGACATCAGCAACATCTGACATTGACATCCGCATCTACCGCCCGCCGCCTGCGGGCGCGGAGCCCAATTATGCTGCCATGGCCAAACTCATGCGGCGATTGAGCGCCCATATGAGCCAAAGCAAGGATTGGTCCATCGTGGTGAACAGACCGGGCCGTTATCCCATCATCAACGCGCAACACCGGGAGTCTGGCATCGATGTGCAAGTCGTCTCTGCGCCTTCTACCCACAAGCAACAAGAATACACGGCCAAGTACCTCGCGGAGATCCCGCACTTGCGTCCGTTATTTTTCGTCTTCCGGACGATGTTGGCCATGCGCGGTCTCATCACCGTCTTCTACGGCGGCACGGGCTCCTACGGCCTCTTCATGATGCTGGTCGCAAGCCTCAAACGTCGGAGTAGCCAGCCGGCCACCAAGATGACCGCCGCGCAGCAGCTCCTCCACTTCCTCGACTTCTATGCCTTTTTCCCGGCTCGGAGACACGGCCTCTCCATCGAGCCAACCGGCAAGCTATTCATGAAACACGACGGGGCCGACGCGACCCCCATCCATGCATACGCCGCGGCCGCATACCGCCGCGACGACCCCGTCCGCGCCGGGCAATGGGCGATCGGACAGCGGCGACCTCTGCAGCCGTACTTACTCTGCCTGCAAGACCCGGCCGACCCCAAGAACGACCTGGGTCGCAAGACCAACGCCATCAAGCACGTCATCGCCACCATTAAGTACGTCCGCCACGCTGTCCACAGGCAAATGGGCCAGGTTCGAGCGGCGCCGGCGTCCTCTCCGCCATCCGAGGAGCAGCGGCCGAAGTCGAAGAGTCGTAAGCGTATCAGTCTGTTGCTGGCTCTCGTGGGCAGGTGTCATGAGGTGTACCATGACCGGAGGGCTAAGGTTGAGGCGTACGGCCGTCAGGTTTTGGAGAAAGCGGCGCAAGGGGATGAACTGGTGGACACGGAGGGAGACGGGAAGGCGGAGGACGATTTCAGTCAGACAAAACAGTCGAATGACGAGCAGCGACCGGATTATTGGGAGGAGATGGCCAAGTGGGAGGAGCCTTCGGAGGAGGACCCGAGCAAGTCCGAAACTACGCCGAGTGAAACGTCGTGATGCAGGGTACGATCCATACTGCAGGGTGTATTTTCTCGGAAATTTGTATAAAATTGAATGTGTAAGGCATCCAATATGAATGATAAGGAGAAGTGTGATGATCCGTAGGTTAAAGTAGCCCGCTGTGAATCGCTAAGGAAAGCGCAACAACCTCTATAAACTCTATGCCGTTTTTCTAGGCCGCCCACCCTTTGATCGCCTATACCTCCTATCCGAAAAAGCATTCCCGCCTGCCTTCACACAACCCACGCCTTATGCGCGTACTCCACCGCTTGATGCCTCACCACCATCCTCCCAGCCCAAAAGGAAGAACAAAACCCCGAAGGAAAGAAGTGCACTAAAACTAGCGTGAGTAGAAAATCACAACCTCGACTCCGGCACCGCGCCCTCGACGACCGCCACGGCCCCGACGTTCCCACTGTCGCTCTGGCCGTTCAGCAGCGCGATGGCGGAGATGACGTCGGCGGGCTCGAGCAGGTGCCACTGCGCGAGCGTCTGCTTGGAGCTGGCGCCGACGGTGACAGCGAAGACGTGCTCGGTCGGGAGGCCGGAGGCGTTGAGGGAGCGGAACATGTCTATACATCAGTCAGCCAAATCCGTGCGAAAAGTGTTAGGTGTTTTGTGGAGGAATTCTCACCTTCGTCCGTGAAATCGTCTCCCAAGCAAAAGACGAAATCCGGCTGTTTGTCCGCGCCCTGGCCGTAGGCTTTGATGAGGCGCTTGGCGATCTCACCTTTGTTGACGAAGCGGGGACGGACCTCGAGGTTGGCCTTGCCCGTCATGACTTCCACGTCGTACGACTTGGCGACGGTGTTTTCGAGTTGTTTCTGGCACTCGCGGGCCTGGAACAGCCCGTACTCCGGGTCGCTGCGGCGGTAGTGCCAGGTCAGGGCGATCTTCTTGCGCTCGATGAAGGCGCCCTGGGTGCGCTCGGTGTAGTACTGAAAGGTGTCGAGGACGGGGCTCTGCCAGGACATGTCCATCGTTTCGGCGAGGTTCTCCCACTCGGTGGTGTGCGGGTGGCGGATGAAGGAGCCGTGTTCGGCGGACAGGCCGAGCTCGGCGATGTGGCCCATCCATTCGTCGAGGAAGGCTTGGTCGCGGCCGCTGATGATCCAGACGTTGTTGTTGGGGTCCGAGGCGAGGGATTTGAGGGTGCGGATGACGCGGTCCGAGGGGATGGCCGATTGGGGGTCTTTGACGATCGGGGTCAGGGTGCCGTCGTAGTCGAACATGAACAGCCGTCGCGACGAGTCCTTGTACTGCGTGAGGAGCTTGGCCCGGTCGAGCGCTGGGGTGGCGATGGATTGATCGTAGGAGGAGAGGTTGGTGAGCAGACGTTTGAGGTAATTGCTCGTCCATGCCTGCACCGTATTTTTGGTCACGCGCTCGTAAAGTACCGAGTGTGCCGATTGCTTCTCTTCCGCCGTCATTGACAGGGCAATGTCGATGGCGTCCGCCGTGCCGCTCAGGTCCCATGGGTTGATGTGCAGAGCGTCGCCGAGACTACCCGCGGTACCGGAGAACTCGGAGATGATGAGTGGACCGTGGGTGTCGCGCTGACAGATGACATACTCCAGCGCGGTGGTGTTCATGCCGTCGCGGACACTCGTGATAAGTCCCAGATCCGCGACGCGGAGCAGGGCGAAGTACTCTTCTTTCGTCAAGTACTGCGGGTAGTGCTGCACGGGCGTGTAGCTGAGCGACCCGAACTGGCCATTGATTCGAGCAACGAGATCCGAGACCTTATTCGCGGTCTTATCGCTCTTGTCTTCTCTGTCCTCGATGCTGGTAGGGCTGGTGACCTGGATGAGCACGACCTTCTCGTGGTATTCCGGATGCCGCGCGAGGAAGATCTCGAAGGCCTGCAGTTTCTGTGCCACGCCTCTGACCGAGTCCAAGCGGTCGCGACCCACGATGACCTTCTTGCCGGCATACAGCTCTCGTAGCGCCTTGACCTTGTCTTCCACCTCTGGCACTTCGAATGCGGATTGCAACGTGGAAACGGCGTTGACGCCAATGGGGAAGACGTCGACAGCGACGTGCGCGCCATATGCATCCACACCAGCCGGCGACGAGTCGAATCCTAAGATGCGAGTGCAGCAAGACGAGAAGTGCCGTGAATAGCTGTAGGCTTGAAAACCAATCATATTAGCCCCAAGCACGCCCTCCAGGATCTCTTTCCGGCTCGGCAGACACTTGTAGTACTCGCTGCTGGGGAAGGGAATGTGTAAGAAGAAGCCGACGTAGATGTTCGGAATGCGCTGCCGCAGTAAACTTGGCAGAAGGAGCAGGTGGTAGTCGTGAATCATGATGATGTCTCCAGGCTTGTAGACGGTCATGATGGTGTCTGCAAACGCTCGGTTCATCCGGTAGTAATCCGCCCATGCTTTGCGCAGGTTCCGGCCGTCCGTTGGTTCATTCTGCTTGTAGTGGAAGAGGGTGAACAGCTCGTGCTCGCCATAGCGCCTCCACCTCTGCTGATCACGGAGAGTGTAAATGTCGCCGTCCTTGTCTTTGCCGTCCACGAGCCACACCGGCGACACTCGACCGCCGTGGTCGCGTTCGAGCTGCTTTTCTAGCCGAGCGCGATCGTCAGGAGGAACGCGCAGTTCGATTTGCTCGTTGAATACAGCCGGCTTGCTGCCGTTGACTGGGATCGGCGCCGAAGCCTTGTTGAGCGGGCGGGCGTTGACGGCGGAATTGGCATTGCCGTTGAGTTGGGAGGAGTTAGACCCTAGTGACTTCTCGATCTCGCCTGTCCATCCTACAAGCGTGTGGTTCCACGGCGATGATGCGGACGAGAGATAGGAAAAGGAGTCGAATAAAGCAGACGTCCCTCGTCGTGGATACAAACCCTGCCATGTGTTAGAGCACTGGGTTATGCTGGTATCACACATGTACGACTCACCCAGTCCGCGCCAGGAGTATATCGAAGCTTATACGGGACGCAGAATGTGGCGCTAATGACATGCCCGCTCAAGTTGAGGTTTTTGTGGGCAGCCCGTGGATCGACATCTACCAGGTCGGGATACTTCGTGCCTGCTCCGCTCAAACTAAACCGGCGGAGTAAGTCTTCGCCGTTTCGAGCGCCTTGCGCGACTTCGGTGGGCGAGCTTGGTCGACGGCCTTGTGGAGGCTCCGCAGGCGCGATGATGTTGGCGTTCCACGAAGGGCCCGCTGCGCCCGACGTCGATGCATGCTGCTCGTTGGCCTTTTGGAAGGTGTCCGAGTATGGATTGGGGTCCGTATAGGCGGTGCTGGTGATTCCTGGAGTGACGGGGACGTTTGTGTTCTCCTCGCTAAGAGCCGGATTGACCGTTTCCTGCCTCACGGCGGAAGGGTGGGGTTCCTTCGACATGCCCTTTTCACGCTGGGCGAAGTAGTCGTCCTCGGAGTCGTACTGCATGTTCACCATTAGTGGACCATTTCCGCCACAGGGACAGGTAGGCCGAACGAGGTGATGCAGAGGTTAGTAGGTGTTGGCGCCTGAAACATATGGTGACAGGTCAAGACCAGCGGCGGTAGGTGGTGAGGGATATGCTGGTGCTTTCTTTCGTGCGAGTTGGTACGTACAGCAGTGCCTGGTGAATGATGACCGCAATAGGAAGCAGCTCGTTTGGGAAGCGGGACGTGTCGAGCTGTTTGCGCGACACAATCTGGTCACTGCAGCCGCGCTTGGCAAATCACCAGAGCTGACTTCACCGGCTGCATGCAACAAGTCAGCAAGTGCAACACCGCAATGATTGCGTCGTTTGCATGGCGGTCCCTACCAGAAAAGCCGTGTCATTAGGTGTGGTGGGTGTGTCCAAGTTTCCCGTGCGGACGACGACAGCCTGACGTACAAGTGATTGGGGCCGAGTGCAGCGGGCTCACCCGGAACGACTATCATCAAGTGAAATGTGGGCGAAGACGAGCAGGAACCACTATAGAGTACTAAGGTATGTACATAGTACAGGTATGTATCGAGGCTTGTCCGATTTAGTACAGGGCTTTGGCAGGCTACAGACACAAGCGCCTCCTTTTCGTACACACAAGTATCTACATAGGTACCTACATGTCCTGTATGTATTGAAGGCGGTCGTGATTGCACATATCATCAAAGGGATACCGTATCATGCATTACTCCCGCCTGGTCCCACACGTATGATATACAGGTATGTAGGTAAAGAAACGTCGTGGTCAGAGTCACGCGACACATGATTTCTGAGACAACAAACAATACGATATTATGTAAAATTAGTGGTGGTGGGGCAGTCTTGCTACCCCTCCCCCAAAACCGAAAATGCCCACCGATTTTCGAGTCTCACTCACGGACACACCCCAAACCAACATCACGAGAACCTCCTCGCCCCTTCCCTCCACCACTCTCAACTGGTCCTCGCAATCATGGCCACCGACGAGGCGCCCGTCGATTACAGCCTCACCAACCCTGATACCCTCACCAAGTACAAGACCGCCGCCCAGATCTCCCAGAAAGTCCTCGCCGAGGTCAGCAAATGGTGCACCGAAGGCTCCAAAATCCTCGACATCTGTCAACGCGGTGACAAGCTCTTGGACGACGAGGTCGCGAAGGTGTACAAGGGCAAGAAGATCACGAAAGGCATCTCGCACCCTTGCACCGTCTCACCGCTCTCCTACGTCACGCCGTACACACCCCTCACCTCCGACAATGAAGAGGCCGAGACCACGCTGAAGGCAAACGAGCCCGTCAAGATCCAGCTAGGCGCGCAAATTGACGGCTTCGGGTCCATCGTGTGTGACACCGTCATTGTGGGCTCAAAGGGTGACATTACGGGCCGCCAAGCCGATCTCATGCTCGCAACCCACTACGCCAACGAGCTGCTGCTGCGGATGATGCTGCCTCCCGGTCTACTGGTATCCGGTACGGAAGAGGAGCGGAAGAAGGCACAGGGACAGAAGCCGTACAGCCAGTCGAAGATGACGCAATTACTCGAGAAGGTCGTCAAGAGCTACAACTGCAACCTGGTCGAGAACACCACGTGCTGGCTATTCGGTCGGAACGAGATCGAGGACAAGAAGAAGATCATCTTGGCTCCGGGGGAGGGCGTGAAGGGAGAAGGTTTGGCGGAGGTTGGCGAAGTTTGGGGTGTTGAGATGGGTGTGAGTACTGGCTCGGGCAAGGTCAAGGCGCTGCCCAACCGCCCGACGCTACACCGGAGAACGACGACGACATACGGCTTGAAACGACCAAGCTCAAGGGCGACGTTGTCCGAGATCCAGAAGAGGTTTGGCACGTTCCCGTTCAGCTTGCGGCAGCTTGACGACGAAAGGGCTGGCAAAGTCGGCATCGTCGAATGCGTGCGGGGAGGCGTCGTGAGACAGTACGAGGTGATTGGCTCGACAGATGGTGAGCCGGTGAGCAGACTCTTCAGCACCATCGCCATCAACAAGAACGGGGTGCAACGAGTGGCCGCGCCGCCGCAGCCCAACCTCGAGCAGTACAAGTCCGATAAGAAGATCACCGACGAGGAGGTCCTGAAAATCCTCGAGCAGCCCCTGGCGAACCCGGTCAAGCCCAAGTCGAAGAACAAGAAGAAGAAGAAGAAGCCCGCGAAGAAGGCGGCAGCGCCGAAGGAGGAGGCAGAAGACGATGACGAGGATGATGATGATGAGGACGATGACTCTGATGACGAGTAAATCATGCCTCTCGCGGGCGGTAGAATATTCGCCACTCGTGTTCGCCGCGACACGGCCAGGGGTCGCGGAGGCAACGAGGTGAGCTTTCTTCACGCTGAAGGACTGCAAACCCGAAAAGTATCTTCGCGAGCATAGGTAGTGATACGGGTCAGCTCCCCGAAAACTTCTTCGCTATGATCTTTCGCTTTCGTCAGCCTGCACATGAAGTGAGGTGTGAGGTTGTTGCATGATTGCGACTAGCATACATCTCTATTCTTCGAAGAGAACTCTCGTGACGTGTATTGTTGGATTATGAACGTGAATAGAGAGGAAGGCCATTGTGGTTGTATTGCGAGTACAATAGGACCGAGCCGTGTATCAGTCGTGATAATAAGAACCCAGTCCTCCCACGGGAAAGGGAGCGAGGCGTGCAAAGCCGCACTTCTCGGAACACCCGACACTTGCTCGTAGCATACCACACCTCGAGACTTTTTCGTGATCACGCAACACATTACACGTCCACTACAGGTTTTCGCCCGTACACGCATCGCCCTGGGTAAGCACAGTGCTGAAGATCATGTTGCAACATTGTGACTAATTCACGCGACAGTGGCGCATGCACAAAAATGCCTTCGATCAGCAAACCCGAGACACGCGAACGGCAGCTCCGGGACCGAACGTTGACGACAACACCTACTGAGTCCACCCCGCCGGCTCATCAGAACAGAAGCGTGGCGAAACCCAAGCCGCGTGAGAAGACGACCATGGAGAAGTGGGTGGAGCCTGCGGTGTCTGAGAAGCCCTCTTATCAAGAGCAACAGGGGGTGCCGTATGGCGTGTTGGAGCACATGCAGCCGCTCGGCGAGGCTCCCAGTGCACGTGTAAAGACACGCGTGAAGGCAGAAAGTTCTCGCAAGTCGGTCCTGGGGCGAAGCGCTGCCGCGGTCGGGGTAGACGCTCAGGAGACGCCTGACGGAACGCCCGCACCTCATGTACCTTCACCACCCGCTCAAGTCGACGCGTCCTCGCAGGCTCCCGTCGCCGTCGACGATGCGAAAGATGGTGACTGGGCGCCGGGCACAAAGAGCAAACACAAGGAGAAAGACCGACATACGCGCAACCGCACGACCAAGCGCCGCAGTGACGCGCACAACATCATCAAGAAAACCTCTACGGACCCCACCGACACGCCCGCGCCCGTCAACACCAACCGGATCTACGACGCCCCGAAACTGAAGCTCGTCGTGGAGTCGGCCAAAAAGCGAGCGCTCGAGGTCGGTAAGCCCGACCTCGCCGCCGCCGTGCACGAGATCTGGGTGCAGAGTCTCGACAGCGCGCGTCTGACGGCCCTGCTGGAGGCCATCCTCACGCAAACCGCCGCGAAATCGCAAATCTCCGAATTCCAGGACTTTGTGAAGCAGGCGAAAAAGAAGCTGAAGTACGCCAAGGACGACACGCGGAAGAAGCCGGCGGTCGGGGGCGCAAACGCCGCTCCGCCGCCCGACGCGTCCCTTCGTTCACCAAGCAAGCTCACAAACACTTCCACCACCGAGCAGGAAACTGCTGCGATTCCATCCACCGAGCGACCGGAACCACACAAGCCTAAATTCTCTCTCAAGGTCAAGCCTCAACACAAAGAGCACAAAGATCCCAGTCGCCGCCGCACCAGTCACGGTGGCGAGATGTCGGCGTCGCCGTCCAAGAAGCGATCTGGCAGCGTCGGAAGTGAATCCTCCCTCACGTCACTGACCTCGAATGGCGACAACGATCTAGATCTGGATGTACCTGATGAAATCGCCGAAGGGCCACCCGTGTCATCGAACAAGGTCAACGGCACCAAGGCGAAGGATCACGCGGCTGAACGCGGCAGCCTCGCAGTCTCAGACAAGAAGCTCAAGCGTACATCAGCCGACACCGACCTGGGCGAGGACGAGCGTGATTGCAAGAACGCTGCGAAGAAGCAGAAGCTCGACGCAGCCGTCAAGCGAGAGCCCGACGCGGCCGTTAAGCGGGAGTCAGAGCAGAAGCACAAGCGCACATCGGCGGACGCGGCCCTCAGTGAGGACGAGCGCGATCGCCAGTACGCCGTCAAGAGGCAAAGACTCGACGCATCCGTCACACGAGATTACCCGTACGAAGAGAGTGACGTGCGGATGACCGTGAAGGAGTCACCGACCGCGCGCAACACACGCACCACGCGGGCACAGAACGGCTCCTTGATCCCACCGCCAGTTTCACTTCCGCCCAACGGCGACCGGATCACGGATGCAAAGAGCGGCCGAGCAGCGTCGGCCGATGTCGAGTCGCCGCTGTCTGACCTGTCACCTCCGTCCTCGCAGTTGAGCACGCCTCATGTTGGGCGCGGACCATCGAGACCGCCTGGAAAACGAGCCAAGACTAAGACATCGTAAGTTGGCCATTTCCTTTGTATTACCCACTCCTGTATCGACTTGTGTTATGGCCGTCGTTCACATGCTTGCTTGCTACGTGGAATGCACTGATAAATTGGTGAAAACCTTTTGGCTGTTTTGGCAATCAACGCGGGGCTGTCGGAACCCTCGACGTTGTTGGACGGCATCCCGATAAAAGGTTGGAATCAAAAGCTGACATTTGAGTGCAACATCTAGGCCCGAGAAGAAGCACGCTGCTGCAGGCTATGGCGGACTGTCAGGCGCAGGTGGCGCAAGAAAGGAAAGCCCAATCGGGGATGATGACAATGAAGAGGTGAGACAATCCGCAGGCAGCGCGCTAACACTTTCGTTTTCCGGCTTCCTCCCTCCACACGACTTTTGCACACAACAACTTTCTTGAACTTCCCTGCAACGCCCAAACTCACCCTTTAATAATTCCCCCATGCATCTCCCTCCACATCGTTTTCCATCACCTTTTACTTTTCACATGCTGCCGTCGTCGAAGAAACGTAAGCACGATGATCTGACCGATGAGGACCAACAGTCTTCCGAGAACAGCGACTTCTGTTCGGCATGTCGTGGCGGCGGCTACCTGCTGTGCTGCGACGGCTGCGATCGCTCCTTTCACTTCGCCTGCCTGGACCCGCCCCTCAACGAGCACGCGAGCGAGCTGAACGAGCCGTGGTATTGCTTCGTCTGTGTGGCGAGGCGGCCGGTCGCCGTGGATGTGCCGGAGAAGCCGGCACGCGGTTTATTCGCGCCACTTCTGGGCAGTCTCCGGAAACGCAACCCGTCCAACTTCGAATTACCGCAAGACATTCGCGAATACTTTGAGGGCGTTGCTACTGACAGGACTGGATCGTTCACCGAAGCCGTTAATGTCAAGACTCGGTAGGTTTGCGCCTTGAAAGTGTTCCGGGTAGAGGTGAAGCTGACGCAAGCACTCCAGCAGTCGACCTGGTTACGATGAAATCCCCGACTACTACAAGGGCACCGACAGCAAGAACAACATCATCACTTGCTATTTCTGCCGGAAGTCGACCGGCGGTCACCGTGCCATCATCAAGTGCGACTACTGCCCGGCGCACTGGCACCTGGACTGTCTGGATCCCCCGCTCGCCAACCCCCCAGCCGCGGGTCTCAACGGCAAGAAAGTGCACGATTGGATGTGCCCGCTCCACGCCGACCACGAGCTGAGACGGGTGGATGCCCGATTGCTCAACCCACGCCGCCGGATCCACGTCCGCAAGCCGAAGAACGCGAAGCTTGTCGAGACGTCGCTCAAGCGCGGCTTCCGGAACAACGGGGTCGTGGACGTGCTGGATGACGATAGCGATGACTCTGACAGCGAGTTCTACGATGAAGAGACGCAGGAGGAGTCGGTCGTTTATCGCATGCCGGCGTCGGGCATCAAGCTTGATTTCATCGACAAGATCAAGAAGTACGTCCGAGATCCTTTCAATTGCTTTTCGTACAGCTTACTGACCACATTACAGCACACGCGTCCAGCATCTCCAAGACGAACATGTCCATAAGAAAGCGCGCATCGCCTCTAACGCCCCCAGCGCTCTACAACAAGCCAACTTCGCCCGCCGCTCCATCGTCGAACAACAACTGGCCCTTCATCTGACCCAGTTCGCCAACGCTCACCAGGACCTGAATCTCGGCCCAGACCAGGTGGAGAATTTGGTCGGCACCTTGATCGTGAGTCCTCGCCTCCTATACACTTACGTACCCTAATGACGTCAGTCCACGCTAACCATGTCCACTCCACCCGTCCACAGGCCGAAGCCCCAACCGAAGTCGTCGAAACGATGATGGCGCACGAGACGGC
>Ga0058703_1000157_pt1 | contig 13902 bp, 10 predicted proteins | sample AgamicMgMae_FD_83782 | JGI IMG/M metagenome (GOLD analysis project Ga0058703, IMG submission 83782) | Agave microbial communities from Guanajuato, Mexico - Mg.Ma.e | ecosystem: Host-associated > Plants > Phyllosphere > Phylloplane/Leaf | place: Guanajuato, Mexico | collected 2012-06-04
ATGTATTACCAGAGCATTCCCATACCACAAGTCTGGCCGGCTATTTGACATGTTGCACAACTCGAAGACAGTCGTTGGAGAATTTCAACATTGCTGGAAATGCGAATAAGGACTGCACAATCAAGATGGCGCACCATTCCCATCGAGGGAGGATAAGATGCTTGTTACACCAGAAAGTCCCTGCATGGGAGAGGTCGACAATACGCACGCGCGCGAAAAGCGTTTCCTATCTCGGAGCGATACACCAAAAAGCTCTGCTGTCTTCCATCCAAAGTACTGCGGCAGTGCGACAGAGTTCAAGCCGCGAGCAAATCCTCAGATGCAGCGCCATGTTACACAACAGCTACACCGCAAGCGGCAAAAGGCACAGATCACTGTTCGAGCACGCGAAAGACCCATAATCTCGAGTTGATCAAGAACAAGACAGTGCGACTCACTAGCAGGTAGGTCTCGTCTCACACGTGTGCTTGTTTGACGAATGGGAAGATGAAAAATGGAAAAGAAGACCCCTCAAAACTTGGATGTGCTCTCAGAATGAGCTACAATAAAAGGTATGGCCGACAATGATATTGTATTGGGTATTTGCATTGGCAAACCGAGCGCCCCACGTTCGTCGCGGATCGTTGTCAAGGATCCTCGGTGATTGGGTCTGAGCGCTGAACGCTCGAACGCTCCTGGCTGCGCTGCGCGGTGAGGAGTCGTGGCCGTGGCTGACCCGCCAAATTCCAGCCAAGCCCTTGTAAGTCCTTCACTTTCACCCATTTGTTCCTTTATTCTCTTCAATATTGTTTCGAGCTGGAAGAGGCGTATTCAATTGAGGTCCTTCAAAGTTTTTTTATCAGTTTTCACTGCCGTGGTGCTACGTTCAAGACCCTTGGGTGTTTCATCGCGTCACGTCACGTGATTCCCAAGTCTCTCATAAGCAACTTCCGAAGCTTCGCTGCTTTTCGCTTCTCCCAACCTCCAGCTCCAACGCGACCCACCTTCACAAACCCTTCCCATCACTTCCGACACTTAGCACTTGACGCTCATCTCTCCATCCTCGCCAATACTGTCGCGCTCGTCGATACTCGCATTTGTCAACTCATTTCGCGCTACGATCTCTGCTTGACGCGTCACGTCACCACGTCCGGACAGCGTCTCACACACGAACAATCACGTCGCAATGGCGGAAGAGCAACCAGCGGTGACTTCTGCGGTCGAGGATAAGCCTGTAAGCACGTCTGTCGACGATCTGGAAGCGTCAACTGACCAGTGTAGACCCAGGCGATCGAGACTGAAGTCTCGGGTGAAGAAGCGACTGCCAGCGATGCGCAAGAGAGCGCTCCAGCTGCCCGAGGTGAGTTCAGAGCGTGTCGTTCATCTTCACTGCTAGATCTGACCGTTGTCTATTACAGCCACAGAGGAAATAACTACGAATGGAGACAAGTCTGACCTTCCTGCCGAAGATGTCGCTGCGGCTGGACCCCAAGCAACTACACAGGTGAACCCACCAGATGGCGAGGAGAAAGCAGAAGCAGATCCTGTAGCTGCTGCTGACGATGCAACAAAATCCGCCGATGCCGCTTCATCGGGCAAGAGCAAGAGAAAATCCAGTGGAGCCGTCCCTGAGCACAAGCAGAAGAAAACAATTGGCAAGAGGAAGTCTATGGTCAATCTCAACCTGGATGTACAGCCTGGTGATCACTATTGGGCGCGTCTCAAGGGTTACCCACCATGGCCGGCAGTTATTTGCGACGAGTCTATGCTGCCTGAAGTACTACTCGCGTCTCGTCCAGTGAGCACCATGCGCCCTGACGGAACTTATCGCGAGGATTTTCAGGACGGCGGCAAGAACGTCAAAGACAGGACTTACCCAATCATGTTTCTGCACACCAACGAGTTGTAAGTGATAGCTAACAACCATACACGACTCGGGTTACTGACTGTATCTAGCGCATGGATGATCAACACCAGCTTGACCAAGTTGAACCCCGAGGAATGCGTCGTTGATGAAAACAATAAGAAGCTCAGCAAGGATCTCAAGGCTGCGTATAAAATCGCGTCTGAAGATCACGACTTGGGTTTTTACAAATCGATGCTCAGCGAGCACGAGGAGGAGATGAAGAGCTTCGCTGCCGAGCAAGCTCGCTACGAGGCCGAGCTCGCTACGAAAGAGCAAGAAAAGGCAGAGAAGGCTTCCATGAAGGCCCAGGAGAAGCCCAAAAAGAAAGCGAGCCGCAAGAGCAAGGGCGGTGATAGTGACTCAATGGATGTTGATGAGAGCGAGCCATCTTCCAAGAAGCGCAAGAAGGAGGCCGAAAGTGAGAGTGAGGGCCCCAAGCCCAAAAAGACGCCAAAGGTGAAGCTGGCAACGAGCAAAGATGCAGGAACCCCATCAACCAAAAAGTCGAAGAAGCCAACTGCGAAACCAGCGGGCGACTCAGCAGAGCCTCAAACCGAGGCAGAGAAGTTCGAGGCCCGCAAAATGAAGGGTAAGTGATCGTCGCACTACTATCATATTTCCTCTGCTAACTGTCCTAGTTCTCCACCTCCGCCACCGTCTGCAAAAGGGATTCATCTCCCGTCCCGAACCTCCAAGTGACGAGGAGATGCCTACCATGAACGACTATTTCAACATGGTTGAGACTTCTCCAGACATCGATGCGGCTATCATCCGCGAAACGAAGGTTCACAAGGTCCTGAAGGCCATCATCAAGATGGAAATTATCCCGAGAGATGAAGAGTTCTCTTTCCGCGAGAGATCTCAGACCATGCTGCAGAAATGGACGGCGCTCTTGGAAGGAAACGAAACCACGGTTCCAGCCACCAATGGAGAAGTCGAAAACATTAAGCAGGATATTGAAAAAGAACAAGATCCCTCCACTGAGCCAACAGCTGCCCCGGTCGAGGCTACTGAGCCTGGTAATGCGGCATTGGATGAGGCTGATATTAAAATGGACGATGCCACCTCTGGCGCCGAGGAGGCCCAGAAGGGTGAGGAGGTTGTGACAGCCCCAACGGACGCTGAACCAACCCCAACGGGGCCTGACTCCAAAGCCGAGACTACCGCCGAAGCATGATTTCGGTACTGATCACGAAGGCTCATCTCGAGTCTGTTGCTGGAGAGGGATGTGCTTTGGGACTTCAAAAAGCCCGAGCATCGTAGGTTTCTGAAAGAAGATACCTTGACCTCTACATTTCGCCAATTCAGGACGATGGGAGAAGAGGTCTTGAGATTCCACAGTGCTGCAAGAGGAGTTGACATCAGCTGAGATCAGACGAGGGTTTGCTTGAAGAAGGGATGTATATTAGGCGAGAAACACCGAGTCTGACGAGCGATATGAGCATTAATCCATGATATGACAACATCACTCGGCTGTGCCCATAAGTGATATTATTTTTCTGTGTCTTCCGCTCGCAAATGATTGAGATTGCTTGATGATTATAATTGTTATACTTTACCGCAGCGACATGACGCGCGAGTCACCACAGGAGTGACTTCGCGAAGCTCTCCGCGTCTCCAATTCCCAAAGCAACCACGAAGCAACAACCCACTTCATCACGAATTGTATCTCACAACCACTACATACTTCCTAATCAGCTCATCAAAATGACGGACCAATTCGATAGCGCCCTGTACACACCTTCCAGCCCCGTCCTCCACATATCCACTAACACCATACAGCGATCTCCTTCGACGTCTCAACCCTAAGAATACGGCCGCCAACCTTAGCGCTATCTGCAGCCTAGTACCACAGCACGAAGAAGAACTCCTCGCATCCGTAGACCAGCCGCTCGAAGTACGGCGCTGCAAAAAGACCGGCCGCGACTATCTGCTCTGCGACTACAACCGCGACGGAGACAGCTACCGCAGTCCGTGGAGCAACGAGTTCGATCCACCAGTCGAGGATGCAGAGTACCCCAGCGATCGGGTGCGGAAGATGGAGGTGCGCATGGGCGAGGGTTTTGATGTCTACCGGGAACTGTAAGTTGGACACTTTTCTTCATCGGCAAGAGTGGGAGCAGGACACGTCGGCTGATGCATCACATCACAGCTACTACGAAGGCGGCACTTCATCCGTCTACCTCTGGAACCTGGACGATGGCTTCGCGGGCGTCGTGCTGCTGAAGAAAAGCGCTGCTGGCGCTGCCGCCAAGGGCTCTACTGGCTCGTGGGACAGTATTCATGTGCTCGAGGTTGTGGAGCGTGGTAGGCAGAGCAAGTACAAACTCACGTCGACGGTGATTCTCAATCTGGGCTCGAGCGGTGAGACGCTGGGTGAGTTGGACCTCAGCGGCAATATGACGAGGCAGGTCGAGCAGGACTTGCCTGCTGATGGTGATGAGGCGCACGTGTGTAACATCGGACGCATGGTGGAGGATATGGAGCTCAAGATGAGGAATTTGTTGCGTAAGTGGGATCAAGATGACGTACAGAAAGGTTACTGATGAGGTCCACAGAGGAGGTCTATTTCGGCAAGGCAAAGGACGTTGTTGGTGATTTGAGGAGTATGGATCCTCTGACTACTTTGATTTTGAGAGCTATGCTAATTCTTTTGATAGGTTCTGCGTCACTTTCCGAGGCCAACAGGGACAGAGCGACGCACAGAGAAATGATCAGCAGCATGTCGAGATGAGCGACAGCGGGTATATGTTGAGAACGACGATGCTGGGGTGAATATCGAGTTAGAAGTAAAGGAAACACTAAGCATGACGAGCCTGCTTGGCAGCTGAAGGACCATCACCATTACTGGCGACCGCTTCCTGGTACGGTTTCGGCTTGATGGCAGCACCGTGCTGCCCAGTCTTCGTCCATGGGAGACCAAGCTTGTTCATCTCAACGGCAAGCTGGAAGATATAATCCAAACTGCATCTAATTAGCTCAACTCGTTTCCCAACTGCCCTTAAAACTCACCTCTCACAGAGCGTCTTGGCCTGCGCAACATCTTTGCCCCAAACGTAGATCCCATGTCTCCTGACCAACACCGCATACGTATCCGGCCAAGCCTTGATCGCGCCCTCAAGCGTGTCCTTGAGATCCTCCTCGTGCGCCGTGTTCTCAATAATCGGAATGCGCAACCGATCATAGTATCCCAAATTGCCCTTGCGCTCCTCACCATAGCCCCTCGGCACGCCCTTGATCTGCTCAATCTGTTCAATCTCAAACACATCCCCAGAGCCTGACGCTTCACACAGCAGCGTAACAAGCACAGCACTGATCGAGTGCGTATGGATACAGCAACCGGCGTTTCGCAGACTGAACGCCGCGTAGAACAGCGGTGTGCAGGCCGAGGGTTTCAGCGATTGCGGACGGCGCAGGTACGATTTGGTCGCGAAGTCCATGACGAACATGTCCGTTGGCTGCATCAGTTCTTTCTGCACTCCTGACGGTGCAATGTATAGGTGTTCGCCATGGCGGATCGAGGTTCCGCCGCCGGTGCCTGTCACCCAGCCATGGGTGTAGAATTTACGGCAGAGCTCGCAGATCAGGTTCGCTGGGTGGTGGGGGTCGTGGGATAGGACGAGAGCCTCGGCGTCGGAAGTCATTATTGTAAATTGGTCTTGAGTGAGCCCAAGTTTTTGCGTAGTAGATTTGTTAAGGGAATTGGTGGTTGATCGAGTGAGATGAGGTCTGGTATAATGCTGGAAGTGGGGGTGGTGCTTGCGGACTTTGCGGGAATCTGACAAAGGTCTCACATGCTTTGGTGCGGCAGTGCCCCGCATGTTCACCTGCCACGTGCTTGCCAACAAAGCTGTATTCCGCGCAATCGTGGAAACGCTAACAAGTCTTTACTTCACCAGCATTGGATGATGTAAGATTCAAGTCCCAAGTTATTGCCCGCTATGCTGGAATGTGACATGAAATCATCAGGAAGCGGGACATTTGGGATAAAACACGCCTGTTGTTTTTCATGTTGCTTCGACTGTGATATCCTTCGATCGATGTGAAATACGTCTACTCGTCGTCACTATCATCATCGATGACCTTTCGCCTCTTACGTCGACGAACAGGCGAATCCTCCTCCTCATCCTCTTCTTCCATCCGACTGCTTCTCCTTCGGGGGCCCCTCTGAACGACAACACTGACCTCTGGCAGATCATCGTCAGTCCGCTGGCTGACTCTACTCTGTTGACTAGAGAATATATGGTTGAGGGACTGACGAGGCGCTGCTGAACCTGGCATCGAAGATGAAGCGTACTCGATAGGCTGATCGCTTCCGACTACAAAATCAGCCAGCTCAGAATCCGGTTCATCATCGAAGTCCTCTTCACCACTTGTATCTCCGGAGCCTAAATCGATGCCTTGAGTTGCACGGCGCATGTCGACTGGTGTGGGCTCTGGACTTGAACTCTCTCCTTCCATCGCATCAGCTGGCATGTGGTAATTCGGCTGATTCCGAGCTGATGTTGCCGGCACTGTCTTCGCTGCTCGTCCTGCGACTCGCTTCGTTGTCGGCTTTTTGGCTCGAGTGTTCTGGGGAGTTCGAGCCGGCGGTGGCATAGTCGTGCGGGATGGCCTCAGTGATTCTGGGTCAGGTAGACGTTCGGCCCGCGAAACTGGCGAAGGTGACCGGAAGAGGTTGTTCGTCTCCTGATCGGATACCAGGTCGTCCGTATTCAGGTTGTCTCTAAACCTTTGGATCATCTGCTCATTCATATCATGCATGCGTTTCATCATTGCTGCCGTCCTCGTAGTCAGCCTTCCGTGCATGACATACCTCGTGCTTCCTAGTTCTCTGAATGTTTCCGGGTAGTTGTCAGGTCTTGGTAATGTTATGACTGCATCACTATCCTTTGCATTGACGTATTGATACTTCCGTTCAAGTTCTCTTTCCTGGATCTTGTTGAGTAGGACGTCCTCCAAAAAAGGCAGAGGAGCGGGCTCGGGTGGTGGAGATACAGGTCGGGCAGCCTTACGAGCTGCAGATGTCGGAGTCTTTTTGCTTTTTGGCCTAGGAAGATCTTCATCATCGTCGCCATCCATCCGAGAGACTGACACAAATCCGGTCTCGACTCCATCTGGCATGAAGAATTTCTTTGGAGGGCGTTTGGGTGCTCGTTTCTTGCCTCTTTTTGGTTCTGGAAGATCAGCTTGCGAGTTCTCTGGTGGTATCTCGACGACCCTCTTGTCCACAGTTGGCCGAACGTCTCTGGGCAGGATTCTAGGTGATCGATCTTCGTGGTATTCAAACCTGTCTCCTTTGGCAATCATGCCTTGCATAGCCTCGTAGTTGTCCTTGGCTTTGATCCAATCCTTTTCCTCTTTGTCTCGCATGAGGAGGATGGCAATATTTCCTTTCCTCTTTCTACCCGTGCGACCCATACGCTGGAGCATTCGGATAGGCGAAGCATTGGCGTCGTAGCAAACGATGAGATCAACTTCGCCAATATCAAGACCCTCTTCACCAATAGAAGTAGCAACCAGAGTGTTGTATTTGCCATCCTTGAATTCCTGGATGACTTGAAGTTGCCTTTTCTGATCCATACCTTCTGAACCCTTTGCATCGGCTTGACCGACAAACACATGTGGCCGTATCAAGGGTTCATTTCGTCTCAGGACCCGGGTGATCTCTTCGGCACTGTCACGCCATTGTGCAAATACCATGATTCTAGTCGCTGAAGGCTTTCCATCCGTCCCCTCGCCCGCATCCATGAAATGATTCATAACGACAGACCGGAGATGCTCAAGCTTAGGGTGGCCAACGAAATCGGGATTCTTGATCCAGCCCTGTATGCAATTATACATCTTGTTGAAGTTTTCGTCCTTTCTGATTATGGAAGCGTATTTGCCTCTGGTTTCACCACCGTCAACAGCGTTCTTGAACGTCGTGATACCTCGGAGAAAGGGACCAATGCCGTGGAATTTCAACATGGATATCGAATGAGCCAAGCTTGCCAGAATCTGAAAGATCGTGTGGATCATACTCTTGAGTGGCATTGGGGCCTTTCGACCAGCTTCAGATTTAGACCATTCTCGTTGAGCGTTGGTTAGACCAAAAGCTGTGAGCTTCATTGGATCTTTGACCCAGTATGCGTTTTGTCCATTCAACTTGTCCAGAACTGGTTGAATAGCCTTTGAGCACAGCTCCATAATCATTTCTTGCTCAGCCGAGTAGTCGAATAGATATGTATCGACTTGTCGAAGATGGACATACTGACGAATATCAAGAGATTGCTCGGTTCTAATCTCGATCTTTGCGATGTCGAGTCCATCGATGACCTGCTGTACAGTCTCGACTTTCGAACCAGGAGTGGCTGTAAGTGCCAGGACACGGAAACTTGAGTTGAATCGGCGAATAAATTTGACGACTTCAACATACGAATAGCTTCCCGTGGCTCTGTGCGCTTCGTCCACAACCACCAGCACAAGACGTTTGGGGTCACAGATACCAGTCTTGAGATCGTTGATCATGGTCTGCGGCGTCATGAAAAAGACTCGTTTCTCCAGCCATTCTTCTGCACGTAGTCCAGGGGATATACCACCTGTCAACATGACAGTTTGTGATCTTGGTATACCGACAATGTTGAAGCAAGCGTCAACTTGCTGGGCTACCAAGGGTTTCGTCGGAGCGAGGAAGACAATCTGAGCATTGGCGGTCCATCGGAACCAATTCAGCATGACCGTGGCGGCGATGAATGTCTTACCGAGACCTGTCGGTAGAGCAACGAGTAGGTTGCTGTATAGCGCTGCAGAGACGATACTGTACTGATATTCTCTGATGGTACCCAGATTCACTGGATAGACCCATGTTGACAGAGCTTCCCGGTCTAGCTTGTGGTGTGTCGGAGGCTCTGGTTGGGTCGATTTTGGAAAATTGTGCTTCTTGTTTTTGGCATTGTCTTTGTCCGTTGCTTGGGTAGCCAGGGCACCGAACAAGGTGGTTTGTTTCAATCCAGATTGAGGAGCTTGGACGTTCTGCACTTTTCGAGTTACTGGCTGAGCTTGTGACGAGACGTAAACGGTCCGCTTAGGAGATCTTTCTGGTGATGAAAAGGAGAAAGCATCTGATGGCAGATCTGCAAGCTCTTGTGAAATGTCGATGATTTGTGTCTGAGAAGGTACAGACAAGGTGTCTCGGGCCGATGTCGTCGTCGGAGTCTTGGTAGTGTTGGTGACCGGGATGTGACCATTCGCTCGTGATGAAGCCATCGTGCTCGGTTGCTTCAATCGAGGTCTGACTGACTGCGGGGGCTCCGTTCCTGCCTTGTACGTCTGGATCGGTGGAACCGATGTGCGTGACTGTTGAGCTGGGACATGCTGTGCTGTAGGGGCTCTGTTCGTCGATGGCTGCTGGTTGAATACGGAAGCCTGTCGGGGTTGTTTCAACCAAATCGGTCCTCGAACTCCATCTGGGCTGGGTGATCGCTCAGGTGCTTGGGTCAAGAATTGGTCTTTCATGAAATCCTGGTCCGTCACGATCTTGATGCGATGCTTTGGTTTCTTCTGAGCACTCCATTCTTCTTGATCGGATTCAGTCACAGCCCGACTTTTCCTTCCAGATGGCTTCCGTTCAATCGTTTCGAAGGCATCGTCATCGTCATCGTCATCGCTACCGACGACACTGACAGTGTGACTTGTCGTTGATCCAGATCGAGATGTCCTAGAGGTCTTGGCCTTTGGCCTGGCCTTGGTTGCTCGAGCATTGTTCGTGGCGGCTTTTGTAGTCTTACGCTTTTTCGCAGGTCGCGGAGATTCGTCGAAATCCTCTATGGCATCTCCATCAATGCGAGACATTTTTGGCACAGATCTGAACTTGTCGCGTCTCGCTGACGACCTGCTGGTCGCATCCACTTGTTTGAAAACGAAGGTGTAGGCGGCAATGGCGTGGATGACGCGCCACCCGCGCGTCGCCGCAAAGTGCTACGCGCAAGCACGTGATCCGCTTAGCATAAATATTCTGATAATACGGTCTTGGATGGATTTCTGGATATTATATTTCGCATCTTGCTATGATCTATCTAAGCCCCTTGCTGGTAAGCCCTAGTAAAAGCAGCATCTAGGCTCACAGTCAACCTCCTCTGATACCTTCTGATTATTAAGCTTTCCATCACTCCGCTTCTCCGCACTTCTAGACGACCATATTGCCTAGGTACATGACCGCGATCATGGTAGGTCGTGCGCTGTAACAGTCACCTTTGTTTCTATTTCGATGCATTTCTCTCATCAGAAGACAAACACATAGCTAGCCTTCACTTGACCCAAGATGCCAGAACTCACCGGAGACCCAAAGCAGCACGACCACAGCAAGTTTGCCGAGTCTCTCAATGGCAACTGTCTCTGCGGCAGCATCCATGTGACTATCACCGACAACGAGCTCTTCACCAAGCCACGGGGCCACCTATGCCATTGTGCAAATTGCAGAAAAGTGGCCGGATCATTCGTCTCGAGCAATCTCATCATTGAAGAAGACAAGGTCAATCTTGAGGATCGCAATGGCACGTTGAAGAAGTACGTCGACATGGCGACCGGAAGCGGAAAACCTGTCAACAGGTTCTTCTGTAGTACATGTGGAAAGTGAGCGATGGCATAAAAGCTACTGACGAATTGTGATGGTCTAATCAACGAATAGTCCAATCAAGTCCCAGACCGACAATTTTCCAGGAAAGGTGATTATCAAGATGGGTATGTTCCCACGAATCCCTAAGCCGGAAGCGGAAACGTTTGCAGACCATCGCCAAAGCTGGCAAGGGAAGCATGATGGTCTCGATCAGTATAAGATCAAGCTATATGCTGAGAAGTTCGAGGGTTGAGTCTGCTGCGCTGAGCAGACGATATGAGAGAGTAGCTTCTTTCTGTCATGTTCATTGCAAATGGCGTGGGTATAAGCGCTGTGTTAATTTCAAGTTGCAATAGCCTCAGTAATCCATGAGATCTCCGACCATGTGTCTTTGATATTTCTCCACAACCTCTCGACTCCTGACCAACACTCCTGCAGCCAGCGTTCTAACTCTTTCGCCTTCTTTATCTGCAGCGCTAGCGCGCGAGAACATCAGTTCGGTCCATTCCTGCGTCTCTACTAGTTGCCGAGAATGATCGTCGACCAGGCGTTTCTTGTCCTCGTTGACCTCGAGAAGTGTGAGTAAGGAAAACAGCACTGCCTCCAGCACTGCGACATCTTCACTCGCCACTCCACGGACGCCGAGCAACAAATCCCAAAATTCTGCGGTCAGCTGTGGCAAGTTGACCGTACCTGGTCCTGATGCGTGAAGTATCAGTGCCAAGGTCTTAAGGTAGGTCGTCAGCAGGAAGGATTGTAGGTGGATGTTGCGGCTCGATCTATATGCTTGAACATGTGTAGACCAATGGCCCACGAGGGGGAAGAAAAATGATTCTGCAAGCATCTTGGCTAGTTCGTTGGGCACCTTTCTGGTCCTTTGAGCCACATCCATCCGCGAGGAGAAAGTACGGACTTTCAGTGCTGAAGGCCCGGTTGCAGCGTCTACTGCCGAGGCGGCAAGGGGCTGAATCATACTTCGTTCCAGGTTTGTGGCGACTGACTGGAGACGTGATGGCGATTGGGATGGCTGTGGATTTTGTGCATCGCCGGCATAAATACTGTGGTAGCGTTCAGAGAGACGCTTGCTAGGGAGACTGTCCTTCGATGGGAGTGCAGGATTGAGAGAATCCACGTCTTGGTACCCTGCTAGCTCACGAGCGCCCAGACCTATCACGCTGAGAAGAGTCGCCCGCTGGCTGAGCGAATAATCTCCTTCAAAGGCCTGACGAGCAAACCAAGGCCCCTGTGCTTTTGGATCGGATAGCATCAGGGCGATCAGAGCCTGTAATCGGAGTTCTGCAAAGTTTTCGAACTTGAAGGTATCTCCTAGACTTGCTAGTGTTGTACCAAGCTCAGTGGCATGGTCTTTCACCTCTTTGCCAAACCCTGCCTTACGGCGAATGAGTGAAGCAGCATTCTCAATGGCGAGCTTTTGTCTGTCATAGTTCTCGGTATCTTGCAGACCTGCGATAAGATCTCTAATATACACGGGAGCTCTGGGCTTGTTCCGGTTGACAAGCGTTGGATCATCGTCCTCGTCTTCAGGATCAGAGTCTGGTTTACCGTACGGCCTCAAGTCGTCTTGCTCGTCTTTGCTGAGGAGCTCAATTACACGAGGCGCTCCCGCTCCGGATTCAACTTCAGGAATTCTAACATCCATTTTTGAGGAGGTATTGACTGTGTTGATGTCGGGCTTTGGACGAACAGCGAGCTTCGCGGGTTGTGGTTTTGAACCGTGAATATATTCCATAGCTTTCGAGAGTTGACCGACTGTATCCCTTGTGTTGACAAGTTCCATGAACGACTTGGCTTCATCGGTCTTGACGTCTTCAATATCGAAATTCATTTTCTGGCCGTCTTTATCGACAAGGCTTGAGATCGCCATCGCGACGCACATGCCGAGCACCCGAGCCCGTACTGAGGACGAGCCGAGCCGATTCGAGATACCTGTCATGTGCGTCGAAGAGCGTGCCAGCACAAAGACAGACATAGGCTGTGCGCGATGGAGGATGCCAGCGGCTAACAGCAGGTTCTCCGCGCAGGTATTTTGGTGAACCATGGGTGCGTGCTTGACGAAGAGATTCTCGCCGAAGAGCTTCATGCTCGATTCAAGAATGGCTTCGATACAGTCTTCATTCGTCGACAAAACAGCAAAGGCCGCTCGTCGTAAGAGCAGTGGCTCACTTGAGCATTTGGTGGGATCCGAAAGCCAATCGACAAGTTTATCCAAGAGCTGCCTGCTCATTCCTACAATTGCTGCTATAAGTGAGCCTGTCTGCGAAATCCTGATGTTCCGAACCGACTGGACCGACACTGCTCCGAGGTCAAGCATCCGTGATATTGAACGTAGTGCTTGATGAAGGAACTTCGCTTGCTCCTGGGACTGTAGATGCGTCAGATGATTCTGCAAAGCAGTCGAGGGCTGCTGTTCGAGAACAAGATCACGTATCAAAGCTTCCACGAGCTGAGTTTGGTTGCCGAAGCTGAAGGCTTTCGAGCTCAGTTGAGCTGCAGCCGTCCAACGCTGCTCGTCTTCGGTGGCATGGGCGGCCAATACTAGCGATGCAATGTTGTGGCCCAGCCAGGAAGCATAGCTGTTGGCATCCGAGATCCACGAAGAGTTTTTTGAAGACGATGAAGATTCCAAGGTGTCTTCACATTGAGCTACACCGGAGACAATTTTCCCGGAAGCAATCAAATTCGAAAACTCGCGCCAGAGCAGTCTGACCTCTGCCGGGCCTTTTGCGACGGCCACTACTTGCTGCCAGATATCTCGGGCGAGTGTGTCACGGCTTGTTAGAGCATCCAGAACCGAGATCAGGTCTTTGATCTGTGATCCTTGTTTCTCATTGTGGTTGTTTGATTGAGTAGCCAGCAGTCGCAATCTGGCAACCACAGCACCAAGTCCAGCTATACTCCTTAGACATTCCAGCAAGAGGTCACTATCAGAGCTTGATCCGCTGTGTCCGTCATGCTCTAGCGTAAGTGTCGTCCAGTAATCGGGAATAGTTGTGACCACGAGTTCGTTGATGATTTTTGCTGCTTCGGGCGAAGGCTTTCTGAGGTCGGGTGTGAGATCCTGACGTGGCTCGCCATGATCGCTGAGGGATTTGAGCGTTCTTCTTAAAACAGATCGGCTGGGCTGACTTCGGAGGACTTGCAGTACATCGCTGGCAGTCGATGAACATTTTGGACCCGCTCTGGACGTGCTGTCAATCGTCGGACGTGGACGTTCCTCAAGTACCTTCTCGTCTTTAGATATGGTCACTGATTTGATCTCCGTCAACAAGTCTGGCATCGCTTTGATCTCCGATATAGATCATGGTAAAATTTTGTGTTAACATTGACGGGGTTCACATCGATAGAAGAAGTGATTAGGCGTTTAGGCGGCGCCGACGCTTATCGATAAGGCTCTGTATAC
>Ga0058703_1000161_pt1 | contig 13783 bp, 11 predicted proteins | sample AgamicMgMae_FD_83782 | JGI IMG/M metagenome (GOLD analysis project Ga0058703, IMG submission 83782) | Agave microbial communities from Guanajuato, Mexico - Mg.Ma.e | ecosystem: Host-associated > Plants > Phyllosphere > Phylloplane/Leaf | place: Guanajuato, Mexico | collected 2012-06-04
CTTTTACGGAGAGCGCGTGGTAGTTGGGGAGGGACGATGGCCGCGAGAGGATCTTGTAGGCGTAGCTTGAGCCAACAGGCTCGTCGATCGAGAGGGCGATTATGCTGTCATTGTGAGGGCGGCCGGCGGCATTGAAGTTACTGACTCTGTTTCATCCTTGATCAGAGAAATGTCGTTGGAGATGACCCGATCGTACTCACGCTGGCATCCAGTCTTTTCTCGAACGCGCGGTTGAGCATGCGAGAAACAGCGTTCGTGACTGCTCATCTAACCACATGTCCTCGCAGGATTGCAGTATACCATCTTGTATTCTGCGACACGTATATGGGAAATCGTCTATGCTTTGCACAACGCGACCGACGCCTGCCGTAGCGATGACTATGTCACGGGCTACCAATTGCCAGAAGATACCAAGCAGAACAACAAGCCGCACGCCAAATTTGACCGCAGAAGTCGCCATCATGTATGGAAAAAGAGTGGTAAGTTGTAGAGTAATGAGCTCTGACTTACTTGTAGCGCACAAACGGATGCCGTCAAAGGCTGGCCAGTGCCACAAAACGCTATATGAGAGTCAGGCCGAGGCTAGACATCAAGTGGGCTTTCCAACTTGGAAGTCAATCATCACTGATTACTGTGGTAAGCTGGTTAACGGATTCCAAGACTGGTTATCGCAAATTCTTGGTTGGTGGTCCGATCGTGTTCATTTGCGTTGGCTGAGAAGCGCCGGAAGTCGAGTGGGTCGACCCCGGTGCTTCGAGTCAGGCTGATTGAGGGCACTCTTGAGCTCGTCTTTATGTACAGCACACTACCATAAGCACCCTTCAAAAACCAACAGTAGAACCCAAGACGGAGATTCGAACAATGCTATCAACAAGAGGGTATCAAAATCAAAGACAGGTATAACAGCACTAAGCTCTCCAAGATCCCTTCTTCATATCCCCAAAACTCGATCCATTCCTCTTTCCGCGACCAGCAACACATCCATAGTGTACGACCTCATTGTCTGGATACACCCTCACAGCACTATTACCAAACCTCTTGAGACAGACCTTGCAATGGTCGTCTTCTCTGATGATAACCCTCCTGCTCCGTCCTCCCTTCTTCATCACGTCTAAACCAAGAAGCAACTCTTTCTCAACCTCGACCCTCCGGACTCCTTCAAGACCGCGCACGATACGCTCTTCGTTGAGCACACTGTTTGCGCTCCTAATTCGTCCACGAAAGTACTTTTCCAATTCTTCGACGACCAGTGTATCAGGCATGAGATCCAAGGTACCCGATGCCGGTAGTCGGGCGCCATGTTTGCTGAGTAGCTCGAGCGCTGGTGGCCATCTGACTTCCTCGCCAGGTGGAGGACGCAAGTATAATCCAAGCAGAATGGTGTATATGTTCGGCTGGTTGGGATCGTCTTCAGGATCAGAGGCCTTGAAAGGCTTCTCCTGACTCGTTGCGCTTATCGTGGGCGCTTGCTGCATTGAGACCATGTAGGTCTTGTTGCAATATGCTTCAGCTTTGACAAAGTCGCGAATTTGAAAGACATATATAGACAAAGCTTGCTTGTGGTTACCCATTGCAGACAAGACAATTGCCCTCGACTCGAAAAGATCCGGATTGTCCGCTGGTAGTTGGCGAAAGGTCTTGCCTTTGTTGTATTGTGCACTTTTGTGCAAGAAGGACTCGACTTTTTCTCTGATCTCGTCGCGTTGTGACTGGTCTAAACCGCCATTCTTGAGCTTATCAAGGTAAATATCCACCAGAGCTTGATGATATTCCGGGGTCAAGTCGTTCAGCTCGTTGATGATATGTTCGAGATATTGCATCGCAAGATCCTTATCCAAATTGTCCAAGAATGATAGCACTTTACCACGAGGCATCTTATCCGCATTCTCCGAGTCCGCAAGAAATATCTGCATACCCATTTCCGGATTCGTGCTAATAGGCCATTGTGCGAAATCGAGAATCACATCGATAAGCTCTGGCGGCAGTTGTTGCAGATATCCTACAGTACGGGCAGGTCCGCGTAGAGCTGGCATGACCTCCTCCTCAGCCTCATTCCGGCCAAACTTCTCCAACAACTCAAGTGCATCTCTGTGCAACTTCTTGCCGTGTAGGAAATCGATCAAGTCGTTGTAACGTCCCCTTTCGTAAAGTTTCTCCTCAACTACTTGAGGATTGCAAAAGTTGTCCAACCTGAAAAGTGGTCCAGCAAGCGAAGGCAGCGCATGCATGTATGCTCGGAACAATGTTGTGTCAACGAGACCGGCGACTTTGACCAACTCGTCTTCCCAATCGACCTTGGTCAAGTCGATGTGGCTGGGCAAAACGACGAGATTTCGGAAAGGAATTTTGGTGATATCATGTTCGTTGTCCAAGTCGAGTCCTTCCTTGAGCTTCCCTGTGGAAGAAAGATGTTTCTGGATCTGCACTCGTGACTGGGCGAGGAAGGAGCAAAGAGCAAGGACTGCTGCTCTGAGGTCGCTGCCTTCAAGACGGTTGTCTTTGGAGTTTGAGGACTTTCCTTGACCACTAGCAGCATCATGACTAGTTCTGTTGGACCGAATCGAAGCAGTGTCAGAATCTGATGCTGCAGGTTTGAGCTTGTCCAGCATCTTTTTCTGTGGTGCCACTGGTGTCTCCTTTGCTGAATCTTCTTCTAGGCCGCTTTTGTCGTCGGTCGGTGAGGATTCCGTATCGCCATTCCCACCTTCCTCATCCGTGGGTTCAGGATCTGGAATAGAAGAGATATCGCCCGCAATCAATCTCGGATAGAGAGAGATTACTCTTTCGGGCGGTGCAGCTGCGTCGGAGAATAGATCGAGTGCTGGTCGATACTTTTGTTGTTCAAACAACAAGGTAGCCTTTTGCATCTGGATCTCTCTAACGGCAGCTTCTTTGTCCTTGAGAAGGGTATCTTCGAGCATAACCAGCAGACTGATGGCTTCGTCATACTTGCCTTTACTTACGAGTTCACGGGACTGTGATTCGTAGCTCTGTGCTGCCATTCGCCAAACGCAGCGGTCGCTGGCTACCAGAAAGCCTTTTCCTGCATGTGCAAGACTGATGTTGGGTTGCGGAACGTGCAAAACTGATGCATTTGGCACAGGTATGCTCTGCAGAAGGGTGAGTGTTTCAGGGCTGCGGACTTCGAGGACACCTTTGGAGGATTGCTGCAGAGACAACAAGTACGGATAAGAATATCCAAGAGCTTCCGGTGCTGCCGCCCACGGTATTTGACGTTTCTCGATAGCCTTTCCTTTGTCGTCGATGAAAAGAGTGTTGACATCCTTTGCTAGCAGGCACTGGCCTTCTGCCAGTTTTGTGACTAGCGGCTTCGGTACCCACCCACTCATACCCATGTAACCCATGCCCGAGCTACTCACCGCAGCAAATCTTACACCATGTTGGCCGGCGACTTCTCCAGCCACACCCGGCTTGTTGATATCGGTCATCTCCAGAGTTTCAATATCGACCAGTGTAAAACCAGGATCCATACCGGAGACCAGTTTGGTGGCATTGGCCCAAGTGATATTCTTGACTGTTGCCGGAAATGTAATCTCTTGTGCCTCGGATATCAATTCCATGTCCTGCCATGTCCATACCAAAATCTTCCGTTTGACAGCTACGGCTAATCGAGACACCAGACCTGGGATTTCCGTCTCTTTGTCCTTGATTACGTTGGATGTGATTGCGAATAAGGTCGCGCCCTTGGTCTTTTCCAGCTTCTCTTGTAGAGCATATGACTGCAAATCATGAATGGAGACATAATTGTCTGACAGCGAAACGAGAATGTTTGCTTCTTTTACAATCGCCAGCTGTTGGATGGTTCTCCTAGAAAACTTCTCCTCTTCCCTTAATAAATCTACTGTCCGCTGGCTTGGTTTCTGCACCGTTTCTCCATCGCTACCAGTGGCTGCCAGGTCGTTCGAGGGTTCATTGATGCGATATATCCGGAGACTACCAGAAGTAAGTCCTACGAGGACACGATCGCCTGACGATGGTTAGCGTCTCGACCGGGTTACTCGTCAATGTTTGATTTACCATAGGCAAGGATGGATTCGATCTTGGACTTGTCACGCAGCTTCAGCTCGATAACAGGCTGAGCTTTGAATGCTGTGAGCATACTTCTAGTAGCATCACACTCCGACGCGATAAGGAACTGGATCAATTGATTGCGCGCTAGGGTAGATGTCCGGAGTGTTATGTAGAGTATGTGCAGGTAGATCACGTCGGAGATGGTGTGAGGTTGCAAACGCGGCAGGTTTGCCGAGATGGTTGTTTACCCCACAGTGTTTCCTGCGGCACGTCACATCACATCACGTCAACCAGCGCGCATCGTAGCGAACTTTTTATCAAGCAATGTATGGTACGAGCGCTTCGTTCACAATTGTAGAAGGATAAAGGGCATGGTTGAAGTCATGCCATGCTATTCCGGCGTAGCCACGGATCTTTCTCGTTGTAACAGTGTAAAGTAGCCCCTCTTGGAGCACATCTCCGATCTCGTCTGCAGGCCAATGCTATGACGTTGCCTGCCGTCACTTCTTTGTGATATTTGATATGTCAAACATTTTGCTCACTGCTGACAGCATCTTTCCTCTTTACATATCTGATAATTCCTTACGGTAAACTTCACAGACTACACACGCACTTACAAAAATGTCCAACATCGTTCCATCCGTTCTCCAGCTGCAGTGCAGCTGCAACCAGTTCCCATGGGGCAAGCAAGGCTCTGAGTCGCTGGCCGCCCGGTTGTGTCAAAAGACTCCTGGTTGGGATGGCGAAGGCCCTCCTACCAAATTCGCCATCGATGAGACCAAGGCTTACTCTGAAATGTAAGCGTCTTTTGCCGACACACTAGCAGGACAGTGCTAATATTACTTTAGGTGGTTCGGCACCTATCCAGAACTTCCTTCTTACGTTCTCGAGACTGGCGAGGACCTTCAAGCGGTCATTGACAAGCACCCCAAAGAGCTCATTGGAGAGGCCGTCATCAAGAAGTATGGCCACAACAAGATTCCATACCTGCCAAAGGTGCTCTCTATCGCCAAGGCACTTCCGCTACAGCTTCACCCAAACAAGGATCTCGCAGCCAAGCTCCACGAGAAGGATCCATCCAACTTCACAGACCCAAACCACAAGCCTGAGATTGCATTGGCCCTTGGCAAATTTGAGGCTTTCTGCGGCTTCAAGCCCCAGAAGGACATTGAGCGCTTGATGAAGATTGATGGTCTTCAACAATTCATTCCAAAGGGAACCTCCACATTCGATAACAATGCTCTGAAAGAGGTCGTCAGGAGCATGCTCAAGGCCGAAGAGTCCACTGTCAAGGATGTTGTGTCCAAGTTGGAAAAGGTATCCGACTCCGAGCTCGGCGAGGACAAATACATTAAGGGATTAATTCCACGTATTGTGGACCAATACGGCAATGCCGACAATGGGATCATCGTCGCTCTTATCACGATGAACTTCCTCACACTCCAGGCCGGCGAATGCATCTCTATCCCAGCAGACGGTATCCACGCCTACCTTTCGGGAGACATCATCGAATGTATGGCTCGCAGCAACAACGTCCTCAACACCGGTTTCTGTCCTGCAGGAGAGCGCAACTCGGCGGATCTGTTTTGCTCGTGCTTGACATTCGATCCTCACTCGCCAGAGGAGTGCAAGTTGCCCTCCAAGAAGTACAAGGGAAGCAAGAATGGCAAGACTGTTCTTTACGCTCCTCCAATGAATGAGTTCAACATCTTAGCCACGAGCTTGACGGCGGGCGAGCAGGAGACCATTGCACCTATCGATGGACCTGCCATGTTCATCGCGACCGAGGGATACGCCACCATGAAGGTCAAGGGCCGATCGTACGAGGTGAAGGAGGGCACAACATGGTTCATCGCTCCGGGAAACGAGGTCGAGTTTGAATCGAAGCAAGGTTCGCTCATCCACACTGCTTATGCCGATGCATCAACGTAAGGCTGGTCTTTATGGTGTCATAGAGACGATGTCACGAAGGTTATGACAAGAGGAGGCGATAATGGAGGCCCAGCGTCGCTATAACTAGTATATCATGAGAAGGATCAATGCAATATTCCGAGTAATGGTTGAGCGTTCTGTGATTGTGCAGGAGACGACTAGACCATCAGTTATGGACACCAAAGCCTAAATGGATTAGGGCTGTCCCCGTCTGAGAAAGCGCGATCCGCGCGGGAGCCGCCGCACCTCGTGAACCCTTTTGGAGATCACCCTTTATTACATTAACCGCGTGGATGAGGATACGAAGTTATCTATTTACAGGTTGACCCTTGACGCCTTTTACACGCATCAATTGATCGTGCAACTACGGTATTTCAAAATTGGTGATTATTGGGAGTGGAAGATACGGCTATAATGCAGTAAAACCTTTTTGTTATCACAACTGGTCACGACTCCTTTTTGTACGATATCCGAGTAGCCATTGCGCTCGCTAGCTCACGAACCACGACACAAGACACAGCAGACACGATGCATTTTGCTCTCCCTCCTCGCAAAACCTCAAATCCACCGCCGTATGCGGCCCGTAACTCCAGATCACAGCGTGGGAGACTACAAAAGCTGGCCCTTATAGCAGTGGGCGCAATTGGATCGATATGGCTGCTCATACACCTCTTCTTCGGGTCAGGGAAGGATTACGTACCGCCAGGCACACCGCACGCAGTGCTTGTGACAGTATTTGACACGAAAGACACAACGAGCTTCAAGTCGGCCATCATGGACAACAGGAGAGACTATGCTTCGAGACACGGTATGCGGTCGTACAAAAGCTAGGAAAGACAAGCCCAGATACTGATCGCAGACAGGCTACGCGACATTCTTCACAAACACGACCGACTACTACCTCGGTGACGTCCCACGATCGTGGTCGATGCTGCCATCCCTCCGCCACGCCATGACCAAATACCCGCACACACCATACCTCTTCTACCTAGAATCCACCGGCCTGATCATGCGCCCACAGCTCAGCCTCGAGTCACATCTAATGGGCAAAGAGCGCCTGGAGTCGCTGATGGTCGTGGACCAGCCCGTCGTGCCTCCAGACAGCGTGATCCACACTTTCAGCCACTTGAAAGGCGACCGCATCGACGTGGTGTTGACACAAGACTCGGAGGGGCTGAGCGCGCAGAGCATGATTCTGCGCACCGGCGACTGGGCCAAATACTTTCTAGACGCATGGTTCGATCCCATCTACCGCAGCTACAACTTCCAGAAGGCGGAGCAGCATGCCTTGGAGCACATCGTGCAGTACGTGGGCATGCAAATCTCTTTTCCTCTTTTCCTCTTCCCCCTTTTCTTTTAAATCAATGCGTGCTATGTCGCTGTATAAAGATCCCAACACTGATTTCATTACAGATGGCACGGTACGATCCTGGCGAAACTGGCATTGGTGCCGCAGCGCACCATGAACTCGTACACCAGCGGCCCGCAGGAGGGTATCTACCAAGAAGGTGATTTCGTGGCCAATTTCCATGGTTGCGCGCAGGATCCCAAGCGTGACTGTGAGATGGAGATGCAGCCGCTTATGAGCAGATGGCGGGAAATGGTCGATAGGGAGGGTCGGTAGAAGTGTGTCTGTGTGGTAAAGCATAGAGGTTGGGGAGTGGTCTGGAAGCGCCGCGTCATTCGATCCGTGCTGGACGTAGGATGCGTTAGCATGGATACTATATAATGGCGGAATACATATCATGAGCTTTTACATGGTCGAGTGTCGATGTCAAGTAGTGTGAGTTTGGAGCAGCGATCAAATGTCGCAACCTTGTCATTTTTGAGGCATAACGTATGGCTTGTTCATCAGCGATTGAGAAATAAAATGAATTCAATTCCTGTCGACCATTGTTCGCCAGGCTTCGTCTTAATGCTACAATACAGGTTTCCACACTGCAATCTACGCGATGAGCGTAAATCAGTAATATTCTCCTGCTCGACATATCCGCCGCTTGTCGGCATCCAAAGGTATCGTTGATAATTTGTTTCTATCCTGGTTTGCCTCCTGCGCATATCTCCTCACCATCACATCCTTGCATCATCTTTTGTTGTCTGCTGTATTCTATGGCCTGAACTCCTCGCCAGATGTTGTTATGTCCTGCTCGTCTTGAAAATGTTCGTGAAGCCGTTACTCGTCGTGGTAGAACTTCTTCAACAAACGCTCAGCAACACGGAACTCTTGCTTGGCCTGGGAGATGGTGCGATGGCAGTTGTCAAGACACTCCTTGTCGCTGTCCACGTCACGAGTGCCAGTCTCGTCCTTTTTGGCGCCAAAATGCTGGATCTTTTCACATGAGTCCTTGACTTTGGTCAGGCCGAGAGTAGCTGATGAACCCTTGAGAAAGTGACCGAGAGCAGACAGTTGGGCGAGGTCTTTGCTCTTTCTGCCGTGTGTGTTAGTTGTCTATTGTTGTGGTACCAACTCTGTATATCGTGGTACATACAAGTTCTCGTCCATCTTCTGGAATGTGCTGTCGGCTTGTTGGAAGAAATCGTAGACTATGCTTTTGCTGAATTCACGCTCATCCTCGTCGTCGTCCATCTCGAGGATTTGCTCAAAGGTGGCGCTGTCGATGTTGTCGCCGAACTCTGGGAAATCGGTTGCGGAGCCCTCCTCACTCTGCAAGAATTGTCTGGTCAGCTTATTTGACATCTTGGAAAGGTGCGATCAAGACGCGTGGGATGAACAACGTGAATGCTATCGTAAGAAACCCGATTCCTGGGATGGAACGTGGAAGCGCTGCGGGGAGTATGTGCTTACCCTTGCGTCAGCCGCTGGTGCCATGCTTGCAAATTCCTTGGTGGATTTAGCGGTCGTACAACCTCGAGTGATATCGTGAAGCGCACGCTGTACAAAGACTATTTGTTGATGACTAAGGTCTTTCGGTTGATGTTCGAGTCACAGGCGTTCGTGATTTGTCGATTTGCTCGGAACAGTAGCAAGTTACACGACAGATGATGCTCGATTGGTAGCGCCTAATTGCGGATTCAAGGTCAGAGAGTGGATTGATGACTCGAGAATATTCGATCGATGTGGCGGGGTGTTGTTGGTGGTGCGAGGTTGCAGAACAACAATGGTGAGGTCGGAAACGAAAGGATGGTGAGCTAACACGTCAGAAAACAAGCTACTGGAGTGACGTCGCGTGCTCGACTTTGGAAGAGTCGAGAACTGCAGGTCGGGAGCTGAATTGATGAACCGAAATGAAGATCTCAGGTCAAGAGGGTGATGAAGTGGGGAAAGAAAAATGTTCGAGGTGTGGGTGATGGACAAAGACCGACGGGAGAACTGCCAGCCAGCCAAATTCGTTTGGTGACTTCCAAGGATGATGGAAGAATCGAAGCAATTTGGCCGGACAAGACAGGTGCGAATAGGCGCACGGAGACAGACGATCGTTAGCTAAAACACTTGACCCCCCGATTCGCCTGGAAGCTAAACAACTATAGCTCGCCCATTGGAGGAGTGACCTACTCACACATATGTGAGTCAATTCATTCGCTGATAAAGTATTCAGCTCTATCAGCAAGTGAAGCTAAGGTAAGCTACTTGAGTATTGTATTCTACACTATATAGTCAGATCAATAGTCCTTCTATTCGATCGACATGTCGACCGTAGTTGTACATAACAATGTCATCACATGATATGGCCGGTGTGCGGACTCAAGAAGCGTTCCTCTTCGGCCGGAAACTTGCGGCTACCTGTCCAGTACATGTAATTGTATGTGCTATATCGAGGCTGCCGTTGTGCCAATCTCGCACGTAAGTCAGCTTCTGGAAGTCTGCCGACCAACGGCGCAGAATGTGATCGTCATGATTGTACGTGTTCCGCAGCTTGTGATTGCTACCACATTATTAGCTACTGGTATTGCTTATCGACATATCATGATAACGAGCAGTCGCTTGAGTCATACCTGTGACGGTCGCAATCATGAGAATACCTTACTGTATATAGCTAACCCCCCAAAAGGCAATAGCAGCCTAAACTTCTACAGATATACCTAGGCAGGTGCAAGTCAAGTCCCCCTCGTCATCGCGCTTGCTGTCAATGAACGGCTGGCTTGGCGGCAACCCTTGCAAGTCCCCATTAAGTTCTGCTACTTATTATTATGCTCCATAGCTTCTCCTGCATACATAGTATCAAGCATGGACTCCAAAAAGATGGCTCAGTAATAATCACGCTCGACCGATCTCCATCTCCGAACGAACTCCCGCAGCTTATTCAATACTGGAATCTACTCGAGTAGCGGCTGATATAGCCGCGCATGATCACAACACGTGCTCGCCGGACATACTGATCAGCTTGTGATGTCACAATTCGCGTAGAGAGGTTCATCGGATACAACGCAATGGCCCTCATTCTGGCACTCGAGATTTTGTCAAGTGATTATTTGTAAGCTATCGTGGTTGTGCCAGTCGGGCAGTGAGGAGTATATCCGTATCGGCGATATATCAACGATCGCTTATTCAAGTAGGGTTGACCAATCGTAATGACTCGTGTGTACGAGCAATATTCAGCCTCTTAGGCGACTCTACCGAAGACCCTGATGTGTCCTTCGATGCATACCTGTACAGTACATTAATCTTCTCCATGCAGACTACCTTATTTTATGCAGATACACGGTTCAAAGAGTGCCGCAGACATGCATCTTTCTTACAATCGGAAGCGCAGAAAACCAGCATGTCGGAAATGGTATTGCATTGCTTCAAGCCCTCTACTTTTCTACATACGCCCGCCAAACCTTTCAGTCCAATATCATACACATCGCGTATCAATCCTATCTAACCAGTAACCTTGTAGATGGACTCGGCCAGCCTCTTGACGTTGCTGGAAGTGATACCGGCAACACTGATTCTGCCGTCTTTGGTGGCATACACACTGTGCTCCTTGGCAAGAGAATCCATCTGCTCAGGCTTCAAACCGGTGTAGGCGAACATACCAATCTGGCTGGTAATGTGGCTCCAGTCGTGCTTGCTACCGAGCTTCTCGAGGTTCTCCTTCAACAAAGCACGCATCTTGATGATGCGGTCGGCCATGCCCTTGACCTCGCCAAGCCATTGCTTGTTCAATGCAGAGTCGTTCAGAATGGTGCTGGCGATGCGAGCACCATGGACAGGTGGGTTGGAGTAAAGAGGACGGACGAGGATCTTGATCTGGGAGTCGACACGCTTCTTCTCCTCGGCATCCGCGCAGACAATAGAGAAAGCACCAACACGCTCACCGTAGAGACCCTGCCTTAGTCAGTATTGCTTCCTTTATCTCCCACATCGGCTGCAATTGCACTCACCATGTTCTTGGCGAAAGACTGGCAGAGAGCCATCTCGTGTCCCTGCTCAATGAAGTGACGGATAGGGAAAGCGTCCTTGTCGGTGTCACCACTGGCGAATCCTTGGTAAGCCATGTCAAAGAATGGGTAGTGTCCACCCTCCTTCATTGCCTCGCTGATAACCTTCCATTGATCTTCAGTTGGGTCAACACCGGTTGGGTTGTGCGCGCAAGCGTGCAAAAGCACGATGCTTCCCTTTGGCATGCTCTTAATGTCCGAGACCATTCCGTCAAAGTCAAGTCCGATGGTGTCCTTGTTGTAGTACTTGTATTGCTTGACCTCTAGTCCAGAGTCGAGGAACACGGCCTTGTGGTTCGCCCAGCTAGGAGTTGGAATGTAGATGGCCTTTGATGGGTAGTGACGCTGCATGAACGCACCACCAATTCTGAGCGCACCAGTACCGGAGATGGATTGAGTGATGGCGACACGATCTTCCTTGATGGCGGCCGAGTTTGGACCATATGCGAGGAGAGCAGAGGCCTTGGTGAAGTCGGGTACACCAGTGATTCCAGCATATTCCTTGTCGAGGTTGCTCTGAACAACCTTGGCCTCTGCCGACTGTACAGATGGCAGGACGTATGGCTTTCCTTGGTCGTCGCGGTAGGCACCAACACCCAAGTTGATCTTCTCTGGGTGCTTGTCCTTCTTGAATGCCTCTGTAATACCCAAGATGGCGTCTGGTGGTCCTTGCTGAACGTGAGCCCAAGCCGAGGCCGAACGAAGACCCTCGACACGAATGGTCTTGGTCTGGGCGATTGAGCGCCTGAGCGCGGTGCGTGGTACTGATGCGAGCATGTTGTGTGTGTGTGTGTGCTTGACAAAACAAAAAAGTCGATGTTGTGAGAGTTTGAAAACAGTTGGCCACGCCCCAGTAATGGATCCCCAGAAAATTAGTGCTTCGAGGTCGAGGACTCGTTCTGGGAGCTCCGGTGGGTACAACCTTGTTAGCCTAAATTGCCTAAAATGAGAGCTGCGATCTCCGCGACCGGCTCTGCTTATCAAGTCAGATCGACTTCACATTTGAGCGGAGCATGACTCACGCGATATTTTTATGACTGAGACCGAGTTTCGAATCCCTTGGTATGAGAGGACGACCATATACACTCGAAACATTCGACTCTTCACACCTTCGCTGCTTACTGCTTTGACAGACGAACAGATCTTGACACTAATATTTAGTTCTCGCCCACAATGGCTGGCAGGGTGAGCTGGTTCGTTCCACACTCTTTAGCAGTCGCTAACACAGTCGTAGACGGTAATCGAGCCTTCGCTCGACACTGTACGTCAAGTCCTTAATGACAGTGCAAAACTGCCCAATCGACCGAATCTGGTTCCGCTCTTCGCTTCGATACCCTCCGAATTCCTCACACCTTCTGCGATCTATCTCAAGATCGCAGCGAAATCGCAATCCGACTACTCGTTCCTTTTCGAAAGCGCATCTACGACGGAGACTATTGGAAGATACAGCTTTGTTGGAACAAGCCCAAAGAAGATCATCAAAACAGGACCCGGCCATGGGCCAGACACAGACCCAATGCCTTTGCTGGACAAAGAACTATCGCAATTTAGAGTCGCAACGATACCCGGAGTACGATTGCCGCCAATGACTGGTGGTGCTGTAGGATATGTCGGCTACGACTGTGTAAAACATTTCGAGCCAAAGACTGCAAGGCCGATGAAGGATATCTTGGGTGTACCGGAATCGCTGTTCATGCTTTTTGACACAATAATCGTCCTGGACCACTTCTTCCAAAAAGTCATGGTTATCACATATCTCAAAGTACCCCAAGACTCGACGACACTCGAAGCGGCTTACGACGAGGGTAAAGACACCATTAGACGGACGCTTAGGATCCTCTCTAGTCCCGAAGCGGTTCCTATTCCGTCGCAATCACCGATCAAACGCGGTCAAGAATACACCTCCAACATCGGACAATCGGGATACGAAGGCCACGTGCACAAGCTGAAGGAGCACATCTCAGTAGGCGACATCATCCAATGCGTACCGTCGCAGCGAATGGCCAGACCCACTTCCCTCCACCCCTTCAACATCTACCGCCACCTTCGCACCGTCAACCCCTCGCCCTACCTCTTCTATCTCGACTGCGCCGACTTCCAAATCGTCGGCGCCTCGCCCGAACTCCTCGTCAAAGCCGAAGCAGGCCGCATAATCACACACCCGATCGCCGGCACAGTGAAGCGCGGCAAAACCGTCGAGGAAGACGAAGCGCTGGCCTCGACGCTGCGCAACTCGCTCAAAGACCGCGCCGAGCACGTCATGCTGGTCGACCTGGCGCGCAACGACGTCAACCGCGTCTGTGACCCGTTGTCAACGCGCGTCGATAAACTCATGATCGTGCAGCGCTTCAGCCACGTCCAGCATCTGGTGTCTGAGGTCTCGGGCGTGCTGCGACCGGAGAAAACCCGCTTCGACGCCTTTAGGTCGATCTTC
>Ga0058703_1000162_pt1 | contig 13771 bp, 11 predicted proteins | sample AgamicMgMae_FD_83782 | JGI IMG/M metagenome (GOLD analysis project Ga0058703, IMG submission 83782) | Agave microbial communities from Guanajuato, Mexico - Mg.Ma.e | ecosystem: Host-associated > Plants > Phyllosphere > Phylloplane/Leaf | place: Guanajuato, Mexico | collected 2012-06-04
CTTGCTACCCTCCACCATAATATCGATATATTTCCCCAATGTACCAGCATCTCTCCTCAGTCTGTCCCGGAGATCCCGGGTCTGGAGGTCAAGATCGGCCAGTTCCCTGTCTGACAGTACTATATTGTCAAAGTCAAAGTCGTATTCCATGTAAGGTTCACTCTGTAAATCCTGGAGATGTGCTTTCAATAAAGGAAGTTGTTCAAGAACGTCGAGTCGTATGCTCTGGACACCTGTTGAGACGATATATTCTCGTGGTCCAGCTGTCTCGAGCCGCGCAGTAGGAGTATTCTGTCGGACCCGTTGTTCGATCTTATCATAGGCATCGTATGTAACCGAAAGTTGTGCTTTGTCCATGAGCTTTAGCTGGTCGAGATCGGCCCGGATGCGCTTGACGTATTCGGGTTCATCGTGTGATGGCGCATTCTGCGCATAGCGCGCAAGGGCGTGTCTTTGTATTGGAACAAAAGAGCGAGTGCGAATACTTCGGCCTGTCAATCGAGCTGCAGCAAGCATCACATATGATCTTGTGATAAAATCGACAAGTGGTTGGAGGTTAAGACCTTGGGCCCTCAAGGTCCTGCTGCTATGCATGGAATTCATTGCTCGATATGATGCGTCGTCGGGTCCAAAACGTGGGGCAGTGCCTAATCGGGTATGGCTCCCGCAGGTCGGCCACTCTGTTCAAAAAGTCCGCGCAGCGCACTGGGAATTCACGCGGCCATAAGCGTGCCTGTTCGACCTCGAAAAAACCCTCGCAGGCTCGCGACAACTTCATCTGACCTGTGCATTTCTGCGACTCAAAAGCGACAAAAGCCAACATGACGTCTCGGTTCTTCTACGGCGACGACTCCAGCGAGAGCTCCGATTCCGAGGAGGAGTCACTGTACGGTTCCGACCAGGAGGCAGAGCAAAAATCAGAGGATGAATCATCATCAGAAGAGGAGGAAGAGGAGGGATCAGATGAGGATTCGAGCGATGAGGAAGGTGGAAAGACCGGTGCCAACCGCTTTTTGAGGGAGGCTTCCGACGATTCAGAAAGCGATGAAGAGGACCGGGTCACAGTCGTCAAGAGTGCCAAAGACAAGCGATTTGATGAATTCGAGGGAGTGGTCAGGTTGATTGAAAACGCCGAAAAGATCAACGACTGGAGTGTGATTTCAGAGCGTATGTTGTGCAAATATCTAGTTGCTTGATACAAGCTGACCGATTTCAGAATTCGACAAACTGAACCGCCTTCTTCCTGTGCTCCAGCGCGACAACAATGGCAAGGCGCCCAAGCTCTACATCGAGACCATTGCGGATCTGGAGATGATGACGATCGAGGCTGTCGAGAAGCAAAAGGTCAACCCAAAGAAGACCAGCAAGCTTGCTTCACAAGGTCTCAACGCGATGCGCCAGAAGATCAGGAGGAATAACAGAGACTACACCACTGAAATCGAGACATACCGTGCCAACCCTGACGATTACATGAAGGAGGATATTATCGAGGAGCCAGTTGAGAAGACCAAGAAGGTCAAGGCGCCTGCCGGAATGGAGCCTGGACAGAGTTTCGCCAACGATGATGGTGGATTTACTATGGTCGGAGCTGGCGGTAAGGCTATGACTTACACCCCGGAGAGCATCCTCAAGCACCTCCGCACAATCGTCGAGTCAAGAGGTCGCAAGAACACCGACCGTCTGGAACAAATCCGCATCATGGAGAAGCTCTTGGACGTCGCTACCACCGAATACCAGCGCATCCGGACATTGCTCGTACTCATTGCCACTCGTTTTGACCTTGCCAGTGGTTCTGGCAACACTATGTCGCAAGAGCAGTGGGTTCTTGCTCAGCAAGAGATCCAGAAGCTTCTCGAGATCCTGGAAAACAACCCACACCTCGTTGTTGTCGAGAACGCTGAGGAATGGGAGGACGATGAGAAGCACCCAACCATCGATGAGAAGGAGACTTTCAAGGTCCCAGGAAGTGTCGTGTCTTTCGTCGAGAGACTTGGTGATGAGCTCACACGGGTCTTGCAGGCTGTCGACCCCCACACCGCCGAGTACGTTGAGCGCTTGAGCGACGAGGCCGCATTGTACGCCAACATTGTCCGGGCTCAGATTTACGGCGAGCGTCTTATGTCCAACAAACAAGTTGAGATCTCTCAGGATACCGTTAACCGCGCTGTCATGAGGAGATTGGAACACATCTACTTCAAGCCATCGCAGGTAGTCGACATTTTGGAGGAGAAGACCTGGGAGGCGCTATCCTCAAAGTCCGACTCAAAGATCACTTCACGCGCAAACAAGGGCGATGCTGGATTCACCGTCAAGACCCTCTGCTCATACCTCTTCAAGAACAGCGATGGCATTATTCGTGCTCGCGCCATGCTCTGCCAGATCTATTACCTTGCCCTTCACGACTCTTACTACCAAGCACGCGACATGCTCCTCATGTCTCACTTGCAAGAGACTATCAGCAGCTTCGACATCTCCACTCAAATCCTCTTCAACCGTACCCTCACTCAGGTCGGACTCTGCGCGTTCCGTGCCGGTCTGGTCTACGAGGCACAAAACTCTCTGCAAGAAATCTGCGGCAGCCAGCGTCAGAAGGAGTTGCTTGCTCAAGGTCTTCAATTGCAAAGATACTCACAAATCACCCCTGAGCAAGAACGTCTTGAGCGTCAACGCCAGCTTCCATTCCACATGCACATCAACCTCGAACTCCTTGAGTGTGTCTACCTCACCTGCTCCATGTTGCTTGAGATTCCTCTCCTTGCCCAGGTCGGCTCCTCGCCCGATATCAAGAAGAGAGTCATCAGCAAGTCTTACCGTCGTATGTTGGAGTACCACGAGCGCCAAATCTTCACTGGACCACCTGAGAACACTCGTGACCACGTTATGCAGGCTTCCAAGGCCCTTGCTTCAGGCGAATGGCGCAAGGCTGCCGAATTCATCACCACCATCAAGATCTGGGAGCTGCTTCCACAAGCGTCCAAGATCAAGTCGATGTTGGAGCAGCAAATCCAGGAAGAGGGTCTCCGCACATATCTCTTCACCTACGCACCATACTACGACACTCTCGCCATCAACCACTTGGCCTCTATGTTCGACCTCCCTGAGCGCAAGGTCGCCGCCGTGGTCAGCAAGATGATCAGCCACGAGGAGCTTGCTGCTGCCCTTGACCAGGTCAACAGCGCCATTATCTTCAGGAAAGGTGTCGAGCTCAGCAGACTGCAAAGTCTGGCTCTCACACTCAGCGACAAGGCTAGCGGCCTTATCGAGAGTAACGAGAGGACACTGGAGACAAGGACACAGGGTACTGCAAACGCCTTTGAGAGGCAGGGCGGACAAAGAGGTGGCCGTGGTGGTCGTGGTGGTGGTAGAGGCGGTCGTGGCGGTAACAGAGGCGGTGCCTTCAGGGGAGGAGGAGGCGGCGGTCAAGGTTTCACTGGCGGTGTTCTCGGAAATGCAATCAGGACTTGAGAAACACCAGGATATTTGGGCGCTAGCGGGCATGGCTAGCAGCATCATGCGTAGAAAAACGCATCGGTTTAGGTAGACTCATACGAGTAAAATGTATCCCTTTTCGTACAATTACATTTATCTTCCTAATTATCATGCCGAACGGTGGTGTGATCCATCGATATAACCACAGGGCAAGATCCGAACCGGCGGATATGAAATGTGCGTCATTTGGGCAAGTTTAAAAATAAGCTTCGCATGACCTCGTGATACATCGGCTTCATTGTTTCGAGGCCTGACGAGTACACTTAATCTGACTGACATTGAGAAGAGACAAATCGGTTTCGTCAAATCTCCTGAATCTCCCGTATCCTCGAAAACCCGAACATCAGATGTTTTACCTATGAGCAGCGATTTGGCCGCTGATTCCGCAGTATCCGAGAGCCGCATACTTCTGGATAATTTCGAGGACATCTGGAGGCTCCGGCGCGTAACTAGCAGAATACAAGAATAGTTTGGCGTTCCACTGCCATTCTTCTCAAATGCTGCTCGTACACCAAGCTGGTACGGTCAAGGTCGGCGAGGTTGTTCGGTCCGTAGACTCCGCACCATCGCTCTACTGCAAGAGTTAACAGAGTGTACTAGATATACATTGACCTATACACCCAGCCACGATCGTATTCTTCCAAGCCCAGATCATCTACACGTCAAAGTCAAAAACACATCGCCCATTCCGCTGCGAGCGGCCTATCTCCATGGCCCATACAGTCTGCATGTAGCGACTTATTCGTCAGACTTCAACCCGAATAAGAAGCTCGAGAACCCTCAAAAGTCTGGTGTACCGGAATTCGAGCCCTTCCTGAAGGCTGGATCGCACTGGACATGTAAAGTGAAAATACCGGAAGAGATTAGGGAGAATGGAGCCGAGTTCACAAGCCATGACCAGAGGACATCGCACGATCTACTACGTGCAGCGCCAAAGGAAACCAAGTCAGTGACCTGGATTATAGAGATTGCCTCACAAGTCATCTTCTCCGCTTCCGCCGCTGTTCACTTTGAGGTCTTGGTGGGACGGGATGAACGCAGTCTGGAACTCGGATTCGCCGCTGTGGCTGGACACGGACATGGCGCGCCCGGCCAGGTATCGGATCACTCAAAGGATAGAAAGAGAGCAGATGGACCAGTTAAAGGTGTATACTCAAGAGCTGTCCGTCTGACGATCGAGGACACCATGGCATTGTGGGACAAACCGAAGTTGCCGACCTGGGGAGATTTGAGGAAAGAACGCGGCATCAATCCAACGGTTCACGAGAAGCCACCGAAGCGCAAAGTCCATCTGGTTGTCCTTACTCACGGTCTTCATAGCAACCTGAGCGCAGACATGTTGTACATGAAGGAAAGCATCGATGCGACCGTGAGGCAAGCTAGGGAAGATGCTCGTCGGCGTAAGGAGACGTACAAGGCCGGTCGACCCGACGGTAAAGGATCGAGTTCAGAGACTGATGATAAGGCGACTACCGATGATTCGAACAAAAAGGAAGATACATCAACGGCGCCTTTGTCAGGTGGACAAGAAGAACTCGGAGCATACGATGAGGATGAAGAACAGGTCATCGTCCGCGGTTTCTCTGGAAATGCTGTCCGTACAGAACGCGGCATCCAGTATTTAGGGAAGCGACTCGCAAAGTTCGTCCTAAACCTGACACACCCTTCGCAGCCATATCTGCCTGTCAAGAAATCGATGTCGAGGAAGCTTACCGATAAGTTCACGACAACTGACGATAAAAAGAATCACGATTCTGCGGCTCACCTAGGGAGTAGCATTCACAAGGACGAAGACTCGCCGAAGAAGGAAGAGGATATCGCTTACAAGTACACCAGCATCAGCTTCATTGGACACTCGTTGGGAGGCCTGATTCAGATGTATGCCATTGCGTACATTCAGAAGCACGCACCGGATTTCTTCCAGCAGGTAAAACCTGTGAATTTTGTCTGCATGGCGTCGCCACTGCTGGGATTGAGTAATGAGAATCCCATGTATGTCAAATTTGCACTGGACTTTGGACTCGTCGGTCGCACAGGACAGGATCTTGGTCTGACTTGGAGACCTCCCACCATCGCTAGGAGTGGCTGGGACGCTATGCTCGGATTTGGAGGTGGTCAAAAAGAGCCGAAGCAAGAGGATCCAGGCGCAAAACCTCTCTTACGCATTCTGCCGACCGGTCCTGCTCACACTGTATTGCACATGTTTCGCAACAGAACACTGTATTCTAATGTTGTCAATGATGGAATCGTGCCACTCCGGACGAGTTGTCTACTTTTTCTGGACTGGAAGGGTCTTGGCAAGGTTGACAAGGCTCGTAGAGAAAACGGTCTTATCGGTACTATGGTAGAATGGGGTTATCAGGAGCTGACTGGAGCAAATGCCGACACCTCGGAGCTGCGCAATTATCGCGACACTGTGGAAGATGACGACACTTCAACACAGCAGACTGAAGGAGACACTGTCCCGCAGCCATCAGAAAATGCTACACAGGAGGATAATACTCGGGTCAACTCTCACGACTCGGCTGCAGACTACCAGCAGCCTCATGCTTCGCCAACATTATCGCACAGGAGGTTGTCCTACAGCAGTGGCCGGAGGACTAGTGCTGGCAGCCTTGGCGAGACAGGTCAGACTTCCAGCCTTTTCAACGATGTGCTGGGATTCTTTCGACCCAAAAGTCCTGTGCCCGAGAAGAAGAGTCCCAAAGTCCCAAAGGCTATCCGGAGGGGCCAGACTTTGTCCAAAGAGGAGGAAGAAGCCATGTCCGAAGCGCAAGACGGTACCAGTAGGGGCAGCTATGACAATCCAACGATGCGTCCGTCAAAGAGACCTATTGCTACTCGAGGTTTCTCTGCGGGCAATCCGCAATCGGACATGCATGCTCCACCGAAGACGAGTGTCTTTGAATCTGCTCGCGACATTCTGCATCCGCCAATTCCATCGACCTCGTGGATCATTGACCCCGCTGCTCGAAAACGGACTATCTTCCACGATCGAGTTTACCACCCGGAGGATATTCCGGATCCCCCAATCAAACGCCCTGGAAGGATTGCGAGAACCTTTTCAAGTGATGCGTCTACTTTCGGTGGACAAACGGCAGGTCCAGCTAGTTCGGCTGACTCTGGCAATATGAAAGTCGAGGAGAAGATCGCTCGTGCTTACCATCACGATCTATCATGGCGTAAAGTTCTGGTCCGACTTGAACCGGATGCGCACAACAACATGATTGTTCGACGTATGTTTGCAAATGCTTATGGTTGGCCGGTGGTGAAACATTTGTGCGATACCCACTTTGCAAACACATTCTCTGCGACTACCAGAGACGAAGACGAGCCCGCGATTGACAGAGCTAAAGCAGCAGACGAGCGAGTCTCGGAGACAGGCGAAGAAGTCATTGGCCAAATGCAAAAGAAGCCTCCAGAGAGACGCGACAGCGAGATGCGTGAGCACAGGGACGAGCTTGGCGATCTGAACAAGAGCTCGGTAGACATTGCAAAGATAGAAGCGAAGCACAAGGAGGACAAGGATAGAAACAGTGGCGTATGGGACGACTCTTATTTCTCAGGTTCTGACGACGAGGAAGACGAAGAAGAAGAAACTTATCGAGCTATGGTGCAACGACTCTTGTCTGGCAAGCGCAATAGCCACCACAGCTCTCAGCCCGACAAGACTCAGCCATCGAATCCGGAGAAGCCTACCACTAACGATGGTGAAGTCTCAGTACAGCCTACTGCTACCAGGTCGCCCTCGAATCCTAACAGTCATGCGGCTGCCGATTCACAGTATGTGGCACCACCCAGTATCGATGGTGCCAACAGCGCCGTCGAGGTCGGGCTACGCAAGAGTATCGACGAGCAATTGACGCCGCCCAGGAAGCGAGGCGAAGGAAGCACGCGACCCGATCCAGGTGGAAAGGCCGAGCGGGTGGCTGAGGCAAGTAGGCAGCAGGAGCGTTGAGCTACAAGAGTGTCGAGTTCCACAATATAACCCCAATCGTCTCGAGAGTTTATAGCGGTGCTGTAGCATGAACAGGCTTAACAATACAGCTGTTCTACGCAGTACTCATTCTACGTATGTCTATCTTAGACCTTCCTCTTCAACAAACCTCTGAAGAAATCAAAGCTGTTGCTGTCGCTTTGCAACTCCCACTTCTTACCCGTAGGCCGGTCCTCCCAGCCCAATTCCTCAGCAACAAGCAATCCCCAATCCCTCGTGATACCCCTGATGACGGCCTTGACTCCACTCTCCTGCTCCAGAGTCACGACCTGTCCCGCGTGCAGCCAGTAAGAATAGTACAACGCCTCAAACTCTTTGCTGAACCCAGAGACGCAGAAACGGGTGTACAAAATCTCGAATTGCGTGAGGATACTAGCGAGCAGTTTCTCGAGCGTGAAAGGCGGCAGCGACGCCTTCTGAGCGAGCTGATTCAGCGACGTCGTAGGCGAGGCGTTGGAGACGTTTAGTCCGATGCCGACGACCAGAGTGTAGTCGCCGCCGCTGTAGGACGAGTTGACGAGTATACCGCCGATCTTGACGTACGCCGCTCGCTGGTCCTCGGTCAGTTCCTTGTTCGGGAATCTCTGCGGACCCGCGGTTGTCTTTGAGGGGTCGAGCGCGTAGATGTCGTTGGGCCATTTCAGGCGCACGGGTAGGTTCTCGTAGCCCACGTCGTAGTTTTGGATCCCGCTTACGATGGCTAGCGCGGCGAGGTATTGGATGAAGACGACGGGGGCGCGGGTGTTCAGATCGAGTGCGTGTCGGAGGAGGGTGCTGAACATAAGCGAGCCGGGTGGTGAGACCCAGACGTTGTTACCACGGCCGCGGCCGGCGACTTGTGTCGTCGCTGTTGCGGTTAGGCCTTGGGGTAGCTTTGAGATAAGAGTCGGATTCTTTTCCAGTAGTGTGCTGGTGCTGGTCACAACTTCGCCGTACAGTAGAGTCTTGCCAAAGACAATGTTCGAATTACTTGAGAAGCTGTTGTAATGTTTGAGGTTGGCGTAGAAGGCGTTGTGATTGAAGTAGGGAGTTTCCTTGCTTTCAGGAAGCGAAGTCTCATGGGCAACGAGGCTTTTGACGACTTTGTCGTAATCGACGATACCCCCGGACTCGACTTCGTTCTTGGTCTCGGAAGAAGGGTCTTCAGGTGAATTGGATGAGCTCTGGTTAGCAATGCTGTTGGGCAGAATGTCCTGAACGACTTTTGGCAGAGCTTGAACCAAATTCTGCACCCCGAACGAGCTGGGTTTCTCGAGCAAGAACGTGTCATGCTCGGCCTTTATCAGCTGCTGTGAGTCTTCGCTGGTGATCACTTCCGAGAAGCCCTTGACTATCTGTGATACCTCTGTGGAGTCTGCGGCTGACAGATGGAGACGAGACAGGGACGGAACGCCGGTATCATCCTTGTTCGCTATCAGTCCAAGCTTCGACAAACAAGCTTTCATGAAGTCCACACGTTGCTTGTCGTCGTCTGCGAGTGCTTTCTTGATTGCAGGATAGTCTGGATTTCCGTCACCGTCTCCGAGATTGACAGCGGCGAACCTAAGACGATGAGTATGAGTCGTAATGTGAGAGGCTGTGATACTTACTCCGGATGTGAGCTTGTGAGTATAGCCCCACCGCTCCCTAACTTACAGTAGACAGCGGCAGCAGACCCTTCTCCACTATCGACAGCAAGCTTGTCCGTGAAGCTTGCAAGTACTTCGACACCCTTTTCCTTGTATTTTGGTGCGTCAACAAACACTCCTCCACCGTTGTAGTATGTTCGAAAGACTTCTGGCACAGCGCCGCCTCCGGCGAGCAAGGCCTCGCGATTGACTTTGACCTCTGTCGCTCTCGTACCCCTCTCGCTGTGGTAGACGAATCCAGGAAATGCCAAACCCCTACATGTGCCAGGAAAGAAGGCCAGTTCGCGATCGCCTGCCACTTCCATACCAGGCTTGCCCACCTCGAACTCGCATCTAGCACAACCGTAGTATCCTCCTGCACACAAGCCTAGGTAGGCACCTCCTCGGTTGACATACATCGCAATACGGCGATTTCCTTCACCGTTGAGAGTTCGGCAATAGCCTAAGTCGGCGCCCCCAGGCATGACAAATAGAGCGCATGATGACTGCCATGGTTCCTTGAGAACAGTCTCGCCAGATATTGGTATTACTGCATAATTTGGTGACAGCAATCGGCGGAGAGACCAGACACAGTGTTTGACAGACTCCACCGTTGAGCCATTACCTGTGACATATGAGAGGCAGAACGATAACAAGCTCTCGTCTGGATGAGCATACCAGAATACACCAATACGTTGACTTTCTTGTCCGCCATCGAAAGTGGCGACTCCGTAAAGCCGGTTTCGAACTTATTGTCTGACCTTGACTCTCACCTCACCAACAAATATCTTCCGAATCTTTCTCGACTTTGTGAAATGTCGGAGTCAACGAACCAAGATCCGCTCAGAAACTCTGAGCAACCAGAAGATGACGATGAGCCAGATGAGTGGTACGAGAACCTCCTTGAGCAAAGCCGGACGACCTCACTAACACTTGGCTAGGGACAAGAGAATCTTCAGCACAGGCTGTTCGGGTGAGAACTTTGCAGTTTGGCGATAGTAAGTATGATTACTGACACTTGCATAGAAGAGAACACTCGATTAAATGATTGTTTCTTCGAAAAGAAGGACTGGCGAGCATGCAAGTCCGAGGTGGGTCGTCTTCGGAATTGATATAGTCTTCCGCTTTGGTCTTATCCGAGACACTGGCTGACCGACTCAACAGATGGAAGAATTCAAGCAATGCTGGAAAAAGCAAGGCAACGATTCGAGAACGGATCAGAAAGACGTCTAAGTGATGAATGTCATACTACTACTATAAAGGATGTATGTACGCTGGTCGAAGATGGCGGCTTCGGAGGCTCTCCCGCTGGACGTGCTATGAGGTCGTAGCGATAGTACCATGTATAGCAGAGAAAAGCTCATCTCAAACTATTACATTAGCAATTCGAGAACCTTTTTCCATTCTGTATAGCTAAAAGTATCACATGTCACACGCGATCCAGTCTCGTCGATTATTCATTGCCAGTCATGCAGTCGGAGATGCCAAGACTGCACTTCAAGTGATGATCCTGCTGCAGTGCTAGTCTCTCCGCGCCAATAATGTACAAAATATCCATCTCCAAATCCAGACTCCGATTTTCCACCACACATCAACATCATGCGACCACAACTTGCCAGCGACCTGGCCGCCAGCATTTTAGCAGCCAGTCGTTCTCAGCTCAGACAATACAGCCGCCAAACACTCCGCGCTCAAAGTTTTCAGCGCTCTCTAGGCACGACTTCATACCGCCAACAGAGCAATTTCACACCAAAAGCCGTCCAAGCACAAGGCGTTTCTCGACCGCCACCATCCTCTTCAGCGCCCTCGACCCCACAATCGCCCGCGACCGCCCGCAGCGAAAATGCAGCCAAGACAGAATCCGAGACTCCACTTCGGAGCCTGACAGACGGCCTTGCGGATCCTGCACCTATACTCAACGAGGACGAGAAGCAAGTCGATTGGCAAAGGTCATTTCATGGAATTTCATCGTCGCCATTCTCGGCCGAACAAGCCGCCGTCTTGATGCAAGAGCTGGACTATGACGACATTGAAATCAAGCCTGATGGAATTGTATACCTGCCTGAGATAAAGTACAGGCGGATATTGAACAAGGCGTTTGGACCTGGTGGATGGGGTCTGGTTCCTAGGGGAGAGACGATCGTGACTAGCAAGGTCGTGACGAGGGAGTATGGACTCGTAGCCGGTGGAAGGTGAGTTCTTATGTCCGAGAGGGTTGCACAAGGCAGTACTGACGTCAAGACAGATTAGTATCCGTTGCTCGTGGCGAGCAGCAGTATTTCGATCCAGATGCTATTCCAACAGCGACAGAGGGCTGCAAATCGAATGCACTTATGCGGTGCTGTAAGGACTTGGGCGTGGCTAGTGAACTCTGGGACCCGAGGTTCATTCGCAAGTTTCTCAAGACCGAGGCGAAGGAGACGATGGTCGAACATGTTGTCAGCAAGAAGAGGAGGAAGCACTGGATGCGTAAGGATGATGACATAAGATACCCTTTCAAGGAGGTCCAGCAATTTGGACAGAGGTAGATGCACATTGCGGCAGGAAAGACGCCAGACGTGGTGAAAACGACCAAACACCATGTAATCGTAGAATAAAAGTCGCGTATACCTAACGCCAACCAGAAATGCACAGTAACCTACTGCTCCTTCTTACCCACCAGAGCAGAATCTTTCTCACCATAGTTGCCCCAAACCCACTTGCTCCAGCTCGCCTGTCTCTGGCCGCCCATCTCTGGTCTCTTTTCAAACCCGGGCACCTCTTCGTCGGCCAAATCATCGAACTCAGCCTCACTCTTGCTCTTCTTGAGGGGCTCGCCAGCCAGAGATCCGAGCGAGGGACTGCTCCTGTGCGCTGATGGTCGGTTGGCAGTCGATTCAGTACCGGCTTCCTTGTCGAATGCCTGCAAGAGCGTACGAAGCCTATCACGCTGCATGCTGATGTACTCGTTACGCTCATCGCCTGTAATGTGCTGCGGGATCAAGCTACCAAAATCGCTGAGATCTTGAGCTTGTGCGTCACGCGACTTGCTGGTTGGGTATGTGGCTTGCTGCATTGCGTTTCCGAGTAGCGAGAAAAGATCGCTGGTGCCCGCTGTAGCAAGTCCGGCACGAGCAGCGGGCATACTGAAGCGGCCAAGCAGTGACTGTGTATATGTGGCTCCTGCGCTCGGTGGTGGAGGAGGCTGCTTCGGTGGGAGCTTGAGAACATTGACACGTACATATTCGATCGCCTGCTTGAAGTATTCAAGACCGGCTTGTTTGGCTCGCTGGTGAAATTCACCAATGAAACGGTCGATTTCCCGTTCGTGTTGCTCGAGATAAGGATGGATGTATCTCTGGTAAAGGTAGACGGAACCCTGTTGACCCGGAAGGACAAGATAAAGGTGAACTCCCAGTCGGATCCATGAGTAGAATGGTACCCACGAAAGTATAGGATGTGCAAGAGATTCACCGGCGAGGAATATAGAAAACGTTGACCAGTACATGAGCCATGGTGTAAGCTGCGCTGGATCGGATGTACGGATGGCCTTGTATGAAGCGAAAATGGGAAAGAGCACTGAGGTAGCAGTACTTTTTAGAGGTAAGTCACGTATCATGCTAAATGAGAGAATTGTACGTACGTGAGAGAGTCTGCTACGAAACCGAAGACCATCTTGTCGTATCTAACGAAGTCTACTGTATTGGCGGTTCGACTGGAGAAGCGTGGAGCAAATGGCTGGCTGGTTTCTATGTTTTTATCGGTTTGCTCTGTGCTCAAGTTTTGAAGTGGGCAATCGAACACTAGACTGTGATGGTGAATGTGATCTCTATTCCACGCTCGTCCGAAGACCCTTCGGTGAAGACGTCGGAGAGTCAGAGGTCACATGCTGCACCTATGGCAGGCATCAACGATAGGTAGGTTTCGGGCAGGTGCAGTTCGCCGAAGTGTGGGGTAAAGTCCTTCTTTCCCGATCTCATCATATCTAATCAATCAGCATCCCCTCCCCCCGCCTATCTACGTCAGCGATGCATCATAGGTGAAGCATAAGGACCGAATGTCACCTGAACAGTGCAGGCAGAGCTCCACTGTATGCGACAATAAATTCAGATTCTTGCAAACGATTGAACACGAACGTTCTTCCATCTGCCTCACATACTCTACGAATCTCAACAATCACATACCAATAAAAACTCCTTCCAACAACACATCAACATGCCAAGAGACGGATCAGGAGCTGGCGACAACGCCATTGATGCTGGCCACAACATCGCTCACGGAGCGACAGGCGACGTAAGTCTTACTGTCATGCAAGAATTGATACAAGACACTGACAATGACACAGAAAGCATCCACTGGCGTCGACCGTTCAAACAAGGCTGCCCCTATGCCAGAGCTCGAGACCGGTGCGAGCATTGAGGGCATGAACGCAAGTGGAGGTGGAAACGCAATCAACCACCAGGGTGGTAACTTGGAGTCTGCTGCCGAGAAGGAGGCCGAGAAGCACACTTAAGCAACAATGAGTGCAGCGGATGGGTTTTATGACTGAAACGAAATCAAGGTCGACCTGGTTGTCGACCCACTAGTAGCCATGTCGATTGGCTCAGATAAGGGTCATGGCCACCATTAGCTAGTCAATAAAAGGACTGCCATAATTTAAGTACATTGTGTCCCATCATTTGCTGTGACTGATTATATC
>Ga0058703_1000164_pt1 | contig 13707 bp, 12 predicted proteins | sample AgamicMgMae_FD_83782 | JGI IMG/M metagenome (GOLD analysis project Ga0058703, IMG submission 83782) | Agave microbial communities from Guanajuato, Mexico - Mg.Ma.e | ecosystem: Host-associated > Plants > Phyllosphere > Phylloplane/Leaf | place: Guanajuato, Mexico | collected 2012-06-04
GTTCAGCACACCCTCGCCGCTCTCGCCCGTCGCCGCGCAGGCCCCGCGCAACGTCAGCATGAAGATGCTGTGGGAGCGCGAACTGCGCTCGTTCGCCTTCGTCGCCGCGACGCGCCGGTTCTTGGCGGCCGTGTCAAGGAGTTGGGCGACGGCGCGTTGGGTGTAGGTGGAAGACTCTGCCCCGTCGCTGCTGTTGCTTTCGTCTTCGTTGGGTGGGGCAGGCCATAGCGTGACGGAGCTCAGATTCGTCACGCTCGTTTTGCCCGTGACGGCATCGTGGTGGATCTCGTGTTTCTCCTTCCGCTTGCCTCGCACGCTCGCCGCCAGATCCTCCCCTTCATCCCACGTCTTGGCGTCGCCGAGCAGATCATTCAACGTCTCGTTGTAGACTTCGACGAACGAGGCCTCGACGCTGTACTCCCAACCTTTCTCGCTCAGGCGCGCCATCTCGGCCAGGAGGAGGTCGATCGACGACGGGATGATGCCGTCCGGTCCGGACATACCGTACGTCTTGCCGCTGCCCGTCTGCCCGTACGACAGGATGGAGACGTTGTAGCCGTCGACGACGGACTGGATGAGGTCGCGGCAGTCGCCGAACACCTGCGGGTTGCCCGTGGCCGGCACGAAGACGCGGTCGAAGGCGTAGGTGTGCTTCTCGTTGCGCTCTTTCCCCGTCGCGGACAGCGTGGTCGGCGCGTGTACCACCATCTCCTTGCACCCATCCAGCGACTCGGCGTCCGGGTACTCGACTCGCGCCGACTCCTCCTCGCCCGCGAGCAACGGCCGCGTGCGCACGAAGACGCGGATGTTGCCCCGGAGCTCCAGGATCGTGGCGTTCAATTTCCGACGCAGCATCTCTTCTTTCCGCAGCGTCTCGAGCGTGGACTCTTTGGCCGCGACGGCGTCCTGGAGTTGCTGCCGCATGGTCGTGAACTCCAGGCTCTGCGCCTCTTGGTTGCCTTCGAGGAAATGCGTCTTGGAGACCAGCGCCGCCTTCTCCTGCTCCACCGCGGCGTTCCGGCTCTGCTCTGCCGCGATGCGCGCGCGGAGGCTGGTGACGGTGGCGTTCGTAGCCTCGATCCGTCTCTGCAAGCCCGCGATCGTGTCCCGGAGCGTCTGGACTTCGGATGCGGATTCGGTCGCTCTGCTCTCGCCGGACTGTCGTAGATCGTCCACTTGACGCTGGAGAGCCGCTCGTTCCCTCTCGCCCCTTACCCGTAACTCCTCCATCTCTTCCCAGTGCGCGGTCGTCATCTCAGTCGTTTCCTCATCTTTCTGCCTTTGCCACTTTTGCTTCGCCTCCTCCATCTCTCGTTCAGCGCGATCCACCTCCTTTTCGCGCTCCCTCTCCAACCGGTGTACTTCCTTCTCCTGCCGCGACACCGCGTCGTGCATCTCCTTGTCGTGCCGTCTCTCCGCATCCTGTACATCCCGTTCGCGGTCGCGGCGCGCTTGTCGTAGATCCATCGACGTCGTATGCAGGTCCGAGCGGGCTCGTTCGAAGTCGGTCGTGAGGCTGCGGTTCGAGCCGGTCAGGTCGCGGTTGAGCTCCGTGAGCTCCTCGACTGCAGGTCGTCAATACACGCTATAGCTCGGAGGCTTTCGACGACGAGTACTCACCTCTGGCCTTATACAAACTCAACGACTCTTCGATCGCCATCTTCGAGTCGGCGGCGGCGACAAACTGGGACCGGAGCTGGGTATACATGTGTTCCATGTCTTCGAGCCGGCCCTTCGTGTCCCACGCTGGAAGAGGCGTAAGCTTCTCTTTCGTCAAGAAAACTGGCATTTCGATCGTACGATGCTTGAAACTTGTCCGGGGAGTGTATAAACCATTGACAGACGACTGGTGCTTCAAAGGAGAGGGGGTGCGTAAGGCTTGGGAGGACTGGACGTGCCGAAGGGAAGGGTTGCAGGAGTACTTGGGGATCTTGGACGGGGAGGTTTCCTCCCTGATGCGCTCGAGGGAAGGCGTGTGCTTGGGTGCGGAAGGGGTACGGGCGTTGGGGGTGAGGGACAGCTCTGCGAACGCATTGCTTAGGGAGATGTTGCGGAATGTTTGGCCGGACGAGGGCTCTTTCTGCAAGGACGAAGACGAAGTGTTGGTCGAATCGGAAATGTTACGCGAACTCTGCTCCGACCCCGAACTCCCCCTCGCATCAGAGACGCTGCGTATATAAGTTCCAGAGTGTTGAGACCTGGCGCTCACATGCGCGGACGGCTGCTGGCTCGGGCTGCGGAGATCGTCGTAGGTGCGGGTCTTGCGCAGCGAGAGGGTATTGAAAGACAGGACGGGTGTACCTTTGCGTTTGCCCGTGACTCCCACTTCTGCTTCCTCCTCGGCGTCCGTCCTCGGTTCGGGGGCGCTCGGCATGCGCGCGTGTCGGGATGGGTACGGTCGGCCGGAGCCAGACCCGCTGCTGACGGAACTGGTGGTCGACGCGTTGGAGGGGTTCCGATAGCCATTGGTTGCACCGTATCCCGTACGTGCTCCCACCTGCGCGGTCGTGCTGTCGCTCCGAGCAACGCTGGTCTTACTCGGCGGAGGGATGTTGGAGCGCAATGGATTGAGCGGTTCGCCGGCGCGTTCGGCCAGCGTCTTCCGCTTGGGTGTCGGCTCGGGTACTGTACGCTTTCCGTCAGTCTTCGCGACCCTGCCACGCCAGATCGAACCTCGACGGCCCGTACGTACATCCGGTCATCTTGTGCTTGACCTGCCCATTCGGTGGCCCCATCGAGCCTCCCACCCCCGCCGTCCTGGCATTGAGATCGCTTTGACTTGTCTCCACCAGCGTGCGGCTCGCGGCGCTCATCATGGCCGGTAATCGCGAGGGCGGTTTGAGGCCACTGGGTCGGACATTCTCCAGCTGCGACGGTGGACGGTCCATGTTGTTCGACGGCTTGTGAATGGTATCTAGCGAAAAGGGTGCTCATGCATTCGGTGCTGCCATGCTCGGGTTGCTCGAAGTTGGACGTCTGGCGTGGTGAGTCTGTGGGGCAGTATGCCAACGATGTCCTTCTCTAGCAACCAATGTTTTGGCTTCTGTTTACTCCACGAAGGGCGAGGACAGGGGTTGTAGCGTCGGACAAAGAAGTACTGGTCGTTCTTCAAGATCCAGCAGACCAGGACACTCGGTATACAGGTTATGCATACATGGGCACAGTACACAAATGATGTACAGTGTGCGCTCCTGGCATTGTCGAGCTGGTATCGTGTATGCTGTTTCCAATGCCTTCGAACTTCTCTACTCCGCGGCCTGGGACAGGAAGTACATAAACAAACAACAAATTCAGCGACGCTCGCCGGCTGTAGCTAGGCGAGCCGGCCGTGCGTACGTCACGTGCAATCACATGCAAGAAAAGGACATGCACATACCTTACCGTGACATTGTTTTATCCGCTCACGACTTCACTACGGACCTACCCCCATCCTCTTCTTCTCTACAGTTGCCTTGTTTCTCCTCTCATCACCTCGTCCTCTCACAATAACGACAAATAGAGTATCATCTTCCTACAGCGCTTTCACCCACCAGTGTGTGCAGAGACGGGATGAGAGCCACGCACGAGGCCTAGAGGCGAGCCGCTCGAGGAAAAATCGATCGCGCACGCGACAACCCAACCCAAGCTCACGATACATTTTCTTATACAAGCAAGTAATGAGACCCCGTAGCTGACAGCATGGAAAAATACGGACAATACAGAGACAAAGGTACATACCATCCAATGTTCCCCAACCCTCATGCCCGACACCACTACTAACCCCGTCATCAGGCTCCGGCATCGCCCCTTTCTTCCCCATCGCGCCACCCGACAGCACCGCCCTTCTCTTACCATGGCACCTCTTCCTCTTCTGCATCCGCATCCCGCTATTGATGCTTGCCTGGGTGGTGTGGCTCGGCCTCATCCAGTGGCTACCCGCCGGCAGCTTCCTCCGCAAGGCCAATCAATGGTGTGTGCTCGGCATTCCGGGCGTGTGGTGGATTGACTTGCAGGTGGATGGAGTACGCAGAGGGTAGGCTATTAGACTCGATCGTACCTACATACGATGTTCATGATTGACTAATGCTTGTTTGAAAGATCGCTCGCACAGTCGGCGGGGAAGAGACTACCCTACCCTGGAACCATCATCGCCTCATCCTTCACTTCGCCGCTTGACATCCTCTACCTAGCAGCCATCTTCGACCCCGTCTTCACGCAGAGTTTCTCGGATTCGCGACTCGTACGGCCGATCTCGCTCGAGAGCGCGCTGGCAGCCTGCTTTGGCATCACCAACCCTCTGGCTCTAGGCGTCGAGGAGAAGACGGTCGAGCTGGCGAAACTGTCCAAGCAGCACTCGAACCGCATCATCGTCGTCTTCCCAGAAGCCACCACCAGCAACGGCCGCGGCATCCTCCGCCTCGCCCCCACTCTCCTCTCCGCAGCCAGCGACACCAAGATCTTCCCCGTCTCCCTCCGCTACACACCCCCCGACGTCGTGACGCCGATCCCCGGCTGGCTCGAAGCCGCAAAATTCATCTGGCGCCTCAACAGCCGACAAACCCACTGCATCCGTGTGCGCATCGGCGGTCCACTCACGATCTCCGCGCCACCGGCCTTCACTGCCAGCCTCGACTCTCCCGCTAGCACAACAGCGAAAGCCAGTCCTCGCTCCACGCCCGCTCGCAACAGCTTCGAAAGTAACTTTTTCGACACGCTGCCATCGAGCCCGGCGCAGACGGTGCTGGGCGAAGGCGGCGATCACGACGAGTTGACGGAGCGGGAGAAGGGGGTTTTGGACGGTGTTGCGGATGGGCTGGCGAGGTTGGGGAGAGTGAAGAGGGTGGATTTGGGGGTGGAGGAGAAGGCCAAGTTTGTTGAGGCGTGGGCGAAGGGGAGCAAGAGTAGACGATAGCTTCGTTCATCATTCAAACACTCGGATCTTAACTGGTACAGACTCGTCTACAACGCGGATCTGGATTAGTCTAGACGTACGTCGCCGTCGTCACAGCCTTCGACACGATTAGTCTTCATATCGTCGCTGTGCCTGTGAGATTTCCGCCATCAACGTCCCCATAGGCTTGGGAGAAGAGCACAGACCCCCCATGACTTCCGTTCCCGGCCGGCTACCGGTTCGGTCACACAGCGCGGATGACGGCTCCAACGTTTCTCATTGCCGGACGGGGACAACCAACGTGATTCGCGGACATAACCTGCAAATGGCCGATGTAGGAGGTGGAAAAGTAAACTTGCAATATATCAAATATCATCAAACAGCAACCAATTGTCTGCTACATGTTTCTTCTGACGCCGTCGTTCATTCTCAAGGCTATGTTTCCTGTATAGTCCGGGTGTTTCTCTATCCGCGAAAATACAATCCTTTGCTTTCGTCCCATCGTTCACGAACGGTCCTGCCTGATGATGAGCAGTGCACTACACTGATGTATCGTTCAAGCCTGAGTTCTCAATCACCCATGAGCCCACCATGAGCAACAACAACACCAGCGCTATGACTTCCAAACGGCCGTCGTCCAGGCCACCGTCGCAGCACTCAGGATTGAAAGAACCGTTCGAGGCCGTGGACCTGGAGCGAAATGTCACGGGAGCCTCACTCAACCGGATCGCCTCCGGCCCGCCCTATACCATCTTCAGCCCGACGACGAAGATGTTCATCCTGGTCTCGGTCTCCATCTCTTCGCTAATCTCACCCTTTGGTGCGACGACGTTCTACCCGGCATTGGATGTATTGGCTGCACAGTTGCACGTCACGCCTTCGATGATCAATCTGTCGTTGACGACATATATGGTGAGTAGGAGTACCACTTTCCCTGCTACATCGTTGTTTCAGGCACTGACGGGGGATATTGTGTAGATAGCACAGGCGATCGCACCCGCCTTGATCGCTGGCATGTCGGATAACAGCGGCCGGCGCCTGTCCTTCATCATCTGCTTCGTCATCTTCATTTTCGCCGACATCGGGCTGGCGCTGCAGACAAACTACGCCGCGCTGTTGATTCTCAGGATGGTGCAGGCATTCGGATGCAGCGCAGCGATCGCGCTGTCCACAGCGGTCGTCGCCGACATTGCCACTTCGGCGGAGAGAGGCAAATACATGGGTTACGCCACGGCTGGTTTGCTGTTCGGACCCGCCTTCGGCCCGACCATCGGAGGTCTGTTCGCGCAGTACCTGGGCTGGCGAGCGACGTTTTGGTTCCTCGCCATCTTCGCTGGCTGTCTGCTCGTCGTCTTCGCGTTCTTCTTCCCAGAGACATGTCGAAACGTGGTGGGGAATGGGTCGATACCTGCGCGAGGGGTCAACCAGTCCATCCTTGGATATCTGCATCAGCGACGGCATCGACGCGAAGCTGGCGTCGACGGCGAAGGTGATGAGGTCTTTGATGAAGATACTATTCCAAAGCGGAAGAAGGGCTTCCCGAATCCGCTCGAGACGCTCAAGATACTGCGTCAGAAGGAGAGTGGGATCGTGCTGCTGTACAACGGCCTGTTCTTCACAGGCATGATGGTAAGTTCTGCACTAAAGATGTGCGCCTTATATACACGAGGAGAACGTCACATCCGAGGCCAGGAAGGTGATGCGCGTGCTGACATCGCGTCACATCCAGGTGGTCACAGCCAGCATCCCGGACTTGTACGCGGAAGCATACGGTCTGAATACTTTGGACATCGGACTCTGCTATATCACCATGGGAATGGGCTCGTTAGCGTCTGCTCTCACGATGGGCCACATCGTAGACTGGAATTTCCGGCGCCATGCTCGACGTCTGGGCTTCGTCATCCACAAAACCAAGCAGCAAGACCTCTCCGACTTCCCGATCGAGCGCGTACGCTTCGAAATCGTCATTCCAGGCCATGTGATCGGGACGCTGGCGCTCATCGCTTTCGGCTGGACGATCAAGTACCGAACGAGCCTCGTCGGACCCGAAATCGCGCTCTTCTTCGTCGGCTTCGGCGTCTCGACCGCCTTCAACATCACCAACACGCTCTTGATCGACCTCCACCGCGATCAGCCCGCGACCGCGACCGCTGCCGTCAATTTCGTGCGCTGTCTGTTGTCCGCCGGCGGCGCGGCGGCCATCCTGCCCATGTGCAAGGCGATGAACCCGGGCTGGGCCTTCACCTTCATCGCTTTGGTGTATGTTGTTTTGATCTTGTTGGTCTTCTTGTTGATGAGTAAAGGTCAGCAGTGGCGGGCCGAGGCTGCGAAACAGAAGAGGGAGAAAGAAGAAGCCAACGTTGACACGCCTGTGAGCCGCGGTTCGGCCGAGAAATGACAAGTTTTGCAGCCTTGAACCCGATCATTCCACATTTGACGCCCATCGACCTTCTCTCTCGTCAAGATTGCAGATGCATCTCACAGGTGTATATCGAGATGCAATCTTCGCGCCGAAGTTGACAGGATCGCGGCAGTCCGGGGAGCCGCAGCGTCGATGCCACGCTCCATCTGCTCCTCAGGAATGCTTACGCACGCCGGACCAAAGCGAGGTGACAATGTACGGAGAACAGGCGCGTACAAAAAGTGCGAGCCACCGCCACCGCCAACACCTGGACGAGACGCATACCAAAAGAAGTCGGGATGTTTACTCCAGCTACGCCCGTAGTCGGTTTCTCCATCAAGCACTTGGTGCTCATCTGTGCGAGGTCGGAACTCTGAGGTCCAGATTGGGCTCTTCATGATCGTTCCGCCGGCTGAGGTGATAGCGTCGGCTAAGTACTGTCACAGATCGCGGACCCCGTTGGATGAAGGTGAGAGATACGGTGGCTGAGGCCGTCATACGAGGATTGGGAAACACGCTTCTGACACGAGCTTCTCGTTTAATGTCAACATTGCTGAGAAGTCGTGACGAGCCTGAGCCCTTCCGCGCCTGTGGAGAGTTAACAAGCGCGAGTCTCACGCTCCCCGGAAACAACTCACGATGTTCGTGCTATTTTATTGCTCAGCGATACTACTGGGCCGGCTCCTCGTATTCACGATGAGCGGATGAGTCATGACTTTCTTGGTTGAGTTCTGGAGTTCATATATTAAGGGCGTGCATCCTTCTTTGCCTAACTGTCGATAAACGGTAACCTGTCATGGGACGCTCTCGTAGCAGCCGACAGGCTCAAGGCTTGCTCCGCCGTAGGCGTGCAGCTTGCTGATGATCTTGAGTGTCCAACGAAGACCAACGAGGAGGCTCACTCGGCAATAACGCTGCGCGGTCATACTTGCGTAACCGAAGTCATTCGCTGCCTGCACTCATTCCGTACTCGGCACGGTAATGTTTCAGCAGCGGAAAAGGTGAGGAGACGGAAGCCGACATCGGTGAGCGTAGCTAGCTGTAGGTACATGTACACAAGTACCGATGATACTGTGATGGCGACGAGACGAAGGCAAGTCACATGTCGAGATAGCAGCGAACACTGGGCTACGCATCGTACAGCAATCTCTCGAGTACAATACATGTTGGCAGCAAAGTGCACAGAAGTGCCGATAGTTCCAAAAGATGGCTCCTAATACCACTCACCATCTCTACCCACCCTTCGCCACCAACGTTCCTACCGCACCACTGGTCACGATCTCGCTCGCGAAGCTCGAGGCGAGTGATGGCCATGACTCACAGGCATTCTTCGACGCCTGCCAGAACCTCGGATTTTTCTACTTGAAGACGGAGGGTTCGAGTTTGGGTGATGCCTTGGTCTCAGAGGCTGAGCAGCTTCACAGGCTACAGCAAGAATTCTTCCAGCAGCCGAGCGAATCGAAAGAGCGGTTTGCGCGCGAGAAGATCGATCCGTTTTTCGGATACCGGTATAGTGAGCTGAAGAGGGAAAAGGAAGATGAGACGCCAAAGCGCAATGAATCGTACAATGTAAGTCTCGTCACGCTCTCGCCTTGCACTGAAGCTGAGTGATGCAATAGATGCGTAAGGATGACTTCGTCGGCAACTGTGACCCCCTTCCTTGCCATGATCTGGTCAAAGAGCATTGGAAACTCCTACAGTCTTACGTCCGCAATTGCCGCGCAGCAATTGATCTCATGATCACGCATCTCGAAGTGCACCTGCAGCTTCCCATCGGCACGATCGCGAATTTGCACCGCATCCACGAGCGCTCCGGCGATCACGTCCGCTTCAATCAGACTGCCGTTCAGCCGTTCAGCGAAGAAGCCGCTCGGCAGGCGGAGCACACCGACTTTGGCACCCTTACCATACTTTTCAACTGGCTGGGTGGGCTGCAGATTCGCTTGCCTGACACTGAAGAGTGGGTGTATGTGAAGCCTGTGCCCCGATCGGCTGTCGTCAATCTGGGCGATGCACTGGTCAAATTCACGGCCGGATTGCTACGTTCGAACGTGCACCGCGTCATTCCCTGTCCGGCACCTCAGGACGAGCTGACGCGGAACAGCCTGGTTTACTTCTCAAGACCAGAAGATGCCGTGGTTCTACGGCGTTTGAAGGGTGGCTTGATCGATGGTCAACCCCAGGCAGAGCAGTCGGAGCCGGAGATGACGAGTCAAGAGTGGATTCTGAGAAGGTCGGTGGGAGATCTGAAAGGTGTATATACCCATACTGGTGGGCTGGAGTTGCGTTCGCAGATGCTTGCCGGGCGTGTCTGAGATTCTCTCGTGACCGATGCATGTCAGAGTCTTACCAGAACAACGAAAGCCGATGTGAGCCGACTGTTCTAACATTTCCGGTCAAGTCTTTGAGCCTAAGCGCTTACTCAATGCCGCGAGCATAGCCAAGCGAAGCCAAAAGGTCATGCTTGGTCTCCCATCGTATGCGACCCACTAAGCGCGTCGAGGCTGTATTTTGCGCCGATCAGCCGATCGAGAATGCGACAACGGTGTCGATCGAAGCAAGCACGCGACTTGATGAGATGAGACGGCAGCGCTTTATGGGAAGACTGAGGATTGTTGTCGTAACGTGCGTTGCGTGAGAAAGGCAGTCGTTGTTGTTGTACGTATGATGATCAGTAAGAGCTGTCCTTGTCCTTCAATATGTCGTATAGCAGTTGCGCAAACTTCGGCGCATGAACGGCATATCCAACGTGCCCACCAGGCATGATATGCAATTCAAGGCCGAGCTGCTCCGAGAGCACCACGTTGCTCCGGTACTGCATCGCCTCTGGGTCCGAGTCTTGTGAATTGAGTAATAACAGCTTGTTCTGGTATTGCTTGAAAGACTCGATGTGAAAGTCGTGCTCCCCGTAGACAGGCAACTCCCGCTCAAACCAGTACATTGAGTTGGCGAAATTGTAGGAGCCCGACTTGGGATCGAAGCTACGAAGCAGACCTGGTGTCTCGCTGCCTGCCTTGATAAACTGGGCGAAGCGTTCGGCGGCCGGTGCTACGCCTTGTTTGCGGTAAAGCTGGTAGATATCGTGCTGGGCGGCCATAAGCTCTTCGCAATCCGGAAGCAGCTTCATAGCAGGTGGCTCGTGACAGAGCAAGTTCCGTACTGCGTCGGGATGACGAAGTAGCAGTTCAAGGGATACAAGACCACCGGAGCTGCTACCAATCACGGTAGCGGGCTCTTCGGGTGAAAGGTGGCGGATCAGGCGCTCCGCATCATCTGCATCAGTCTCGAGCCTGTGACTGTAGTCCTGGGCACCGGAGAGCAGGCTGCGTGAGTAGCCACGGCGGTCATACATGGCGATCGTGAAGTGCTTCTCTAGGCGCTTCGCCATGGGCTTCCAGATGTCGGCCGAGCCATTGGCACCGGAGATGCAAAGTAACATAGGACCAGTGCCGAGAGTTTCGTAATACAGTGACGCGCCTGGTACTTCGAGTTGAGGCATAATGCGTGTAGCAACCGCGGATGAGCCTTTCTCGCCGATGTAGGTCACGTAGAGTTGTCCCAGTGAGTTGCTGTCACGCTTCGAGTTGATGAGACGAGGTCGCCCGAGCTCGTTTCACCTTGCTATTGCTTGCTCGTCGTCGAGTCGTCGATGGTGCTTGATACTACCTACATAGGTACCGTAACTTGGATGCCCTGATGCTGGAAGTCTCAGGGCTGGACGATACGTAGGAGGCTTACGTAAGGCATGCGCGCGAGGTCGAGGTTGGGGGACAACGTAAACCCTTGAGCAAACAGTATCGTCCTCGTCTACTTCCTCAGCAGTAACTCACTTGCTTGCGTAACGCCTCGCTCAATACCTGGAAGCATGTCATCCTGGTGGTGGCCGTGGGCGTCCGGCCCACCCAAACCACGCAACGCTACCGACGCCTCCCACGATCCAGCGCTGCGAGCGCACTTCACCTCCATGCTCGAACACTGCGATCCACCACAAACCTTCAAACCATCCGAAGTTACGGAGCTTCTCACGGAGGCCGAACTGAGCAACTTGGGCTACGAGAAAGTAGAGGAAGCGCTGCCTGCCGTTTACGAGCTGGCTTTCGAGTTACGGGCCTTTGGCGACTGTCTGATTCTTCGGAAGGGAAAGGTGCTGAGCGAAGACGTCACCATGGCCGATCTCGATGGGCCCATTAGGATCATGCGCAACATGGATGCATGAGCTCGGCCTGGCAGGACTGGAAATGAGGAGAACAGAAGCAACACTCGACAACACTCGACAAAATGCTGATGTGTTTGACGGGACGATCCAGACCTTTCCCGCTCGCTGGTAACTCGATTCTTGAACCAATGAGCAGTGTCTTTGCGTCGATGAGCAGACACTCCTAGTCGCTCGATCCGACACGGGACAACGACTTACTCAATCAACCTTCTCCTCGTCAACTCGAGCGTTTGACTCGAACATCGATCTGGCAGCTTGCCAGTCCACAATGGCCGGACGTTGTGAATCCGCCAGTCGAGGCACGTTCGAGCCCACCGCATTTCCCGTGATGCTGTGGTCGACGCCGCACCTTTGCCTCTGCAGGACGTGTCTGGCAAACTGAAGAGGCTATGAGCGCTCTTGGCGACGAGACTAGCGATCGATGTTGGCAGTGGCAGACGTATAGAAGGCGTGAGAAGTACATCTTCTATACGTTGTGAGCTGGGCGAAGAATTCGAGGAGACACTACACTCGCTAATGTTCCTCAAGGTAATGTACGTCGATGTGTTGAGACGGAATGGACAGCTAAACAAAATCTCTGGTCTTGCTACGCTCTTGAACTGCTACATATGGCATCCAAAGACCCTCACCTCTCGTGGGTAGTCGCACCTATATTGCAAGAATGCCTCGCTGGTCTTGGCTGGTATCTAAATGTATCTATGTTGGAATCATAAGGCAATCACGAACAGTTTCACTTGATGTTGCCGCAATTCCTGTCGCTGGTACTTCGGGTAAGATTTCACCCTGAGCGAAAGATCGGTTCTGTGCTTTGCGCAGTCATGTCACATATCGTATCTGGCCGGCATTTTATACAATGCTTGCCTACAAGTGGTGTGCACGTCGACTCCCGTATGAGTTTGAGGCAAACGCAATTGTCGCCGCTAGCTTCCGCTCAGGGTTCACTGCAAACGTCGAAGGGCTGCCTTGAAGCTGCCTCGTCTTGTCTCTCAGGATCGGATAGACATTTCTAGATAATTTGCACTACACTCGTCTGCTTGTGGATGGTTTTGAACCATACCAAGAGTACTATCTTGCATGAACATCCTTTAGCCTTGTGAGAACGGTGTTGCAGGTCTGGACGGACAAGCGGAAGCCATATCCTCGTCCTTATCCCCAGGAGTGTCCTCGAAGTCATAACGGACGCAGATCCTTGACTTCATCGCCGGAATCGACTACCGCAGGTATGAGCGGTACATTACCATCGGTGACCGAAACGCTGCTTGAAAACCCGCTCGTCATCGATGGAAGTCATTTCGAGCTGATTCGACCGATCACCGACTTCCGGAGGGATCCAAATGAGGCCCGAATACTATATATCTGCCGGAAGGTGTCGAACGCGGCAACGTGCGATGCTACACATAGAGAGGAAGGGTCGCAAGATGATGAATATGTCGTTAAGATCAAGGTCCAGTATGTGATTTGCCTTCCTCGACACGGACACCGAACGCTCGCTCACAGAACAGCAGGGTGCCACCGCTATCCCCTGAGCATCAACAGACACCACTGCTTGGCCCAAGCAAATACACTGCCGCCGAGCTGCAAGCACTGAAGACCTTTACGACGCACAACCTCGCCTCAGCACCGCATCTGATCGCTTCCAAGTCCACGGCACAGAGGGTGGGCGATCTATTTCCAGAAGGCTACATATCCTATACAGTCATGACCAAGATGCCCGGCCGCGATCTCATGAGTCTCGGGTTCTGGAGCTTACCCGAGGAGCAGCGTGCGCAAATACGAGAAGCATTCCTCAAAGAATTGAAGTAAGTACCAAAATCCGATCACGAGCCTACCACCCTCTGCTCACGTCGGCGACAGGACGATATGGAGGCTAGGGATTGCGCCGTACGATTGCGCGCTCAGGAATATACTCTGGGAGCCGGACTCTCGTAGATGGTAAGTCGCCAGCAAACCCCTAGCGCAGTCGACCCGCTAATACGGTATGCAGCTCGATAGTCGACTTTGAGCACTGGCACGAAGCGAAAGATCCAATCAACATGAACGAGAACGAGGAGATGCAATCCTGGGGCATTGTGCAGCGTCCGCCGGCGGCGACTTGGTGGGCAGAATGGGGTATCAAATAGCCCACGAGATGAGCATGAGGGTAGTAATTCCAAACTTTTGTCCATAATGTACCTATCCATTCATCGTCAGTTTGGTGGCCGCTGAAACACAGTACTGCCA
>Ga0058703_1000165_pt1 | contig 13685 bp, 12 predicted proteins | sample AgamicMgMae_FD_83782 | JGI IMG/M metagenome (GOLD analysis project Ga0058703, IMG submission 83782) | Agave microbial communities from Guanajuato, Mexico - Mg.Ma.e | ecosystem: Host-associated > Plants > Phyllosphere > Phylloplane/Leaf | place: Guanajuato, Mexico | collected 2012-06-04
CCGCAACACTGAGCGCTCCGTTCAACCTAGCAGAGATCATAAGGTCAAGATCTCAGACGACATCCAGAAACTCAAGTATGTCCAGTCTGTCGCGGGCGTCATGAGAGCCACTCGCGAAGCGAGTCAAGCGAGACGAGTTTGTCACAATACGAGTACTAATGCCAGGCCGTTTGCAGGTTCAAAGAGCCGCAGAGCACCAAGATTGTGAATCTTGAGCAAGAGCTCGTACGGGCTGAGGCTCAGAGTCTCGTCGCTGAGGCACAGCTGACTAACATTGTATGTGTCCTGGAGACTGTGACACTACCTTCTATACTTGTAACAGTACATTAACCGACGGTCATCAGACACGTCAAAAATTCAAGGAGTCCTACGATCTTCACTTCGCCGCGCACATTGAGCGCGCTGAGAAGCAGATCATGCTCGCTAAGCAGGCACGCCGCATGCTGATGCTCCTCGACGATACTCCCATTGTTCCTGGCGATACCCACCCAACTTTCGAGAACGTCGAATCAGCGCGTGAGATTCTTGGGGATGCCGAAGCTGATCTTCGCGACTGGCAGCCCAATCTGGAGCAGATCCATACAAGTGCAGGAGGACTGGGTGAGTGGACGGAAGATTGTGTTGCGACACGACTAGCTAATTTCGTTCCACAGCCCCGAACGCCATGCCCACTCAAGAAGTGCAGTACAGCGGTGTGCATGGTGGCGACGGCGAGTCCATGGCTGAGACCACCGGCCAAGTTCACGACGGACCTTTCTCCGCTCATCACCATGAAAGCGGCCAATATTAGGGAGAGCGTAAAACCATTTTCCGGCCGTTCAGGAGATTGATTGTGTTTTCGCTTTGTCTTTCTCTGCATCTCCGACTTTTAGAGATACCTCCGTGTTTTCAGTCATCCAGTAGCCTTTGATAATAGGTATTCATACCCAGCATAATCCAACTTAAGTTTGTTTGTCTTTTGTCTTAGACCTTCTCGATGGTAAATATATATCGGCGACGACGCCGTAAAGACAAACGGCTGAATTGCGGCAATTGCTGTACAGGTACTGCCGTCGCCGTTGGATGGTCGGTAAACAAAGGCCAAGTTAGATGTCTTTCGCAAGCCGTATTCTGCCAGATGTAAAAGCTCCGCTGCTCCACTTCAACGTTTACGTAGTTCAACCTGCGACCATCGAAACAGCAGCGTATCTTCCTTAGCTGACCATCATGAATGATGATTATTTATCTCCCACGTTTGATCCAAGCTCATTCACCGTCCCTCGACTCCGTTCTATCCTGATCGAACACGACATAAACTTTCCATCTTCTGCAAAGAAGGCGCAGCTTGTTCAGCTATTTGCCGATCGTGTTACCCCACAAGCCGATGAAATACGACGAAGCCGGTCGGTTCTCGAGCCCATTGACAGAGAGCCAGTGCGACCGACAAGACGACAGACGTCCATTTTCTCAGTTGCACAAGAAAACGACGATAGCGTATTGCAGGCTTCAAGGAGAGCATCTCGTCGATACCCCTTGTCACCCCGGGATGACGATCACAACAATCCAAGGCGACCAAAGTCGCCCACTACGATATCAGTGGACGATGAAAGCCCTTTCACCCAGGATAACCCTTTCCAAAGCGGCAGTTCGCCCGAGATGGGCTCCGGAAGACGTTCCGGGGATGAGTCAAAACCCCAAGACCAAGAACGATCGAGAAGATCAAGTAGTAGGCGCACAGCTCCTCGCGGGACAATCAACGTTGTAAAAGATACATCAGCCACATATCACAGCTCTTACCAGCATCCCAAGACTAAGCAAGCAGACTCTGAAGGGGAAGGAATAGTTGCTGGCGAGGAGTTTACACCGGAGCAAGAGATGGAACTCGTCACTGAGCGCCTAGCAAATCCTGCTCGATGGGCAGCGCGTGGCGATCGAAAGAGGAAAATGAAATCGCCAGGGAGTGTTTCCGTTGCGGTCGTTGCGGTCCTTGTTGCGGTCATGGCTGGTCTTACGGTGTTGTGGAGACAGGACAAGCTAGCTGTCGGCTACTGCGGCATCGGTCGACCAGGGACAATGCTAGCTGGTGGTGACATCCCCGAATGGGCCAGTTTCTTGCGACCGCAATGTGAGCCATGTCCGCCGCATGCTTATTGCTACACCAATCTGCAGACCTCGTGTGAGCCCGGCTTCGTGTTACAGCCTCATCCGCTCGGCTTGGGTGGGTTAGTTCCCGTTCCACCGACCTGCGAGCCAGACAGCGTGAAGGCACGGAGAGCAAAGGCAGTAGCTGATCGAGCAATTGAGGAGCTTCGAGATCTGAATGCGAAATCCGAATGTGGAGAACTGAAGAGTGCTACCGGCAAACAAGCGATGGAAGTGGAAATGGACGACCAAGATCTGAGAAAAGTTATCGGTCAAAGGAGGCGAAAAGGCATGTCTCAGCAAGAGTTCGAGGATTTGTGGAGCATTGCACTCGGTGACGTGACAACGCGAGATGAAGTTGTCACTGGTATCCACGAGTAAGTGGTAACTTTCCTGCTGCTTCCCCCAGCGTCGATATGTCTTCTAGTCTATTTTTCAATCACATATCTGACCACATGACCCCCACTAATCAGATCCGTCCTCGCCATTACAGGGCTTCCGGCAGGAGGACTCTCCGCTCAACCTCGCTCGCAAATATCCCCCTCGGCTGCGCTGTCCGTCGATCCGTCCGCCTCGCGCTGGCAAGATATCTTTGGCAGATTATTGTCTTGATGCTGTTGATTGCAGCAAGCGCCTATGCCCGATATGCCATCTCGAGCTCACGTCAGACCGAGACACGTGCAAAACAGCTCGCTTCCTTTGCGCTTGACCGGCTTGCGCAACAAGCAGCTCTGCACGCTCAAGATCCTGACTATGTGCCGGATGCATACATCAGTATGAGTCAATTGCGTGATGATGTTCTTCGAGACGAATTCTCCTCAGGTCGGAGGCAAAAGTTATGGGCCAAAGTGCAGAAAAAGGTGGAGGCGAACTCGAATGTTCGGTCTGCCGTCAGGGAGGGCCGCAGCGGCGAAGTCAGCAGGGTGTGGGAATGGGTCGGCGCTATTGGTGGCGTTGAAGATGTCAGAAAACCTGGCAACCGGGAAAGTGCCAGGTTCAATCTTCAAAGTGGCGACAGTGGCAGGAGTTCGCCTGCGAGTCTCGTGTCGGTCAAACGTGAGACGGGCGCGAGTCCGCCAACACATAGGTTCTGGGACGACTCGAGACCCGCTTACTAAATGTCATTCCAATTCGCCGACATGTTACACGAAATGCCGGCATCGGCTTGTGCCATCGTCGACCGTGAAAGAGTAATTTCCAGGCATATCTTTACAGGCACCACTGATCGTGGTCGTAGTTCTAGAACTATTTGCGTGCTAGCGTCTCTCATGTCGAGGGGCACGGACCACCTCGTCATCGTTGCATCGGTTAGTCACAATGCTCCCTTCGTGAGCGCGATACGCCTATGGCCCACAGCCCTGCTACTGGAGTGCATTTCCTCGGCGAAGACTCCTCCGACCTGTCATCTGTACCGGATCATATCTCCAATGAGCCCCTTGCGCCAAAGCGAGTGAGGTTGCCTTTGGGAAAGCGGCAACGGAAGACTGCCGACGAAGGCCAGAACCCCACGAGCGTCCAAAAAGCGGACCACTCAGGAACTGAACCTAAGACGACATCAAACCGCGATGCATCGGATAAGCAAAAGAGCGTACCATCGTCGAAGAAGCGGACCACAGAGGCGGAAGTAGAGTTACAGATCATTGATGATCATACCAACGCCAAGCTCAAGAGTGTCACGAAGAAGTCCAAGCGCGGAGCAGAGGAGAACAACAGTGCAGAAACGGACGAACCCGTGAAGCTAGACGTTGTGATCTCTACTGCTACTGGCACGGGCACCAAGGCGGTCAAGTCGAGAAAGAGGAGAGGGAACCGCAAAGAAGGGGAGGGCGAGCCAGAGAAGGAGCCAGACGAAGAGGACACGAAAGGGGCAGCGAAGCCCAAGCGGACGCGCAAGACAAAAGAAGAGAAGGAAGCGGCCTTGGCGCCCATGGCTGCGAGGACGATTGGCAGCAAAATGCTCGTGGGCGCACACGTCAGCAGTGGCGGTGGTACGGCGCGCCTTAATAAGATAGGCCCATCGACCAATACCACTGACACTCCCTCCGCATGCAGGTGTCCACAACGCCATCACCAACGCCAACCGCATCGGCGGCAACGCCTTCGCCCTCTTCCTCAAGTCCCAGCGCAAGTGGGACAACCCCCCACTCAAGCCCGAGCATGCCACCGCCTTCGCCGCCCTTAGCGCCGAGCACGCGTACCTCCCCTCCGCCGCCGTCCTGCCGCACGGCTCCTACCTCGTCAACCTCGCGGCCGCCGACGCCGCCAAGGCGGAGCAGGCCTACGCCTGCTTCCTCGACGACCTGCGCCGCTGCGAGACGCTCGGCGTCAGGCTGTACAACTTCCATCCGGGCAACACAAACGGGCAGCCACGCGCCGAGGCCCTGCAGCGCATCGCGGCGCAGCTCAACCGCGCGCACGAGCAGACGAGCGGGGTGGTGACGCTGCTCGAGAACATGGCGGCATCGCCGCAGGGCAACTGCATCGGCGGCGCGTGGGAGGACTTGCGTGACATCATCTCCGCCGTCAAGGACAAGTCGCGCGTAGGCGTCTGTCTCGATACGTGCCACGCTTTCGCGGCGGGCTTTGACTTCCGCTCTCCGGAGGCCTATGCGAGCACAATGGCCAGCTTCGACTCCATAGTGGGAGCCGAGTACCTCAAGGCCGTGCACATGAACGACTCGAAAGCGCCCTTGGGCGCCCACAGAGACCTACATCAATGTATCGGACTAGGGTTCCTCGGTCTTCGCGCCTTCCACAATGTGATGAACGACACACGATTTCATGGTCTGCCGCTCATCTTGGAAACGCCGGACGAAAAAGGCTGGGCTACCGAGGTCAAACTGTTGGAGAGTCTCGTGGACATGGATGTGGAAGGCGATGAGTTTACGCGGCTTCATGCAGAGCTGGCAGCGAAAGGTAAAGTGGAGAGGGACAAGTATCAGGAGGCGTTCCATCGAAAGCAAGAGAAGAACCGCAAAACCTCAGAAAAGGGACTGGAGCAGAGAAGAGACAAGAATGGCAAGCGGAAGAACGCCGAGGAAGATAACAGCGACGAGCTTTCAGACCTGTCTAGCACTTGAGGCGATGAAAGAGAGGTAGCGTGAGTCTTTTACTTCGTGGTACTGTAGCTTCTGGCGTGTACGATATAATGTTACCCAGCAGGACTTGTATGGTGTCACGCAGCACGGGCCTGTTGGCCATATTACAACAATTCTCAAAACAATATCGTCCCCCCAGCCTTTCGAGTGTTCCCCAGGCAGTAATTTTGAAGGCCGCGTCCAGACGCGACCAGCTGAAAACTGCCTTTAGTGTGAGAGAAATAATCCATTACATGAATTTGCGCCGCCCGTTTGATGCCCTTCGCCGTAATTCAAAACCCCGGAAACAACTATGAATCGTGAAGAATTAGAGACGGCTGAGCAATTGATGAGTTTCTTTGCATCCGTCCGTGAAGAAATGTCGTTGACTAGCAAGAGTAGTCATTCATGCAGGGGCAAGCTCGACGCCACTGCGCTGCTTCCACTCCGCCAGCTCTTTGAGAGAGTCTGCAAGGTCGCGTAGAACGTCCGAAATTGGGCAAGCCTGCTCCAGCACACCATTCGAGAAAGGACGCAGCAGATTTCGGACGGCCAAGGTCGTTACACATGTCTAGAGCCTTGTGGTTAGTCGGGGGCGATCAGGACAGCAGCTACAAATGACGCACCTCAATTCGTGAGACCTGATGTTCCACAAAGTTGATCAGAAATTGGTCCGTGACTTCGCCGCCCCTCTCTCGCGTCCGCTCCAAAAGGGTCATCTCGGCTGGACGCAGTGCATGCGACCCCGGACTTTCGAGCGAGCTGCACAGCATTTCTAAGCGCAGACTTACGGCCCACAAGTCCCAGATACTATCCAGATCAATGGTAAGCTGACTGTCGCGCGTCTTGGCTCCCGCACCGTCGGTCTGAGCCTTCTCGGTTTCCGCTCGTTGCTGCTGAATCACGAGACGGCCAGCGAGGGAATGCGGATACATGAGATAGATGTACTCGGGATTCTCAAGGCCCTTGAGCCGTCGCTCGCCAAGATCCTTCACCTCGAATCCATGACTGCTCAACGATCGCAGCTCACGTCTGATGGCTGTGGTTGTGGCGTCTTCATTCAGTTGTTCCTCTGAACCGGTTGAATTTGATCTGTCGGACTCGGTATGCGTTTCGAGGAGCCTCTGAACCTCCGCGATGTAATCATGAGAGACGGTAATCTGCCCGCCGTCTGCAACGGCGGAAATCCGTGCAGCTCTATTGACCATCGGGCCGAAGTAATCCATGCGCCTGGTCACCGGATCTGTCTCGCACACCGGTTGACCCCAGTGGATCCCCATTCGTACAGACAAACCGCGGAATAAACAGTTGCCTTCAGGATCATTAACCTCTTGGCCGACGGCGCTGTTGATGATCTCATGTGGCCACGGTACTTCCAAAAGATGGCTTTGTATGGTGAAGCACCACAGCAGCGCTGAGGTCACGGTTGGGAACGCTACCATGAACGCATCACCCTCAGTCTTGACCTCATAACCTCCAATCAGCCGCAAGTGTCGTCGCATAACTTCGTTGTGCATCTTGATGGCGGCACGCATTGGTTGTGGGTAATTCTCCCATAGCAGTGTCGAACTCTTGATATCAGTGAAGACCAAGCTCACATCGCCTACGGGCGCCTCCACCTCCTGGTCAAGTCTAGCCAGTTTGGAATCCAATGTTGCGTCTCTCCCTCTCTTGACGCGGCGTGTGCTCATATAGTCGTCAGGCAGACCGGACGGCCCCATCGACATGCTATGTGTACGGTACCGGGCTCGATCCTTTCTTTTGAGGTCACTCACCCCGACAATCATGACCGTAATCTTTCCCGAGGCACCGAACGCAATGGCCAAATCTCGCAGTTTTTGCGCCGCCCGCATGAGATCGCCTCTCTCCGATCGTGCCAAATCGACCACGAAATCAAAGCTCAGATAATCCCAGAGATCTCTCGATGCCAGAAGGATCATTTCATCAGATTCCTGAATTGTGATATGGCTGAGATACGGTGCCGACACGACGACAGGCATCATCTGACTGAAGCCAAACGCACGTGAGACATCGAGCACATCGTTCAGCTTACCTTGGCGAGAAACGTAGCCGCCTGCATCTCTAATGCGCGAGCGTTCTTTGTTGCTAGCGGGATCATGCTTCTCCGTGATGATTCGGTGACCACCTTCCGACTGGATCAACACAGCTTGGGCATCTCCAACATTTGACACAAACAGATCCGTGCCATGTATATACAAAACTGTCGCTACACATCCCGAGGTGAGATCATCTTGAGTGAGAACCTGACTCACTACGGAGCCACGGTGGGTAGTGGCTGCTGCTCGTCGACCTTGAGCGTCGCCAGTGTGAGCGGCCAACGTCGCAAGATCTTTGTTGAGCGCCAAGTATGTTCTGCGAAGTGCTTCAGAGGCCGATTCGTTCGTGCTTTTGTGCTTCAGCTCTTCTTTAAAATGTCGTTCAAAATGTTCCTGTAGGAATTTAGCAATCTTCGATCCGCCGTTGGAGAGCGCCACGCCATCGAAGAGGCCGATGAGTGCTTCATCTTCATGACTCTGGAATCTGGGAACGACAAGATCAATTGTAGACAGATGCTCATTTCGGCCTAGTGAATCGGCGATGCCGTACGCCATAGTTCCAATAGACGATCCAGATGTGCGCACTCGTCGATCGTCGTTCTGATCTGGAACCGACGGGATCATCAGAGTAACATCCATTAATCCCAAAATCCTCAGTGACGTCAGGGTGCTGAAATCCGTTAGGTTCTCTCTCTCGCGACCTGCTGCGTTGTAAGACCCAGCTGGTTTGATCTCGAGCCTCTTGTTTCCAGAAAGATTTAGGAATCTTAGGTTGCGATTCCAATACCAGTTCCAATCGTATGGCCAATTCGAGACATTGTACTTTAGAGAATTGCTGCTCACATCCAGACTCACCAGCTTCTGCAATTTTCCTAATTCAGCAGGCAGAGTCTGGAATTTGTTGCCATTTAGATGAAGTACACGAAGACCGCTGACATCCTCCAGGTCCTCCGAGGGCAGGGAAGACATCTCGTTACCAGACAAGTACAACTCCGTGAGGTTCTGCCATTTGCGAATTGTCCGGGGTGGTATATCGTAGAGTTCATTATAGGATAAATTGACATTGCGAAGTTCCTGCAAACTTGCAAGTTGGTCAAAGACATCATCGGACAGCCGATTGTCTGCAAGCCCAAGGTTACGCAGTGAGCCAGAAAATGTTGTGGCAAGTCTAGTGGACAACATCGAGTCCTTGCGACTGATGGGTAAAGCTATATCCGTAGGTGTTCTAGACAACATGGAGGGCTTTCTGGCATTCTGAATTCCGTACATGGAGGCGACAGAGCCCTTCCGCTGTGAGGCACCTGGTGAAGTTGAGGAGCTAACATAGCCAGCAGACGTCTGGCTCATGCGACGTGGCCCAAACTCCCCAAGCTTGTCCATGTCTTCGAAACTGGTATTTGTGGAGCCTCCAGTAATGATTGGCACAAGTGTTGACGTGCTTCCAGAGTCTGAAGCAGCCATTGCCGATTGAGTTGGTGGCTTTGGAAATGCGTCAAGGACGTTGGAAGATACATTCAACGTCTCCAGCTTGCGGCACAGCCAGATCTCAGAAGGCAACTGGTTTAAATTGTTCTCTCTAACATCCAGATATCGCAGATCTGTAAGTCGGCCAATTTCTGCGGGAATGGCACTCAGGGAATTCTTCGCAATACTCAGGTGGTCTAATTTTACCAGGCGTCCAAATTGAGTACTGAGGGTGTTGAAATGATTCTTGTCAAGAATTAGCTTCGTCAAGCCTGACATCCTCTCGAATAGATTCTCCGGAAGATGTGCAAGCTTCGCGGAGGCGAGACTCAAAGTCGTCAAAGTGGGAACAGGATTGTTTAGTCCGAAGCGTGTTACGGGGTTGTGATCGAGATATAGAGTTCGGATCTTGGCAAATGAGCCTTCGAAGACGTTGATGGCATTGTGGCCGGCGAAAAGGTGCTCAAGCTGTGGTAATTGAGATAGGCGATCAATATTGTTGATAGCATTAAACCTGAGGTCCACCTCACGCAGGCTCCGCATGTTTGTGATGGAATCTTCTGGTTTCCCACAAATTTTATTGTTCGTTGCCCACAGTCGTTCCAGATTCTCCAATTGATCGATGTGGTCCATTCTCGAAATTGTATTGAAGCTAACATCTAAATCCACGAGCGTCCGAATTGCGCTCACGCAGCCCGGCAGATGGTCCAAGCTGTTGGACGAGATATTGAGGCTTCTCAGACTACGAAATTGGCGGAAGTAGTCCGGAAGTGACGTTAACATGTTGTTCGCCAGCTTAAGGCTTGCCAGATTCTCAAGGCGACTCAAGTCAACGTATTCTAGAGACTCGAGGCTGTTATTCGAAATGTCAAGTACCGTGAGTCTACCGGCAAGGCCAAAACTTGGGGGCAAGCGCAAAGCCTCATTGGCAGTATATTTGATTTCGCGCAAGTTCACACATCCATGGATGAAGTCTTTGGGAACGTCCAGGGAGATGTTTCGTGACAGATTCAACGAGAGTATTTCCGGAGCCTTTTGATACAGAGCTAACGGGATTGTGATGAGATTACGGCCCGAAAGATCGACGTTGTTGAACTTTTGCATCTTGTTGAAACCAGGATCCTTTTCCAAGCTTGAATATCCGCCAGTTTTTGCCGGAAGGAATGTGAAGCGGCACAGGTAACTATGATCCTCCTTGCCGAGATCGTCAATGCGGTCCGACTCACTGTACCCAGCCTGTTCTAGAAGTCTTTTCTGTATTGCAAGCGGTTTTTCATTGGCGTCCAATATCCGGGAAGTGCCATGTCGCCGAACGATGATTTGATGGGCGTCCATGGAATCGCGAAGAAATGATGACTGTCGCGATAGTATATCCACAATCTCAGATACAGCACTGTTAAGGCCGAGCGCGAGAACGGTAGAGGACGAGTCGGGCATGAAGATCCGTATGTGATACTTTGAAACATTATCTTGGGTGCTGGTGAAAGGCTCGGCTTCTTCTATAGCATGAAGCTTTGCCGCAGCATCGTCTGAAACCTTCTTGATGGCCCAACTGTCGGGCGCATCCCATACGCCGGGGGGGCCGCTCGGGTCACCTGCATCTCCAAGTTCACCCGGCCACGTCGTCATATTGGCACTAGCAAGAGGTGTCGTGGCATTATTGCCGCCGACAATACCCTCCATATGCGTCAAATCGGTATCAAGGCTGAACATTCCGGTTTGAGCGGTTGTAACACTATCTTTGACAATTGCCATTGATTTGTTCAAGGTTGTATCAGTACTGAAACCTCTTCTCGCTTTGAACGGTAGTCGAGAGTGATGCTCCTTCTTGCTGCCAATCTGGACGTTGTCGTCAAATGGCGTCATACTTCCCTTCCTAGAGGGCAGATATCTGGTGGAAGGATTTGATTGGAGTTCGAGAGAAGGTCTGCCTTGTTGCAGCACTGGCGCAACTGACGTGTCTATGTTCTTGGGTGGCTCTGGCAAGGTTCGGTCATTCTTGTTTCGGTGTCGCAGTCTGTCCATGAGCGATCGCTTTCCACCAGAGCTTGAGTCAGGCTTTTCGCCACCGCCTGGAGCCATTGGAGCTGTAGACGCTCGATGAACGATATTTGGAGGCGTTTGTTGTAGGGTATTGCGGTGTGATAAGCTGTAGGTATTTTGTGATGAGATTGATCCCTCCCGCTCGTCGGCGGCGCCCTTGAATGTCGTGGATATATCGATAGTCTTGGATGTACGATTTCGATGCAAGTGAAATCTATGCGAGTGGCCGTCCTTGGTCTGCTTTATTGATGCATCTGTGAGTACACGATCAAGTTGATCTGGTCTAATTGGTGCGTCTCCATAATTTTCAATATCCTTTGCGAGAGAGTCAGTGTGTGATTATGCCGCGCGGCAATTTATAATGGGGGCTCAATCCGATATGGCAGTTGCGTTCCGACGAGGCGAGTGAATTCATAACACAACATCACATTGACAAGGGTACCCTCGGATCAGAATGAGGTGTGTAATGCACGGAAATTGACAAATCAACAACTTACCTTGTGATCTTGAAACAACCAAGGAGTGATCTCACTAGAAACCTGTGGAGGCGTTTTGGGTCGAAGTCCAGTCGGAGAAACTGGTCTACTTTGCTTATTCGAGTCATTGAAGAATGAACGTCCTCGCAGGAACGACGGTCGCCCAGGCTGTGTAACGTCGTCGACATCCGAATTCATCAGCGGGAAGGTGGTTACAGATTGCTGGCGAGATGCCATCGAATTTGAATCCTCTCGGAAACTCCCTTGAAACCTTTTCTGCGAATTATGGTTCTGACTCTGACTACCATTCGACCCTTTACTACTAGCTGTCATTCCACTGGCAGCACTTGGCCTTCGATCGTCCCTGGCAGCCACGCTGCTCCGTACTTGGAGGGGGTCCTCGTTGTCGGAATCATGACGCAAATATTCACCAAAAGCTGCGGCGGGCATCGCGCCGCCGGTAGGCCAGGATGTCTGCACGGGTCGTGGATTCCAGCGCCCAGTCTTTCCCGCACCGTGCGCATCATTAGATTCCCACGGAGCCACAGTCGATTGTATTGGGTATGGAGTCGCGAATGACTGTCGTGACCCTGGCGATATCTCTGATTCGCTAATGAACCTGCGCATGATAAATTCTCCAAACGTCAGCGTGGTCTTTTCCAGGTTGCACTGAATTGGCGTTTCACGGGAAGGATGTCAACTGTACAAGAGGCGTGGGTGATGAAAGACTATCAATGGTCAAAACGCATAGTCTCGGGCAAGTGGAGGCTACTCGTGGAAATTGTGTAGGTTGTGAAGATGTGAGACAGGAGAGATAAAGACATAAGTCGCACTGACCGCTGACGATCCTCCGGCCTGACTTTGACAGGCGTCATCCTCGGGCCAGAAGCATCTTGCCTGACTGTGTCGACGGAGTGAAAGCTTTCAGCTTCAAGGCTATGTGCGGATCCAAGTCTACCGATGCGCAGTGGCATTATCGAAACTGGGCTTGGTTGATCGCAGTTGGTGTTGTCGTCGCAGATTGAGCGGCCTTCGGTCGCCTTTCACGACGCGACCGAGAGCGTGATGCTCGCAGGGATAGACAGCCTTCATTCGCAGCCATACACTGGTGAGAAGGGCGGAGAGGTGTTGGAGGGGAGGGGTGATGTGGTGAATAACAGCTGTGATGTTTAGAACCAATGGTTTTCAAATCTTCGTCATTCCTGTACAAGATCTTGCACGCGCGAGACTATGGGTACATTAAGTTGTGCTTCCGCGCTGCCTGGAATGACACGAGAGTCAGGTCCCTCGCGAGGATCACGACGGGACGAAGTCGCAGCAAGGCCGGCCAAGCAGGACGATGATGGCTCGTCTTTTCTGTCTGGATCCAGACTCGGGCGCTTTCCCCTCGCTCTGGGCGGCCGCTAATCTGCTTCGGCGGTGGCTTCGACCCTCCAAAGTTGCACGGGGGCGGGGTGTCATGAATCCAGCACCGTTAGAACTGCCTGACATTTCTAGTCCTAGTTTCACGCGGTACGACCGGGATTAACATGAATATGGAGCCTTTCACACACATCTTTACGTTGCGCATATCCTACCTTGTTAGGCGCAAAGCGTGACAAACACGATTGCTGAGGCTCAAGGCGAGATACAGAACAAGACTACATCAAGGAGCACCTCTTACGACTGTCGTTCTTGCCGATAGTGAGCTTGACGGCATAGTTTGGTATATCATGGCCCATTATGGATCTCGGTGATCCAGCTGAATTGGATGAGGCCGGTGACCATGAGCATCACGAGGACGAGTCAAAATTTCGACCGCTTCCGTCCGACCTTCCCACGTCTTTGAACGACCGGAAAGCACCACGCTATCATTCAGATGTGGCTACGTACGATCTGGATGCCTGGGGCGAAGGTCAGTTTTGATGTTACAGACACTGATTGGATTGCAAGCTGATCTGATGATATGTCACCCGCACAGGACAATCACAGGCCACCTTCATTCCGGCCTCTATCTCATTTGACCTCAACCTTTCTCTTAATGACTTCGACGATCCCTCAACGGCACCGCCCTTTGCCACGTCGATCGAACTATCCCGTCCGACATCACGACTTACTAGGAGTACTGAAGATTCTCACGGTGATCGTCGGGACTCGTTGCAAGAAGGTCAAGATTTCTACCATCCAAGCTTCACGCAAGATCGTCTCGAAGAGGAAATGGAAGATGATTTGCGCCGACACCGTATGATGATGGAAAGTGCAATGGACAGGGAAGTTGACCTTGGAATGGCCGGCAGGAATGATCCAGAAGAGGTACCAAACGCAACCCCGGGATCATGGTCCGAACTTGATCAACTAAATCCAGACAGTCCAATCAACTCGAATCCGACCAAGACAGCCCTCGCTTCGTTTGGGATCGGTGCCTCGGGTCACAGATGTTCCCTTTTGCACTCAGTAATCTCGACAAG
>Ga0058703_1000168_pt1 | contig 13573 bp, 9 predicted proteins | sample AgamicMgMae_FD_83782 | JGI IMG/M metagenome (GOLD analysis project Ga0058703, IMG submission 83782) | Agave microbial communities from Guanajuato, Mexico - Mg.Ma.e | ecosystem: Host-associated > Plants > Phyllosphere > Phylloplane/Leaf | place: Guanajuato, Mexico | collected 2012-06-04
GAAAACACCGTCGCACGTGGCTCTGGTAGATTTCATGCTTGAAATCGCCGTAGACGGCACCGAACGTAACACGACAGACGCAGTTCAGACCGAAGCGCTCGAAACTTTACGCGGTTTAGCCTTACCGACTGATATTATGGCCCACCTGGTATCAAGTTTGCCGGCTGCTTCCGAACTGCAGGACCAGCCACCTTCCGCGAAGAAACAACGTACGAGCAAGACTGAGACCACCCCGCCACGGAGACTAGATGAGCAGAGGCTCAAGTCTGCAATTAGGCGCATTACTTTGGTTCTTGAGCTCGTGGAATCATCGACCCCAGAGCAGCAACCCCAGCTATTGAAGGGATTGTTCCATCTGCTCGGTGAGATGCATCACTACAAGACGTTGCTCGGCTCGCAGCTTGTCTATTTGCAAGGGCTGCTGATGAGCTGCTTGCTAGCCGTGGTCGGTGGTTTGAAGGAACACCCAAGCGCTGAGGTTGACCGCTCAGTCATCCGCGCCGACCTGATTGTCGAGTGTGTCAGGACGACAACGAGTCCTCAGGTTCACAACACTGCACTGTTGCTGATCTCCAGCTTGGCCGGTTGGGCGCCGGAGCTGGTCCTGCACAGCGTGATGCCGTTGTTTACCTTCATGAGCACGACGCTTCTGCGACAAAGCGATGAGTTCTCTGCACACGTGACTGATCAAACAGTGGCTCGAATCGTACCGCCACTGGCTGCTTCGTTGAAGAAAAGAGGCAAGAACCTCGTAAGTGGGGCTGCCGAGCTACTGCTCAGCTTCACCGCAGCGTTCGAGCACATTCCACTTCACCGGCGCGCCGGGCTTTTCCAACACCTGGTGCAGACGCTTGGAGCGGATGACTCCCTCTACGCTGTGATTGCTATGCTCGTGGAACGCTACTCGACCGATTCACGCGTGGTGCCTTTCGTCAGCGAGCTAGCGAACAGTTTCCCGGTCCTCGTGCAAATGCAGGCATTCAAGAAATATCTCGATTTGGTTTCTGACGCCCTGAAACCAAAGCGCGGGCTCTCCGATTCCATTCTCACCTTGAGCGAGAAGGATGACAAGGAGGTCTTGATCTCCATCGACAGTCTGCTGCAGGGACTGTCCCAAATACTGGCGAACAAGCCGTTGCGCAAGCGGGTTGGGAAAGAGTTCGCGAAGGGCGGTACGGTCACCGCCACGCTTCAGACAGCGTTCTCGGAGCTGCTCGACCACACAATGCTGCTAGCCAGAACGCTCCCGGGCGGTTTCTCCCTCGAAGAGTCTGCAGACGCCTTACTGGCGGCGCTGCTAGGCCTCACTCCCACCAAAGATTTCATCGAATCGAGCGCCAAGCTCATGCAGACTGGATCGGATGAGACCAGGCAGCAGGTCTTCCACTCACTCGAGGCCAGAGTGTCAGAAGCCAAGCGAGGGGATGCCACCTTGCAGCAGACTTTCCTCGAAGTACTGCCCAATTGTTGCTACTTCCTTCAAGGCGATCAGCCCGTTAGCACTCGCCACGCGGCTATTACTTGCATCGACCAGATTGTGGAGAAGTACGGGAAGAAAGACCGGGCTGCCGTGCTTGAAGCAGCGGAGCGTGTCGCTGGTGACGCGGCTCTTGGAAGCGCAGACGCCTCGCTTCGTGTCATTTCAACCTTGTGTCTTAGTACCATGGTCGAAGCCTTGCAGGGCGATTTCATCGCCCTACTGCCACGAGTGTTCGGGAAGATCTCATGCGACCTCGAGGATACTCTCGCTTCGGATGAGGTGCTTAATGTACAACTGCACAGCGCCGCGTTCGGGTTCGCGTCTGCTGTCTTGGATCATCTGCCCTGGATGTTCTCCGCGCAATACCTGGACCGGATCCTGATGCTCGCTACAAAGTCCGTCAATCAAGAGTCTACCAATCGCACAATCACCGTCACCGCGAACGACTTTTGCACCCTTGCGGCGAAGAAGGTTGACGCACAAGAGCTCTTTTCAGCTGTACAGCGTACCTGGGGAGACATCGTCGACATGCATCGACCGGAAGCAGTCCACCAGCAATTGGACCTCTTGCACCAGGCTATCCGGTACCACAGTAAAGCCACGATTGCGCGAGATGCCTCGACTCTTTTCACCCTTGTGTTGGAGGCGTTTGATCTCCGCCGTCAATTGCCGCCGACTGATCAGAGCCCTGACCTTTACGCTCTCGTTGGCCAGATCGCCTTGGACATGACTTTGAAACTCAACGACGCGACCTTCCGACCATTCTTCATCCGCCTCACCGAATGGGCCACGACCGCCTTACCGAAGAGCGACGGCGAAGGCCGGACCCAGCGCGCCATCGCCCTCTACAGTTTCGCTCACCTCCTATTCGACCAGCTGAAGTCGATCGTCACCAGCTACGCCAGCTTCCTGCTCGACAGCGCCGCTGACCTTTTGCACACCATCAGCCCGACCGACGAGGCCAGCCGCGCATTGCTCGATGCCGTCCTGCAAACGCTGGCGAGCAGTTTCCGCCACGACCAAGACGACTTTGGCAAGCGCCCGCCCACTTCGACGCCATCGCCACGCCACTTCTGCGCCAACTCGAGAAAGCCAAGGTCCTGACGGTGGAGGAACACCTCATCCCCGCCATCACCGAGCTCGCGGCGGCGGCGGCTTCGCCCGAGCACCACAAAGCGATGAACACGACCGTCATGTCCTACATGCGGCACCGGGAGGCGGCGGTGCGGTTGGCGGCGGTCAAGTGCGAGCGCGCCATTACCGAGAAGCTCAATTTCGACTGGTTGGCGCTGTTGCCGGAGATGCTGCCTTTTATCTCTGAGTCGCAGGAGGATGACGATGAGGAGGTGGAACGGGAGACGTTGAAGTGGGTCAAGCAGATTGAGGATGTCACTGGGGAGAGCTTGGAGGGGATGTTGCAGTAAGAGCGGGTCATCATTCAAAGTGGCAGATTATAGGCATGAATGGGCCGTTCAACTTTCCTGCCAGTACTTCAGTATGGTTGTTGAGTATTTGGATATCCTGAAGAGCAGAACACCTCCATCCTCTCGAGCTCCGGCGCTGAATTGTAGGACGATATGGTAATGAAGCATATGTCTGTCCCTCTATTCCCAGCGAGGCCTTTTTCCCCTTATGATGCCTTCTTCGATGATTCGACACGTTGTGCGGTCGCGACCGCTTTCGACGTCTCGACCGCGCTCTGGTAGATCAAGTCTAGTTCGGATGTGTCAGTGCCTCAAAAAAGTGACAAGTTAGCATGTAAAGGGTAGTAGACCTACAGCCGGGAATGACGATCCAGATAAAGTTCATAAAGATGAAGTAGAACCAAAAGTAAAAGGCCTCGGGACGAGAGTAGGTGACGCCGTTGACGTAGTGGTCGAACGCGCAGGTGAAGTAGTACAGCACATCGCCGTAGACTTGGCCTAGAGACACGATCATCTGCAGAGAATAGCGCATCGGGTGCCGGTACACGATGCATGCGGCGACGAGCAAACAGCCGGGACCCCAGAACATGGCCGTGACGGCCTCCATGCACAGCACGAAGGCGTTCTGCGTCAGGTAGCGGGAGTCCGAAAAGGCGTATTCCTTCCACATCTGCCCGATGAGCGTCTGCTTGGCGCCGAGCGTCGCGAAGTTGGCGGCGTAGTAGCCTTCGAAGAAGAGGTGGATGGCGCCGGACAGGACGAACCACATGAGCGTCAGGAGCTCGCCGCGGGTCAGGCGGGGTTGGATTTTGCGGGCGACGAAGTAGGTGGTCGTGAAGAGCAGGGCGCAGGTGCCGAAGAAGACGCCCAACAGGGCGGGCACGCCCCATTCGTTGGCGGCGTAGCCGGCGATGTGGGCGTCGGCCGGGGAGTAGGGGTGCAGGGCGGCGTGGCCGGCGAGTTTGCTCGCGTTCGAGGCGAAGTCGACGATGCGTTCGCTTGCCATGGTGGTGGTGGATCGAGTGGTCGCGTGAGTAGTGAGTGGTGTTAGAGGGAGATGGAGGTGTGATATCGGAAGAAAAAGTAGGAGGGGCAAATATTGGGGGGTGTATGGTACTAAGATTACAAGATAGTAATGCTTGTGCCCATGTATCTGCTGGGTTGTGTACGATGTGAGAAGGAGAGGAAGTAAGAGCAAACCGGATGTCGAAGAGGACAGACAAATCGAACTTCCAAGATCGCAGGGTCTAGATCTCTTTACGCCAGCTTTGAGATCTCCAGCCTCAGGCATCACTTCTCATCAACATCAACATCAACAATGACCTTTCAACCGAAACATATATGAACGTGTGACTATCACGACAACCCTGCACGGTACAGCTGCGTGGTACACATATCCCGCCAACGTTTCGATCACACGCGCGAATGCAAGTTCTTCGTTCTGGCAGAAGGGCTTCCTTCAACATGAGAAGTACATATACCTAATCAATGTATGTACATGTTGTACATGATGTACATATGCACGTACATGGGTACATGATGTACATGCAGTAAACGACGATCCGCAACCCACAACTGGTCAGTGACGGCGATGACACCGTATCACCAAAAGCAGGCAGCTTCATGTAATGAAACTTAGTGTCGAGCAGACCAACTCCTGGACTCTTGAAGATCGTATAACAAATAACGGACAATACGCTAAGTACGACTGCACAAATATCAGCAATGAACCCACAGCCTAAGGACTGTCAACAGCGCTCACGAGTTCCAAGGCAATTCATACACAGCACGAAGATTCACACAGCACTGTACCCTCCCCTCGACCCTCCTCCTCCTCCTCCTCCACCACCCATCCTGCCCATCATACTACTCCCCCAATCCTTAATCACATACGGCAAATCCCTGATCGTGTCCCCATGCGGTATCAGATCCCACCCTCGCGCCCCATAGCGGTTGTAATTCAACCACGATCCGAAGATAATATACGCCGCAGCCAGCAGGAAAACGACGATCAAGAACCAAGTGAAGAAGCCCCAACCACTACTGCTCTTCTTGTCGCCTCCTCCACTCGCCGGCTCCTTGTCCTTGACGCCCTCACAGGCGAATTTCGTCTTCCACGACATGCGCAACGTCCCCACGTCCCCTTCGTCCTTGTAGCTGATGTACTGCAAACTCTTGCCCTTGTCAAGATCCGGCAGCTCCGGGTCATCGCGATCCTCATCATCCTCGTCTTCGTCCGCTCTTCCCCTCACCACCTTCCCCTCATCCTCAAACCCCTCATTCCCCGTCACCTCCGGATCACACATGAACTCCACAATCGCCTTCTGCAACTTCCCCGTTCTGTTATCCGGGTACTTCCCGCCATGCAGCGTCAACCGCAACCCCTCCGTCTTCGAATCCGAATTGCTCTTACTATCCTTCAACCGCTCCGGCTCCGGGTCCAAATACCGACCGTGACTGGACGGATACTGGCCCGCGATGGGGATCACATCTCCATTTACCACCGTGTCCTCGGCCAGATTGTGCAGCTGCTCGATCGCGCAGATGCGCGTCCCGCTCGGGCACTCGTTGCCCTTGGGCACGCCGGTCGTGCGCTTGAGCGCGTTGCACACGTCGACGGTGAAGGTGGTGTTGTGGATATTCGGGGCGCGGTAGGTCTGGTAGTGCACGGTTTTGGGCCCGCCCAGGGCGCTGAGGTCGAAGGATTGCCCGTCGGCGCGGATGTGTTTGCAGTCGAGCGTGATGGCGGAGACGGTTGGGAGGAGGAGGAGGAGGGAGAGAGGTAGGGAATTCCACCACGGCGATGACGGCATGGTTGGGTTCGGTCGACCAAGTGTATCCAGAAATCAAAGTGTTGTCGCGGTTTGAAAGGAAGCACGCGGGTACGCAAGGAAGGGAAAGAAGTAGAGATGTAAGAGAAGTCGCACGCGTTGATGGTCGGCAAGCCATACTGCAGGTGATGATCTCTGATCTCTGATCTCTCTCGGGAAGAGCTCGGCCTAGTCTCGGGACTGCCCTCACCGAGGCTGTAGTAGTCACGTGACCATATCTTTTTCCACTCCAGTAATGTATGTGCATTGTCTTCTGATCGATTCCTGTTCCAATTCTGTCGAGCCATAACACGATTACGTACAAATAACGGACGATTTCGTACATATCCGAAAGGTTGTTAACACGCAGTGAAGTCCTTCAACGGCCACTCCTGTTTGCGTGGCCGTCCAAAAACCCACCATCAATCCCCATGAAAAATTCCCAGCACTCAACCTCCAGACTCATCACTCATTCACCTCATGATCTGTCCAGCGGCAGCTCAAAGTCAGGCTCACGCGGCGACGGTTCTTGCGGCATCCCCTGCCCACTCATCCACCTCAATACCCATGCAGCGTAAGGACCAAACCCAGGCCAAGTCTTGCACGCATCCAATAACATGTTGTTCTCATCCATCAACCACATGACCCGATCAGCGGTAGCATAAAGTCCAGGCTCACGCGCCGGCACGCCCTGCTGCATCCGACACTCAATCATCCACCTCATCATCTGGTCAACGAAAGCTTCCTTCCCAGGCTCAAGCGCCGGCGCATCCTACTGCATGCCGTTGTTGCCCTGCTGCCTCCCCGGCTGGTTCAGCGCGTTTTGCATGCTGGTGAAGTACGGATCCAGTCCCGGCGTACCGGCCTGCTGGCCTTGCTGTCCCTGGCCCTGCATGCCGTCCATGTTCATGTTCATGGCGCCGTTGCCACCTCCTCCTCCTCCTTGCCCCTGTTGCTGGTTCTGTTGCATGTGTGCCATCATCGCCGCCTGGTTGTTCCGAAGGGCTTGCATGTACTGTGGATTGGGCTGCGCCGGCACTTGCTCACCTCCGCCTGCCATTTGCTGCTGCTGCTGTTGCTGTTGCTGCTGTGCGCGCATCGCTTGCGCTTGGGCTTGCCGGTTGCGCTGGTTATTGAGACTGGCCTGGAGTATCGCACGTTGGGGCGGCGCCATGTTGTTGACGACGTTGGGGGGGATGTTGTGATATCCGCCGTACTGTCCGGCGATCTGGTGGATTTGGTTCATCATTTGACGCTGCATTGCAATCTGTTGGGCTTTGGCTTGCGCGGCCGCGTGTTGTTGTGGAGTAATGTCACCGCCTGCCTGACCCATATTCGACGGATGTTGCTGTTGGCCTGGAGTTTGGGGTGGATGAGCGTGGCCCATTTGCGGAGTAGGTTGGCGTAATGCACCAGGACTGCCAGCCTGACCCGACTGTTGCATTTGTGCCAGCTGTTGCATCTGCGCTGCGATAGCAGCCTGCCTCATGACGTGAGCCCGATGTGCTTGCATCTGCTGCGTCATCTGCGGGTTCTGGTTGCGCTGAGCCTGCTGCATCATGGCATTGTGTCTGGATTGAGCTTGTGCGCGCTGAATCTGCTGGATTTGTTCAGGTGTCATGCCCTGTGGCGGCGAGCCAGCATGTATGCCGCCTTGATTGCTTTGGTTTTGTAGGGAGCGCTGCGCCGCCAGCATGGCCATCTGCGCAGGGGTGAGTGTATTCGGTTGGCCCATCTGCGGTGTTGGTGGGTTCAGAGCGGCCGACGTTGGCGTGCCTTGCATAGCCATTGCAGGACTCCCAGGTTGCATGCGTGGGGTCTGAGACATCTGCCTGTTGGGTACAGCCTGCGCCATACTCGGCGTGCCTTGTGGTATCTGGGGAGTGTTCTGTTGGCTACCGTGTTGTGGCTGGCTGGCCTGACGTGCCATGGGCACGTTCCGGTTCTGCATCGCGTCGGTCGTCGGCCTGGACGGGCTCCCGGCGCCTTGGCTAGACGTTGGAGCCATTGGAAAGCCACCATTTGGTAACATCGGCGACGAGTTGACCATCGGAGTTCGTTGTCTAGCGATGGGACTGCCTTGAGAGATGGCCGCTGGATGCTGGAAGTTGCCTTGCTGAACGGTTTGCATCCCATTCTGCATTCCGTTTGGCTGCGGCTGGCCCAGTTCGGCCATCTGAGCTTGGCGTTGTTGCATGGCTGCCATCTGATGCTGTCTTATCATCTCATTCCTCTGCTGCGGCAGTAGCACGGTGCCCTGCTGATTGTGCTGCGGCTGCATGCGGGCCATCTTCTGCTGCATGAGCTTAGCTTGCGCGTGCTGGGCGTTCTGCTCGTTTGCTTGGCGCTTCTCGAGCTCCACACGCGCTTCTTCCTCCTTCTTGAGCCGGTCCTGTTCTTCGTGTTTCTGGCGTACCATCTCGAGCGTCTTGAAGCGCGAGAACCCCAACGAGGCAGCAGTCCCTTGGTTCTCGTTCGCTGCAGTGCCAGCACCAGCGCGTACGGACGGCTTGATACGTTCGTCCATGATGAGCATTCTCCGTTCGGCCTCAGCTGCTTGCGCATCATCCGCAGCCATTTCCGCCGTGGTCCGTTTGCGAGTCTTCGGCGACGGCGGCTTCTGTTGATGAAGAGGGTTCGACAGCATCTCGATTATTCTGTCCGATTCCTCAGCGGTGCTAGCAGGCTCAAGGTACAGTGGCGGCTCGGTTGCGACACGCAAGTCTGCCTGGAAGGAATAGAAATCGTCTTCTTCCAAAGCCATCTTCTGCGATCCAGGTAACGGCCCACGAGTTGCGCTGATCGGCGTTGGCGGAACAGACATCTGTGGTGTTGGCGGCTGTGCGCTCGATGAAGTCGCGCCATCGCCTCCTTTTTTCTTTCCTCGCGCTTCCGACGCAGGCGTATTGGCTAGAATAAGCAACTCGTGATGCTGCACCAGCGCCGTGGGATGTAAAACAATATGGTTGATTTTTGGGCCGTCCTTATCTCTTCCCCTCTCCGGTCTCTGTGAAGCCGCTGCGTCGCCGCTGCCAGCGTCGCTCTTCTCTGCAGTCTCATCAATATGCGCCTTGGCCGGATATGGCACAAATGGCGAGGGTGTAATGTGCTGCGTATAGTTGTGCATCGAGAATTTATCCGCACCGGCTCCCGAATCGTGCCTGTTCCTATCCTTCCCATCTGCCGTACGGTGATTGTGAACCTCGACGATAAGACATCCGTCATAGAACGGTACATTATTCGACAGTAGCTCTTCCAACAGCTCATGGGGCACCGTCTGCTCTCGTAGATGACGGATCACGAACTTCATCGGAGAGTCGTACGGCAAACTGCCCTCCTGTCCATCGAAGCGGAAGAAGGTGTCATGCAGGTGGATCTTGAGCGAGGGCGGCTTGCCTCTGTGCTTGCGTAGGATGTACGAGGAGGTGCGTACGTGTGGCTCGTTGAGTCTGCGCTTCTTCGATCCCTGCTCGTTGCCGTTCTCCGTGGTAGTGGTGTCGCGCTTGGTTACACTCGGGCGAGGTGCTTCGCGGCGTTGGCGGTGGGCCGCCTGCGCAGGGCGGGCGACGGATGCGGTGGCCATCCTCGTAGATCGGATATGCCGTGAAGGCTGATATTTCCCGTTGGAGCTGACACGACAGTTTCTCAAGCGACACTGACCCAGGCAATGCTATGCGCCTTGTGAGGTCACCTTGGACGGCTTTGGCGCATCGCACGCTATTGCATGAACGATTTAGACGGTTGAAGATCGTTTGACGGCAGGGTGGTGGTCGCAAACAAGTCAACGAAGAGGCGCGATAGAGAATACTCAAGAATTCGCGAATTGTTATGTAGGTGATGCTGATGTTGGGTGATGTATTTCGCGTGCCCCATCTTCATCACATGCGAAAGGTGGGGTACCCATTGAGGAAAGGCGCGCTTTGGAGGTGGCACGGAGGCCTCAGGCCGAAACAATGACATATGTACAACTGTACATCGTACCTCCTTGCTATATCTACTTCTTCCCATCTCTGCCCTGCTTCTTACCCTGCTTCTTCTTGCTGCTGCTGACTTCTACATTCTCTTCTACCGCAGGCTTCTCCTCTTCCGCGAACAATTTCAGCAGTGCCGGCGTGAACTTCTCAAGCTCCGCAATCTCGCCAACCTTGACGCGCATGTAGTCAAATGCTACACCGACCTTCATGTCCGACGCGAGCTGTAATCTCACAGCAGCCGAGCCGCTAGACGCCAACGACGTCGTGCTGTTAACTGTAGGCTTTGCCATCCCATGTTGTCGATCACCTTCGTTGGCCGTAGCTTGCTCTGGGAAGGCCACAGCAACGTCGTCCATGAGACCTCTGAGCAAATCTTCTGAAATGACAGACTCCTCTTCGGCGTTGTCAGCAATTGGTGCGTCTTCTGCCACCGCCTTTCCGGGCTCGCCATTGCGCTCGAGAACCGGTATCTTCTGGTACCGTTGGCTGAAGTGGGTCAGCACGCATGCCTTGGCGCCCATCGCTTGCGCCACACCAAGGGCCTCCGACGTCGTGCTATGGTTCTTGGCTTCTGCATCGCCTTGGAGCTCGTCGTCAAACGTCGCCTCGTGGATGCATACTGTACTGCCCTTGCCGATTTCGCCGAACGCCTTGCTTGGTCGACAGTCTCCGGAGTACGAGACTTTGAAGCTGGAAGGAAAGGTGATGGAGACTGCACGCGCTCCATGGCAGTGTTTCACGGCTACTGCAGCGATATCTGCAAGGCCGAGAGACTCGGGAGACACGGCACACTCAGCGAGGCGATCCCTGCGCTCTTGGTCGCTAGAGAGGGAGGCAAGCTCTCGAGGCGTCACGAACCAACCCAGCCGGGAGACCAGGCGCCTGTGAGGCATAGCTTGTGAGATGAACAATGGCGCTAGGCGGGAGTAGCCGTAGTCTTCCACGCTCGCATATTCCGCGAGCCAATTCTGCATTGCCGGTTCGGAGACCACGGCCAGCCCGGTCTTGGTATTGAATGCTTCGCGTGAGCTCATGCCGGAAGGTAGAGGTTGGCCGTCGTGCACCTCTTCATACCAGGCTTTTATCACAGCGACGGTGCCCAGGTGATGATCTGCGTGCATGTGACTGATGAAGATCATCCGCAGCTCACGCAGAACTTCCCTCAGCTCTTCGGCAGAGAAGACTCGTTTGAGCTGTCCGAGAGTATTTTCACCGCAGTCGAATAGCATGCTACCCCAGCCTGGCACCCTTAGTAGTGTCGCAGAGACATTACGATACTTGGAGGGAAGGGCAGAGCCGGTGCCTAGGGTAACAATCTCGGCATCTTGTGCATTCGCCGGCAAGCTGTCCTTCCATTGCTCCGTTTCTTGGTGTGCAGCCGCAACGCTTTCCTGTGCTCTGGCAGCTTCTTCTAGAACTTCCGGCGCCATTTCGGCCTCGGTTTCGGCAACGCTCAGAGGAGGTACGATTTGCTCACTCTGAACCGCAATCGAAGGTTCCAATTGCACCGATTGACCTCGTTGCGCAACATGTACGTTAGCTGGCAAAGCTACATTTGCCACGGTCGACGTGGTGTGATGTGGCACAGAATATCGCTTAGGGTCCACCTGCCTCAATCGTACGGTAGAAGCGGCAGCCGAGTCGAGAGCGATCCGGTTGGGACAGCATTCCGACGAAGAGACGATATGCTCCAAATGGCCAAATTCGCGCATGAACCGATGAACCCTCGCATCGCCTGATACATTCAACCCGCAGATCCATATGATAGCGCCGACCCCAACCATCAGCTTCGGCTCACGCCACTCACGACGTGCGAGGAGATTGTCGATGTAATCCAGACCAGGCAGATCGACGACCGCAAAACCACCACCCTCTCTGCTTTCGCCAAGCACCATATCAGGAGTGAGGATTTCCCCGTCTGCATTCTCCACGTTCTGGCCGGCCGCTAAATGAGCCCACATGAGACCTTTGTGGACTTTGAGGCTCGCAGCGCGCTCGGGATGAAATTTGCCCCGCTGTCTGTGGTTGCGGATGATGTATGACACAGCCTCTTTCGCAGGCTTGGTGGGCGGCAGGCTCTCCACTAGTGCTCCTGGCCATGGTTTGCGAACCAATACCGTCAGATTCGGATCAGGTACTGGGTTATTGCCACCTGGTAATGGACCAGTATACTTCACGATCTTGTTCGTATCTGCATCGCGAATGAAAATAGATGCGGGAAGGTTGACTTGCGACAGCGGCGTCTCTTGCAGAGTGTCGAGCCTCCAGGTAGAGTCGAACATTTCCGATACGACCGCCTTGACTGTCAGCAAGTCCCGTTGTTTGGGCGTGAGGTCGCTTGCGACGACACCATGGCTCGTCGTGCCGTTGCTGGCGGATGCCTCTTGACCATGCATTTCGTCGAAGCTGCGCTTGCGAGGGCTGATGGTACCGCTGCCGGTATTGCTTCCGGTTCCACTCTCGGAAGATGAACTCGGCAAGACAGATATTGGCCACACCTTGATATTCTCATCTGCCCAGTATGGCGCGTCCTCATCTTCACCCTCCTGCTTGGATAGGCTCTCGCCGATTTCATGGACGTCTACAGGCATGCCTTTCCTGAAGACAAATCGCCTGGCTGTGGCCAATGTGTGATTGAGGTTGGGAGCGGAAAACAGTGTCAAACGAGTACTGGATTGCTTCTTGGCTCCCTCAGTTTGCTTCACCATCTCTGCATTCTCCGAATATCCCCGTCGTCTCGCTTTGGCATGTGCACGCTTCTTGGCTTCTTCCTGAGATGCTGCTGCACTGGCTGTGAGGCTGTCGGCTAGCGTGAGGATCATGCCAATCAAACCACCGGTGTTGGCCCATTCCGTTCGGCCCGTAATGAAGCATTCCGACACCTTCAGCAGCCGAGCTCCCATCTGTATACATGCCCGCTGTGTCCCCTCGGCTAGATTGCCAATCAAGTAGCGCTTGTTGTCAAAGTGAAGCAGTAGTGTGGTCCCAGGCGTGTCCGCCGTGGGCGTCGTCAGGATCTGTACGTGCGATTTCATGTTCTTGTGGCTGGTGAAGTCGCTACTTCTCTGTTCACGATACTTCTGCCGATCTGGTATCTGCAACAGAGCCGAATGTTGAGGGTGAAAGACTATTTCTGGTTTTCCTAGTGCGCCACCACTGCCCAGATGCTCGGTCCTACCCACGTCATCTCTCCTGCGCGCACCCAGCGAACGACGATGGCGCCAGCGTTCCTTCGGGGTATCCCGATCGGTATACCTCTGGACTCGAGGCTCGAAGGTGGCGACGACTCGCTCTTCCTCGGCAGTACTCGTAGAGAGTCTTGGGGTATCACTCGATTGCTTGTCTGGCAGTAGATTTTCTAGTAGCGAGACAGAAGGATCATTCCATACTGCATACTCGTCCCGTTCTTGCGAGGGTGTCGGTTTGGTGGTGGTGGAATAGGGAGAAAAGAATAAGCCGTTCGGAGACGATCTATGAGCACGTCGGTACGGAGAAGCTTGCAAAGTGGGAAGCCGTGAAGTCGTCGATCTCGTAATGCGGCGTACGATGCGCGAAGCGGACGCCAACGTGACTGCTGTAGATGCCTATACCGATTGCGAGTGCGTTGACCTATGCCAAAAAGAAGAGAAAGGTACATGTAGTAGCTTCTCCAAAGTAATGATAGCCTGAGGCATCAACGTCGCGCCAAGCACCGCTAAAGCTGCGGCGGGAGCCGCGCAGCGAGAACCTCACCTTTGCTCCGTTGCACGCGGTCAGCAAACTCTTCCACCTTGGACATCCATGGATACCTCTCCCCCGCTCATCTATTCCACCATCTCCCTCGTTCATCCGCACTGAGCAATTACGCAACGATACAGCACAGTGCTGCGGACCGATCCCCAACCC
>Ga0058703_1000169_pt1 | contig 13572 bp, 11 predicted proteins | sample AgamicMgMae_FD_83782 | JGI IMG/M metagenome (GOLD analysis project Ga0058703, IMG submission 83782) | Agave microbial communities from Guanajuato, Mexico - Mg.Ma.e | ecosystem: Host-associated > Plants > Phyllosphere > Phylloplane/Leaf | place: Guanajuato, Mexico | collected 2012-06-04
ACAATATAGAGTACTCTGTCAAGGCTCGGCTTTCACATCCTAAACGCCGAAGGCGGTCAATCTCAAGTTGCGCATCTGCTCTTCCGGCCCGCCGTAAAATTCATCCCGATCCTTGCCCGAAAATTCACTTGCATGCATTCTGCCATCTCAGCTCTCAGTCCGCGAGCACAATTACAGTCATGCCGCCGTCGCAGCTCAAAAGGCTGAAAGCCTCTCTCCGAGAGCAAGGTATCACTGGACCTCAAAAATCGAAAAAGCAAAAGAAGCAGCAACATGGCGCGAACGTCGATCAGCGAGTCCAACGACAGGCCGCCCTGCAAGGCATTCGCGACAGCTTCAACCCTTTTGAGATCCAGGCGCCCTCACGACCAGCAAAGTTCGAGACTACTACAAGAGAAACCATGAATGGCAAGCCAATCCGCCCGGTGGGCCGACCAGGTGTCTCGAAAAGCATGGGAGAGGAAGCTAGGCGCAAGAGCATGCTTCCGGAGATGCAGAGGAAGAACAAAGTAGGTGGTGTCATCGATCGCAGAATAGGCGAGGATGATCCATCTATGGATCCAGAAGAGCGAGCACTGCGCAGATTCCAGAGGCAACAACAGAGGAAGAAGGGCACCATGTTCGATCTTGAAGAGGCGGATGAAGAGGGCGGGCTCACTCACTTGGGCAAAGCGATCGACTTTGCTGATGAAAAGGCCCTCAAAGACGACTTTGATGCGGATAGTCTTGCTGGATCCGACGACGAAGACCGGTTCTTGAAGCGGAGAAGGCCCACAGAGGAGGTTGATGGTGAGGATGAAGTAGTTGAGGAGGATGGTGAAGATCAACCAGATCGGAAAAGGTCGCGGAAAGAGATCATGGAGGAAGTCGTCGCCAAGTCAAAATTCCACAAGTACGAAAGGCAAAAGGCAAAAGAAGAGGACGATGATCTGAGAGCCGAGCTGGATTCGGGAATGCAAGACATGCTTTCTCTGCTCATGGGTCATAAGCCGCCACCCAAGCCGGTCGCGCCAAAACCTGCACCTATCTCAAGCGAGCCTACCATGAATGCGGACCGTTTAGCCATGTTGCAAGGCAAGACGCGGCAGCAGATGGACAAGGAATACGATGCTCGTATGAGGGAGATGGCCATGGACCAGAGAGCCGCTCCTGCCGATAGGACAAAGACTGCGGAAGAGAAGGCGGCGGATGAGGCAAAGAGGTTGAAAGAACTTGAAGAGTCGAGGCAGCGTAGAATGAGGGGCGAAGAGTCTGACGAGGAGCCACAAGAGAAAAGGCCGAAGAAGAGCGGAGTTGACGTTGCTCCAGAAGATGAAGATATGCGGGATGATGCTGCCGAGTTTGGATTCGCTGTAACAGAGCCTCGTCAGAAACCTATGGTTCTCGATGATGAGGATGAATTCGAGCTCGATGACGACCTCGTGGCCAGCGATTCGGACGTTGATGCTAGCAGTGCTTCAGGTGATGATTCTGACGAGGATGCGGAGGACTCTGATGAGGATGGTGAGGGAAACGAGGAGAGCAAGACTCAAAAGAGGAGCAAGCAGACGGAAGAAGAAGAGGAAGACGAGTTCGTACGAGGCATTCTCTATGAGGACGACAACGCTGCCGAAAAGAAGGACTCGCATATGGAAACTTCGACCTCGGACAACGTGGCTTATACCTACGAATGCCCACGCTCACATGCCGAGCTTCTGCAAACCATTAAGGGCGCGCCTGCTCAGGAGCTGCCTACCATTGTGCAGCGGATCAGAGCGCTATACCATCCTTCTTTAGCGGCAGAGAATAAGGAGAAAATGCACGATTTCTCAACAGCGCTGGTGGACCACATTTCTTATATGGCTCAGAAGAATCAGCCTCTGTCAGTTGCAGAGCAATTGATTCGACATCTCCATTCCCTGTCTCGAACATATCCAGACGTGATCGGCAGAGCATTTCGCACCCATCTCGAAGCATTTCACAAGCGAGGTCAACCGACCGCCGGAGATTTGATGATCTTGACTGCCATTGGGTCCATTTACCCAACATCTGATCATTTCCATCAGGTCGTTACGCCGGCAATCACCCTCATGGCTCGCTGGCTCGGCCTCACAACCCCGGCATCTCCTTCCGATCTCTCAACCGGTGCATTCATGGTAGCGCTGAGCCTTCACTATCAGCGCCTCTCAAAGCGCTACATGCCCGAAGCCGTACGCTTCACACTCAAATCACTACAGTCACGCCCAACCCCGTCCCCTTCCGCTCTGCAACCACATATCGACAATCTACTAGCCATGGCCGAGCTCTGGGCCTCCCAATCCGCCTTTGTCGAAATCTTCTCCCCAGCCGCGACTCGCACCCTCAAAACACTAAAGCAAACTAAACCCCTGCAACGCCTGAACATCATGCTCGACCAGGCACGCCTCCGTAGACGGCCTCTGGAACTACACCACCACCGCCCTCAACCGATCCGCACCTCGAATCCCAAGTTCGAAGAAGGCTTCGATCCGAACAAACACTACGATCCTGATCGCGAGCGTGCCGACTCTGCGAAACTGCGCAAGGAGTACAAGCGCGAGCGCAAGGGTGCGCTCAGAGAGCTGCGCAAGGATGCCAACTTCACTGCGCGCGAGCAGTTGCGGGAGAAGAAGGAGCGCGACGTCGAGTACGAGAAGAAGTACAGGAGGTTGGTGGCGGAGATCCAGGGTGAGGAGGGACACGCTAGTAAGGAGTACGAGCGCGAGAAGAGGCTCAGGAAGGGAAAGCGGTAGAGCGATATTAATCATAGTCTCGTTGGCGAACGATGGTGTTCGATCTAGAAATTTCACGCTCAAGATGTTCATCATGGGAATCATTCCTTATTTTACTGGTCTAACGTGCACGATGACTGTGTGCAGTGCGACTATTCTCCAGCAGCAGAAGCAGCAGTGCTCGTCCTCGCCTTTTTCCTCTCCGTGCTCCCCTCACCGTCCTCTCGTTTCCTCTTCGCTTTCTTTCCGCTTCCGCCTTTCGGTCTGTACGCGTGATCATCATCGCCAGCTTTCTTCTTGCCCCTTCCGCTCTTAGGTGTCTCGACCTCGTAACCCATAACTTCCTCGTCAAAGGCGCCTGCTGCAGAACTCATCGGGCTGCCGTCATCCCTCTCCTTTGCCCTCTCAATCGCCCTATCTCCAACTTTCTTCGCCAACGTCCTCGATCCCTTCTTATTCGTCGCCGGCGTGGCGGTTGCACCTGCCTCGGATGCAGCGTCTGCTTCGCCAACCACGGATACATTGTGTCTCTTTAACCAATTATGCACGCTCTGCGGGTTCTGGAGCTCGATCTCGCGATCAAGTTCACGGGGTGTGAGTTTAACCCACATCGCGGTCGACGTCGGCCAAGCCTGTTTATCGAGTCTCGCGCTCTTGCTGAGTTTCTCGTCCAAGCGGTCGAGGTACTCGTCTTCGTGCTCCGAGGTCAGGAAGGCTATCTGTTGCGCTGCGTCTGCTAAGTGTGCGGGTACCTCGTCTTTCTCCGGGTCGTAGAAGGGATGGGGAATCTCGTTTTCCAGTTCGTCGATTGATGCTCCGCTGGTGAGTTGTGCCAGCCGCGCTTCGAGATCCGCGCGTAGTGTCATGTATTCATCTGCGGGTAGTTTACCAGCGGATACGGCTTCGTGCACTTGTTCCAGACGGGCATTCGCCGCATTGAGTGATAGTGTTCGGTCTGTTTCGGAAAGCTCGTCAAGAGAAACGTCGTAGCGAAGCTCAGAGGGTATTTGTAGGGAGGAGTTGAGTTCGAGGAGAAGGTCGAGGAGTTGGCTGGAAGTGTCAATGATTGACTGTAGTAATGGAAGAGGAGGCTTACTCGTTTTGTTCTTGCAGTCGCTTGGATAATGCTTCGAGCTTCTGTTCCTCTTTATAGAGCGTGTTGTTGTCTTTGATCACGTCGTCGAAGCGCGCTTTCATCTTGCGATATTTTTTGCGCCATGACTTGTATCTGGGCTTCTGCTCTGGCATTGCAAAAGTACCTTTAGAGGAACCAGATGGTCCGAGGATAGTTTCGTCGTCGGACATTGCGAAATTACTGTGTTGGAATTGGGCGTCACTGATTGTCGAAGAAAAGGTAATCTACAGCAAGGTATAGACGATTCAAGGTGGATGTCGATTGCGCTTTCCGGCCCACCGTCGTGGGGCCGTCAGCTTCACGTGTCAACTGCAGTTACCGTATGAGGATACCGCTTACACCGATCTGGTACTCGAATGTTCTACAAAATCGAGCTGTCCTAGGCACTATTACTCCGGCTATTTACTAAGCTCGTCTGAATGTGGGCTACATCTGGAAAAACAACAACATCAAATAGACAAATCTATCGTTGTACAGGTATCTCGACTTGTAGAAATGCGACCGGCCATGGAGATCAATGCAATTTGGTCTCCACGTCCACCTTTTTGACCATGTCCTGGCTCAACACACGATCTTCTGCCTTGCGTAAAGTATTCAAGACCTCACTCGCAACTGTAATCGTATCATCCGGAATGCCCGCGAGTCGGGCGACCTTCAAAGCATGCGACTCCCGATTAACACCTCTGTGCAACTTATGAACATATATCCAAGATCCGTCGGAAGCTTCGACGACATCAGTACAGTAGCACGCCAGCCTGTCGAAGTCTTTTGTCATGCCGGTGAGAGCATGAAAGTGTGTCGCGAACAAAGCCCGGCACTTGATCTTTTCGTGGAGGTGGTAAAGACAAGCATAACCGACCGCGATTCCGTCTTCTGGTGTCGTGCCGCGTCCAACCTCGTCCATGATCACAAATGAGCGAGACGTTGCTTGATTCAGAATCTCTGCTACTTCCAACATCTCCACCATGAAGGTCGATTGATGTTTGTAGAGATTATCGGCGGATCCAATTCTGCTGAAAATCTTGTCCACCAAGCCAATTTCTGTATACTCTGCGGGTACAAAGGATCCTGTTTGCGCCAGAATGGAGATCAAGGCATTCTGGCGTAGGAAGGTACTTTTTCCAGCCATGTTAGGCCCAGTGATTAGTAAGAGCTGTTCATCATTGCTCATGGCACAGTCATTCGAAGTGAACTTTCTGCCGCTTTCTTCCAGTCCGAGATCAACAGTTGGATGCCTACCACCAATGACCTTGAGTGTTTTGCCTCCATGGAGTATTGGTCTAGTCCAGTTTCGTTCATGAGCGACTTCAGCGAACGAACATGCCACGTCAAACTCATCCAGCACGGAAGCGTTTCGTCTGAGCTTGACGAGGTTTTGGATGACTTCATCGCGAAGTGAAGCAAAAACGCGCTCCTCTTCGATCCGTATACGAGCTTTTGCTGCTTCGATTTTAGGTCCGAGTGTGGTCCAGTCAGCGAGGTAGAAGGATCTTGTGCTTTTGGACGTGCTGATGTTGCGAGCGTTAGCGATATCCTTCTTGCAATCTTTGCCCTTAACATGGCAGAAATGACCAAATTGCGAGCTCCATTTCAAGGTCAGACTTCCGCTTCCAAGACTTTGACGAAGGCGCTCTGCCAAATCAAACTTGTTTGCAAGCAATTCATCGAGACCGACATGAGCTTGTCGCAGGCTTGGACTGGCATTACGACGCATAATCCAGATCTCACCCGATGTGTCACTTGAGCTCGCGGTTCCTGACACTGGGGGTTTGCGACTCGGTTTTCTTGCGGTCGTCGATGCCGCCTCGGCTTCTTCGACCTTTTCCGCAAATTCAGCAAGTTCTGCGGCATCAGCTTCTTCCACCATATGCTGACGGGTGAGATTGTCTTCGTCGATTGAGTCCTGTATGCGCGAGCGGAGTCGATCGGGCTTGTCCAAGTCCAGTGATCGTAGCAAATCTCTCATCAACGCGTTTTCCCCATCAGACTCTGGTTTTGATTGAACAACAGGAAAGAGGTGGCCATGCAAGATCATCTCGAGGGTCTGCATGACTTCGACAGATTTGCTCAAAGACAACAAGTCATCGGCATCACCTCTCCCGGCGGAGAATTTTTGCAGCAGTCTCAATGTGTCCGAGGATCTTCTCAAGATCGCAACAATCTGCCCGCGAAGATGTTCTTGAACTATCAGCTCTGCAACCATGCCTAGTCTACCATTGATCACCTCCAGGGTCATCGAAGGCGATACCAGTCGTCGTGCAAGGAGTCTTGTGCCGCTCTTTGTTACAGTCCTCCTGATTGCATGCAAAAGACTGCCAACTTCGTTTCCGTCCCGTAAGGTCTTTTTGATCTCAAGACCACGAATGCTCTGTGCATCGATGCGCATGTAGTCCGCTTCTGATCGTCTTATTGGTGGCCTCAGCGTGATGCGTAGATCCTGGACTTTGGCTCGAACGTAGTCCAGCAGAAGCGAACCTGACTGGATCTCGACGTCGGATATCTGAGTCTCCAGCTCGGTCATTGGCCGATCCAGCAACTCATTCCAGGCCTGGTGCCACGACGTAGTATCCGGAGGGTTGTGATAAGCCAACATGTATGGATTGCCAACTAGCAGGGTCTGAAACGGTCCGCCCTCGAGGACTTCCAGTGCCGTATCCAGAACAATCTCCCTTGGTCCAATGCGAGCAAGTATCGCGCCCAACGAACCGATGCCTGTCTGCTGCAAGAAGAAATCACCACTCGAAAGGTCGACCCAGCTCAATCCGATTGACTGGTTGCCGTTGACATTACCTTGTACGGTAGTATTTTTGGACAGCTCGACGTTATCTTGAGCTTCAGGATGAATAGCCAGAAGAAAGTTGTTTTCGTAAGGATCCATAAAGTTCTCGTCGATCAATGTTCCTGCAGTGATGACTCGTGTGACCTTTCGATCGTACATCAACCCTCCAGTCTTGACCTGCTCAGAGGAAGTATTGCGTATCTCCTCACTGATAGCAACTTGCTTGTTCAGATCTTGTACCAGAAGCTTGAGATAGCGGTCCAGATAGATGTATTGAAAGCCTGACATTGAGACCGGACCAAGTGTGGTCTTCTTCTTGGCCACCTTAAGGTTCATAAGGGGACCATATTCGTCGGCTTGTTCAGCGTACAGCTCGTAGAAATTACCAACACGAGTGAGAACGACGCAATCAGAAAACTTCTTGACATGGTTGAGATGTTGTTGTATGACTGGCGAATAGACTTGAAGGGGTTCGTTGTCTTTATCGTGTTCAAGCAGATCTGGAAGACCACCTTGAGGGAGATCCTTGATCTTGATGGTAGACTTTGTCTTTGCTCCACGATGTTGTGTATTCAAAGGAGAGGTCGAGATTGGCCAGTGATTGCCGGGTGGACACAGGACCGATGGTGTTCGCCATCGAACTGTACTTGTCGCCCTTCGTAAGACGCCGACGATGGAGAAACTCATTTCACAGAACGATACATGACCTACATCAATCGAGACGGCTTACCGTATGAGAGGTTGCATGCCATCAGATGTGCGCATCTAAACGTGAACCGTGAAATCGTGAAATTCATGTCTTTGATAGTGTGTGTCAAACAGTGCAGGCATCCATCGAGGGCTTCCTTGCTTGGCAAAGAGCTTGACGTCGCTGCACCCCGGGTTTGGTGGACCGTGGTTAAAGGCGCATCCACGGTTTGACGACGTCAGATCTATTTCTTCCCTCATACATATCTGTCATCTAGTAGACGTACATTTGTGAGGTGTTGGGTACAGATCTCAGAACAGACGGAAACGAAAACTTACAATAGTCAAACGACCTTCGACATGACTACCAAATTTGCCCCGCTCAAGAATGATCTCCTTCTTAGGACCGCCCGAGGTACAATGAACATACAGTCGCGAGCTGGCACAAAAGCTGATGCATCTTAGGCGAGAAGGTCGAGCGCCCGCCAATGTGGGTGATGCGACAGGCAGGTCGCTACTTGCCTGAATACCATGAGGCCAAAGGAAACCACGACTTCTTCGAATGCTGCCGTAGCCCAGAAATCGCTTCCACGCTCACTCTACAGCCAATTGACCGCTTTGCTGGACTCGTTGATGGTGCGATCATCTTCTCTGATATTCTGGTCATTCCTCAAGCAATGGGCATGGAGGTCGTCATGGTAGATAAGAAGGGACCACACTTCCCAGACCCGCTCATGACGCCAGAGGACAAGCAGTACAAGGAGGTCATGGAGCGCGAAGTCAACGTGAAAGAGAGCTTGGACTACGTCTACAAAGCCATCACCATGACAAGGCAAAAGCTGGATGGACGGGTACCACTGTTTGGTTTCTGTGGTGCACCATGGACATTACTCAGCTACATGGTCGAGGGCGGAGGAAGCAAGATGTTAAAGCAAGTCAAGACGTGGGTATTCAAATACCCTGAAGAGAGCAAGGCGCTGCTGCAGAAGATTGCAGAAGTCTGCGTAGAGTACTTGGCGGAACAGGTCATCGCAGGAGCGCAGATCATTCAGGTTTTCGACAGCTGGGCTGGCGAGCTTTCGCCGTCATGTTTCAAGGAATTTTCCCTGCCTTATCTCACCTACATCGCCGAGCATCTCCCACCAAGACTGAAAGAGCTCAAGCAGGAGGTGGTCCCAATGGTCGTTTTCGCAAAAGGAGCATGGTACGCTTTGGACGATCTCTGCGACACTCCATACAATGTCATTGGTCTCGATTGGCTGCACGATCCTGCACAGGCCTATGCGATAGCTCAGAAGAAAGGCAAGGTCCTCCAAGGCAACGCAGACCCCGGCGTTCTATACGGCAGCAGGGATTCAATCAAAAAGGTGGTGAAGGAGATGGTTGATGGTTTTGGTGGTGGAAAGCAGGGATGGATTGCAAATCTCGGACATGGTAAGTCTGATGACACTACGGACAGTTCCACAGGGTTGGCTAACTCAATTCAGGCATCACACCCTTTGTGAATCCGGACGACCTCAAGTACTTCTTCGAGCAGATCCACGAACAGACAGGTAGATGACTTCTCCTTGATATACCTTCAAGCTCGATGCGAATGATGCTTTAGGTGATTACCGTCAACCCGATCGCGGAAACGCGGCGGCGGAGCAGCAAATGCATCAACGAAACACGACCTTGCTGAGCGATTGGTGATCAAGATCAGCCGACGGTCGACTCATGCCTTGTCGGGCTCGCCAATGTCTTCGTACCTAGAGGATACCATTAGCGGGATATCAGATGCGGGGGTGGAACAGATAGATACCAATCTTCGGGATGTTTCTTGATGAAGTCCTTCATCAAAGCCTCACATTCGGCACTTTTAACATTAACAACCTCGACTCCCCGTTGCCTAAGGTAGTCTTCTCCACCAACGAATGTGTTGTTTTCTCCGAGGACTACTCGCTTGACTTTGTACAGAATGCATGCTCCAGTGCACATATCACAAGGCGACAACGTAGTGTACATGGTCGCACCTTTGTAAGCGGACGCGGGCAGTCTTCCTGCATCTTCGAGTGCGGCAATCTCAGCCTGAATCAATGTCAATCACCTGACACGGGATATTAATGCAATGACAATTGGTCTCGGTGCCTTACGTACGTGAATAGTAGGGCTGCTCTTTTGAATACGCATGTTATGTCCTCGACCAAGGATCTTGCCATCGGCCGAGACTAGACAAGCTCCAATTGGAACACCATCCTCAGAGGCACCTTTCTTGGCCTCCTCCAGAGCAGCTTGGAAGCCTATATCCTTTTCCATTTCGTGATGGTATTTGAGGACCATTGTTGTATTTCGACGAGTGCTTGTAATCAATTCATATAAGGCTGAACGATGCACAGTTTGGGAACAACTTTCTCCGGATTATGCCAGAAGGGGCTACTGCGATCGGCGGGAACAGCCTAGCTGCCGTACCGTCATTGTACAGAACGGTGAACTCAAATTGTTGCTGTAGAAAGATCAGGATCTCCTTCGAGATGGTCGATAATAATTGGTTTCATCCGATTTGTGCCGTACATTCAGTTGCCAGTATGCGATATTTGCGAGAAGTGTATGCAGTATGCGAGAAGTGTATAACGCAATCTCGAATACTGTACGGTGTCTTGGTGTACTGTAAGCAGCGTGGAAGATGATGGAAGTCGATAGAAGCCGAGCTGATCCCGTTACTGCCTGCACAGATGCTGATGGCCAATCCTTGGGATCTGAGAGGCGTAAAGGCTCCAAAAATACAGTAAGGCGTGCACTGTACAGTGATACCGTATCATTCGACGTTGTCCGTAGCCGCAGACCAATACCCGCGCGCTGAAGTCAAGAAGTGTCCGACCCGATAACGTACTGTTACCTACACAAAAATCGTCAAAACTTTCAGACTTCCTAGACTTTTCAAATCAATCGGAACAGCCACATTCTCCACCACTTTTACACTGTGAGTGACATTTTCATTTCTTCCGGCAGCACAGAGACAGTACTGTACAGTACAGGGCAACTCTCAACGTCCTTTGGTGCCCCGCAAAGAAAGGGTGGGTGGGTGCGCTTTCTGGACAATTCTTGCCCGCCGCCGCTGCCTGAACTGTACTGCGCTGGCTTTCCAGTTTCTACCAACTTCTACGACGCTTTACAATTCTAACGCGACCTTTCACAGATACCCAATTTGTCATTTCACTCTGCGCTTTCAGACAGCAGTCACAAACCCTCTCCGCTCTACACTCACATCGTTTCTCACTTGGATCGTCCGTAGCCCTCCCCTGTCTTCGCCGCACTCATCAACATGGTCAAAGAGACTGGTCTCTACGATGTTCTCGGCGTTGCGCCAGACGCCAGCGAGGCACAGCTCAAGAGCGCTTACCGCAAGGGAGCCTTGAAGCACCATCCTGGTACGTGCAATCGGATATACTCTCGTATAAAATTCACTACTAACGACAATCAGACAAGAACGCGCATAATCCAGATGCCGCCGAGAAGTTCAAGGAGCTCTCCGAGGCCTACGAAATCCTGTCAGACTCTCAAAGACGTGGAATTTACGACCAATATGGAAAGGAAGGTCTCGAGCAGGGCGGCGCCGGTGGTGGTGGTGGCATGGGTGCCGAGGACCTCTTCTCACAATTCTTCGGTGGTGGCGGCGGCGGTGGATTCGGCGGCATGTTCGGTGGAGGAATGAGAGAGCAAGGACCAAAGAAGGCTCGCACAATCAACCATGTGCACAAGGTCTCACTCGAGGACATTTACCGCGGAAAGGTCTCGAAACTCGCTCTCCAAAAGTCCGTCATTTGCTCCAAGTGTGAGGGCCGCGGTGGTAAGGAGGGTGCCATGAAGACTTGTGCCGGCTGTGGTGGTCAAGGTGTCAAGACCATGATGCGCCAAATGGGTCCAATGATTCAGAGATTCCAGACCGTCTGCCCAGACTGCAATGGAGAGGGTGAACAGATCAAGGACAAAGATCGCTGCAAGCAGTGCTCAGGAAAGAAGACGGTTGTCGAGCGCAAGGTACTTCACGTACACGTCGACAAGGGTGTCCAGAGCGGAAAGAAGGTCGAGTTCAGAGGTGAGGGTGATCAAATGCCTGGTGTAGAGCCAGGTGATGTTGTGTTTGAGATTGAACAGAAGCCACACGCTCGCTTTCAGAGGAAAGGAGACGACCTTTTCTACCGCGCTGAGGTCGATCTTCTGACCGCTTTGGCCGGTGGTGCGATCTACGTTGAGCACCTCGACGATAGGTGGTTGACTGTGGAGATCACACCGGGCGAAGTCATCGCTCCAGGTACGTCAAGATACAGATTGTCTCTATGCAACAAGCGCTAACAAATTCCAGGCGAGATCAAGGTCATCCGCGGTCAAGGTATGCCAAGCTACCGTCATCACGACTTCGGTAACCTCTACGTACAATTCGACGTCAAGTTCCCCGACCGCCTCGGCCCAGAAGGTGCTTCCATGACCGACGAGCAAAAGGCTGCTCTCGAGAGTGTTCTCCCACCACGCATGCCACAGCACACTCCACCACCAGATGCCGTGACCGAAGAATTTTCCCTCGAGGACGTTGACGCACAAAAAGAAGGAGACCGTGCACAAAGAGCAGCATACGGCGACGATGAAGACGAGGAGATGGGTGGCCAGGGCGGTGAGAGAGTGCAGTGTGCAGGTCAATAGACAACGAAAGGGTTGAGTTGACAGATGGATGATGCTGAGTCAGGGTCAGACACAGAGTGCACGTCACGTCTGGGAGTGGTATAGATCATCAATTCACGTGATGAGCATGGCATTGCATGGCACGTTTGCAATCAGCGGCGTCGGGCGTAGACTGTAGACAAGGCGAGAGGCCGCGATTGATGAAAGGCGGTTGGCTTTCGCACAAGTAGTCTTCGATTTAATGCTCATGATGATACCTTTACCAACATCAAACCTGCCTGCCTAATTTTGCCTAGCGTTCTTGAAGGCCCACCATGACTCACGATACTATCTGAATTACATCTATGCCCTGTTCATTAATGACCAGACTCAGATTACTCGGGGTGGTCGATTGGAGTGTAAGAACATGTCGTCTTCAATGCAGGAATACAAGCTCGATCAAGAAACAGTGACATCTTTTCTCACGCTACTGAAGCCAAATTTACCATACACGCTCTCTCTATCCCGCCGCTTGCAATTCCAACATTCCTCCCCAGCAGCACGCATAGTCAGTTCGATATCGCCAACCGCAGCTCTTCGACCGCAAGACATTACCAAACAATGGATAATCGCCTACGTCGACCGCTCTCGCCGACCCGAGACAGAAATCTTCCTCGCGAGCTCGTGGGAGAACAATGAATCTACGTACGAAACAATCAAAGACGACAAAGTGATCAAGTCTCTAGTCACCGATCTCGTTGTCGCAGTGGCCGATCTATCTTACCAACAATCCGAGGCAGCAGATTCCTCGCCACAAACTACTTCCGCTTCCAATATCTACACCGCACATCTGTCCTCGCCGTCTGTGGTCCTTTTCGGCGCAGTCCATCGTACCACCGCCTGCGTCATCCGCGATCTGGATCTGCTGTCGTCCGACACGATTGAGAAAGACGGTCTGCCAGAAGCGTACCACCGCTGGGTCTTTCCATTGCACGACGCACGGATTTCAAGCGATAGATTCATGTTAGCCAATGGATTAGTCTATGGCGAGTTGCGGGAACAGGACTTTGGCACCGTGAGGGCGCGCACGAGTATACCGAGACAGGATCGTACGCTGAGGACCCTGGCGAGGATCGCGGTCTATGATCGTACTAATGAGGATGTGCCCGTTGCGTGGGCTTTTCTCGGAGTGGATGGAAGCTTGAGCACGCTGCACGTCGAGGAAAAGTATAGGGGGAAGGGTGTCGCGAGAGCGGTCGCGGTGAGGCTTTGGGAGAAGGAATTGAAGGTGTTCACGGGGATGGAGAGCGGTGAGAAATGGGCTTCTGCGGACGTTGCGACGTATAATCGCGAGAGCAATGCTGTGTGCAAGGGTCTGGGTGGAGAGGTTGCCTATATCGACTATTGGCTAAGGGTGGATGTCAACAAAGTTCACTGAGGCGTGGGAGACATGAAGAGCATTGCACAGGAATTTCAGCATGTCGGGCAAGTCGTATGGTAACTTCAGCGCAAGCCACACAAGGTCAATAACATTACAAGGTATGCATATCTGTTCGAGATTCGTTAGCCTAGGCTCCAGACGAGATGGTAGAACAGTGAGGATGTAG
>Ga0058703_1000170_pt1 | contig 13542 bp, 6 predicted proteins | sample AgamicMgMae_FD_83782 | JGI IMG/M metagenome (GOLD analysis project Ga0058703, IMG submission 83782) | Agave microbial communities from Guanajuato, Mexico - Mg.Ma.e | ecosystem: Host-associated > Plants > Phyllosphere > Phylloplane/Leaf | place: Guanajuato, Mexico | collected 2012-06-04
CTAGAAAGGGGTGTTTGGGAAGGCGCAGATGTGTTTCTGACGTTCGGAAGCCCGATCTGGTACACGCAACCTCGAAGTTTGCATGGGTTCTGCGGCGAGCGAGGTTGTGTACACGTTGGGTTGATTAGAAGCCTATCTATTTGTTACATGCTATCAGCCCTGCTATACTGATATACCCCAATTCCGAGTAGTGCTGAGCTGGAGCCGCTTCACAGAAAAGTGTAGACGAAGCATTCGTCAGTAGGTCTCCATCACTTAGGGGATATCTGTATAACCGCGTGGCTGTCCTTGAAGTAAGAAGTGAGGCTGAAGTCTGCGCTTGAGAGGCAGTCATGGCTGCACTGGAGGTGTTGCTGGGCACTTCGATCTTTGGTATCGCCTTGGATGGGCAACAGTGAATACGACCGAAATCCAGTCGGCCGTTGCACACTCATGTCGAGGGTGTGCGCCCCCCACGATCAAGCAAGTGCTGTGAGAAATTAAATCCTCATCCAGCAGCCGCCACCGGCCCTCCCCTCCGCTCGCCTCTCATCGCCAACGCCCTCTGGGCCAACATCCCGAAATCCAGATCGCGGTGATCCTCTGGCATGTACTCGCCCGAAGCGATGCAATGCACCTTCATGCTGGGATGATACTTCAGTCCATTCAGCAACTTGGGCGTGATGAGGAAGCACTGGCTGGCGGAGTTTTCCGAGCAGGCGATTTCGACCATGCGAGAGTGGACCAGACGCTCGTTGCGCGGGTCCATGCCCTGGTTGATTTCGTCGACGACGCGGAAGGGCGCACGCGCGAGAGATTGCAGCGCCATCAGGTAGAAAATGGTGCTGACCGCGCGCTCGCCGCCGGATTGACGGTGTGAGTCGAGGATAGAGAGCTGTTCGTATTCTCTGTAGCAAGGATTAGCATAGAGCTCACTGCTGTGGTCGGCAGAACAAACGTACCTGAACTTGACTTTGATCTGGATCGCCCAAAGCTCAAAGTCTTCATCCTTGTACACAGCCACCTCGCCTGCGCACTGGATCTTGGAAAAGTTCTCCGCAAACGCCTCCGAGATGTGCGCGACGAGCTGGTCGAGCTGGGGCTCCCATTTTTCTCGAATGTCTGTGATGCTGCTTTCCAATTTTTGCAAGCTCGCCTCGACATCGACGAGCTTGGTCCGGCGCCTCTCGATCTTCTGGCCACGCTCCTCGTACTCTTGCAGCACCCTCTGCCCGCCGGACGGGCCGTCGTTCATGTCGAGCTTGGCCTGGCTGGACTGGTACTCCGTCTCCAGCTGATCAGGGTCCCACGTCGATACTTCATCATCATAGACGGCCCTCAACGTCTCGTCATTCTCCATCAATGGGCCTATCGCCTCGCACTGGGCCCGCAGCTCTTGGCCACGGGTGAGAAGCTCCTGAGTCACACGCGTCAATTGGTCAACCTCGGCTCGGCATTCTTCCAGCATTCGCCGTTCGTCCGCCGTCCTTGCCTGTAGCTGCTGAAGGTCACTTTTGGCTTCAATCGCCACAATCTCCGCCTCGAAGACCTGCACATGCAGTTCCCTGAGCGTGTTTACTGCGCTGGCGTAGTCAAGAGCATATTGGCCTTTATCAAGAGTGAGCTTGTCTCCTTCCACGAGGATCTCCAACTGCCGCTGCCTGCTCGACTTGATCTTCTCGCTTGCATCTCGCATCCTGTTCCTCGTTTGCTCGAGCTTCGTAGGCAGCCCAGCAAACTCTGCTTGCTGGCGCTGCTTATCATTCTTCTCTCGCTTCAGGTCGGCTTCCTCTGCCGTCAACGTCTTACGCTGGTCATTCAAATGGACATTCTGCGCTTTCAGATCGATGATTTGTTGCTTTAGGTCGTCAGTCTCCTGGCTGACTTCCTTGATGCGGCGGTCAATGTCGCTCTCCTGCCCGTGATCCACAGGCGCGTCAGTGAAGAACCTCGCGGGGCGAACACGATTCGTGCGCGTCGAGACTGCTGCCGGACCGTAGTCTCTGCGTCGCGAGATCAAACAACTCTCCGAAGGCGTGACCCACGAAGAAATCAGACCCCCCTGTTCAAGAGCCTTTCGCTCGGCATCCGAAAAGTCGCGGTCCGAGAAACCTGTCTGATGAAGCATCCTGTTGTCGCAGAGCATGGCGAGCACTGGCTCCGGGCCCTCGAGTAAGTCGATAAGCCAAGATTGTAAGCCAGTGGCTTGCAGCTGCTCCGTGGAACAAGGAGGGCGGAAATAGTTCAGTGGCTGTATCGAAGTACGCACACTGATGTTGCTCAACCTGAGTTCGGTGTAGAGCACACGGGTCAGCTTCTGAAAGTCGGCCCGGCTCGTGACGGTGAAGGCCAACAATTCGCCAGCTTGTACCATAGACTCGACCGCACCGGCATGGCGTGGATCTGTAACGGAGCATTCGACAATGGGCGGCCCGTACACGTCACCCTGAAATTGATCACGGTTGTTCTGAATCCAATCCCAGGCCTGTGCCGCGTCCCGGGAAGCGTGTTTGAGCTTGTTTGCCTGTTGGCCGGCTTGTGTTTGGAGGCTGTCCTTCTCACGCTCGAGATTGGCAAGGATGTGATTGCGCTGCTCCCCTTGACGCCCCAGGCTGTCGACTTGGGTTTTGATGTCGCCCATCTGGTCAGTGACCTCGCGCAGTCGTCGGGTCTTTTCTCTGATCTTCTCGTTGTACGCGGCCGGATCAAAGTCAGGCGGCGCACTGTCCATGGCTCGCTGCAAGTTTCGCTCAGCGGTCTCGTGACGCAGAGTCTCGCCTCTGGCGTCCTTGATAATCTTCTGCTCTTCAGTGATCGATGTCGCACATTCATCTATCTTCTCCTGCGTATCTTTCTGCTTTTTCAGGTGTGTATCAGCAGTCGTCTCCATGCGCCCTAGAAGATTGCGACGACTGGTCGCAGTCTTTCCGACACGCTCGAAGTAGTGCTTTTTATCCTCCTCGGCCACGAGATTGGGCTGCACCTGTCTTTCAAGCCGGTTCAGCTCCTTCTCGGCCGCCTTGCGACGGTCCTTGGCTTCCTTGTGTTTCTGCTTCGCAACCGTGTACTCGGGAAACGGTCTCAACTTCTGCAACGCTGCTATACGCTCGAGTAGTTGTTGTCGCTCACGTAGACGGACAACGTCTCCTTCTTGCAAGCGATGCCGCTGCTCCAACTGCTTCAGGTCCTCGGTCACGCGTTGCTGATCGTCTAGTTGCGTCTTCTGCTCTTTACGCATGGCTTTCAGCTGATCGTGCCATTCACACATGTACTCCGGTGCGGCGGCTCTCTGTGTCTGGGTGAGCAAGTCGACTGGCGACAGAGCGGCGAACTCGACGACACGGTCCTGCGGCAGAAATTGGCACAGGTTGTCAACTTGGATGGAGAAACTGCGAGCCATTTCAAGAACGCGCGCCTTGTTCGACTTCTTGCCATCGATCTGGAACTCGGGGTTCTTCTGCGCTCGGTTGATGCGGGTGGTGATGACAGGATTCTGCCGATGCCTTTCAGGGTCGGCTGCAAGCTCGATCTCAATGGTAGCTTCCTTCGCTCCATGCTTGACGAACTCGCCGACCAGTTTCGCACGTCCCAAATGGTTGGCCGACCAGGCCAGGCCTAGACAAATGGCGCAGACGAGCGTGCTCTTGCCCGTGCCGTTCGGGCCGATGATCATGTTGAGGTTGGGGCCAGGAAGGAACTCGGCTTTCGTGTACGTGACAAAGTTGGTGAGTGTCACGCGCACGATGCTACCTGGTTGGTGTTTGCCCGGCGAAGCGGTGTTGTTGTGGCCATTCGGTGAGCGTAGGAAGTTGTCAGGAAGCAATGGCTGCTCCGGCGACTGTGTACGAGCGCGTTTGCTGTGGGTAGAGCTTCCGCCATGGTCGGAGTCATCCTCGTCCTCGTCACGCCGACGCCGACGAGGCGTCATCGAGCCAGCCATGTCGGTTGTAGGTATCTTCGTTCACGACCTACCTAGGTAACTAGGAACTGTTCGAACGTCGAGCGTGAGCGTCGCGAAAGTGGAACGCGAAGCAGCGCGTCACGAAACTAACAGACAAAAGTCGCATACCTCGACGAAAGTCGTGTACGTGACCCTTCGGCGTACTACCAGACGTCCTTCACCCTGTGGTCTGGAGTTATATTCCATTTTATTGAGCATCATCCGTAGCGCTCCGACGCGACGAATACGCGATGCTCTCATTGGTGCGAATGGCCTATGTCACGGTTTACTTTGTGGACCCATGCGCCGTGGACAGAGGCTGCTGGTCACTGAACGCGTGAGCGGGTTTCAGGCCCACGACCTTACAGGTCATTTCAGGTATTATAGGATCTGCCTTTCCGAAGGACGCAGCACATGGTACAGGCCATTCAGTGCTTGGAAGAGCAGATACTGTGTGGTTCGGGGTATCTATCGAGTACTGTACATGTGTGCCGTTCATCCATACTCGAACCAAGAGAACAAAGATGAACCACAACCCCCCGACCATTACGCCTCGCCCATCACAGAGCGTAGTTCTCCGCGTGCAGGAAGATCTCCTCCCGATCTCTGTGCTGCCAGATCAGCTTCTGCAAGTCCGCCACGCCATTGCTGACATCGACTCGCATGCCCGGCGGGCCGCACACGAACACACACGTCCTCCGTCCCGTCCACTCCCGGCTCATTTCCCGGAGCATGTACGGGATGTCCGGCCGACCCCATTCCGTGCTCCAGCCGGTCTTGCGCGACTTCACCGCCGCGGGCATGAACGCAAAGCGCATCAAGTTCTTCTGGAATTCTGTTGGGGTGGATGGGAAGCCGAACTCGGGTTGCTGTGGGTTCTCGATGTCGGTCACTTGCTGCACTTGCGCGGCTTGTGCTTCTCGCGCCGAAGACAGGTCAAGTGATAGAGCTCGGGATCGTCGCTTCTCGTGCAAAGTGGGGTGCGGCGGCATGTGAGGCGTGTCCTCGACGACTCTGCTGTCAGGCGACACGGATCGTGCGGGCGAGCGACTCTTCGCCCTCCTGTCCGGAGATGGCGACAGGTGAGTCCTCGAATTAGTTTGACGCGCGGGTCTTAGGTGAGCCTCAGGAAGCGGTCGTACCCGATCGACGTCCTCTTCGCGAAGCTCTTTCTCCCGCTCGGAGTCGCCCGCCGCTTCCTCACGAATGAACGCCGAATTTCTCTGCGTCGAGCTCATTGAATAACGGTTGCTAGCAATGTTTTGAAAGAGATCGTTGACCTTGTCGTGAAAGACCATGCTGACCGGCCTCGTCGGTGTCTGCGCACTCATGAGCTTACCAGTCATGGTCTGGCGTTTGGCTGCTGTAATGTAGATTTGGCAGGTCACAGCGTCCGGCGGTGCGAACTCGCGACAAATCCGAAGCTCTTCCCTGAACCACTCCATGGTCTCTGGTCGTTTCATAGCCCACACGAGCTGGATGGTCTTCGTGACAGCTTTGCCGTCTCTCATTCGCTTGATCAAGTCGAGCAACTGCGAGACTACAGCGGTAATGCCACTGCCACCCGCGAACAGTACGACGTGCTCAAATGACTCCATACTTCTGCGCATGCCGCCGTACGGTCCGTCCAGGAACGCACGATAGGTCTTCCAGGGTCCATGTTCGAGTGCACTCTCAAGCACCTTTTTGGTGAACCCTCCAAAAGGTCTGAACACGATAATCATGTCTCGATAGTCCTCGCCATAGCCGGAGGGAAAGTCACTGCTGCATAGCGAGGCAATGGTGAAAGGGTGGTTCTCAAAGACAGATATGCCTGGCATCCTGATGTAGATGTATTGCCCTGGTCGCCACCTCACCTGAGTCGGGACGGTGATCTTGATAGCATTCTCCGGTAGTAGCGTCACCGCTGCTTCTTCACCGATAAGCCATGACATGCGCCAAGGATTAGTCCAGTTGAGATAGAATACCCGGAACACGTATGAAGCGAGCCAGATGGCCATGGTAGCGAACAGGTAATCCCATGAGGTGAGGTAATTGTGGCAGTGCCAGAACAGCATTGCAAGCAGGACAATCGAGACGGGTACGTGGACCACGACGAACAGCTCGTAGAAACGGCGTCGCAGTGGCGGAAGGGAGTGTATGCACAAAAACAGCAACGGCACAAGCGCAGCGATGCCTGATCGCGTTAGCAGGGATTCGAAAAGCTTTGATGAGCTCGAACCCACCGGTACCATAGACATAGAACCCTTGCGTGAAGAAAGACTGGAAGATGGCTTGGCCTCCACGATCCCAGACAGGCTGAACGTAGAAGGGTACGGTGTGTATCAGGCTTAAGAGCAAGCATATGTAGGCTAGCCACCTGTGCAGTACGTTCAACCGTTCATGCCCAATGCCTGTCAAGATCGAGATGAAGTTGGGTTTCATTGCCAGTCCGACAATCCATGGCATCATAGCGACCGCAATCATGCCGGCTCGTATAGCTATTGGCGGAGATCCGAAAGCGATGCTCTGCCAGTAAAGTGGTTGCGGGACAAAACAGTATAGGAGCACGAACACAAGTGCGGACGCCACAATTGCGATGGCCCCAATGGAAGGGAAGACGATCGGTCGCCAACCTTTACGTAGACGAACGGCCGGAATCGGATGATAGAAGAGCCACCGACAAAGCGCAATGCCGATGTTCGAGATCCGAGTCAGGGCGCCAGCGGAGTGCTCCTTAGGCGGTGTTGACGGCAAAGGTCCTTCGCGCGGGAAGAACTTGCGGGTCGACTTGTCGGTGCTGAGCGCGGACAACTCGTAGTCGGTATCGGGCGAGCCCATCTTCGCCGCTTCTTCCATCTCCTCCTTGTACACTGCGACCCGGATCTTGTCGTTCCAGAAATTGTACCATCTCATGGCTGCCGTGAGAGCCAGCAAGATGATGCAGAAGTACACCCATCCAAGGGCATACTTCCCAGATCTCTGCCACGGGTCGACCGTTTCGGCTGTCACAAGGCCAGCAGGGCTACTGGCATTGCAGCAAGGGATGTTGATGCGTTTCTCAAGACTCGGCATCTGCTCAAAGATCTCTCCTTCGGCGACAACAGCAGCTGTGTCGGACAAAGCTTCCCAGGCGACGCCTGCTCGCTTCGCGAGTAGTTCGGCGAGCGCAGGCATGTTGATCTGTCCGTCGATCTCGTCACTGCGAAGTGGACACAAGCCTTCGCGATGGGCGCATAGCGGTGGCCTGGTCAGTCACGACAGTAGGTCCTCGTTCCTTGTCGCAGAGGCGATCTGCATGTGAAGCACGGCCGAGTCCTTTTGTCCCAAGGTACAGCTTTCGGATCAGATACGTGTGGTGATGCTCCGTATATGACTGTGGAGAACCAGAGACGTCCGGTCGATTCGATCGGATGTACACAGTCAGTTGGACAGGCGAAGTGTCAGTATGAAAAGTAAGAAAGAAGTGAGATCCCATGCTGAATACATGTAGAGGGGCGGGAAGGGCGGGAGTACTGGTCGTGGGATGGAGCATGCATCTGCGTGGGCGCCGGGCGGAGAGATGCAAGGGTTCATGCACAACCCCAGTCACCTCCCGCTGGCCCCTTCTCAGACACGCCGGCCAACCGGAAGCAGTCTACAACCTGTGAGCCACCAGGTACAACCTTCTTCCGCACAGCGTTGTTCAAGTTCCATCAAGGCGATGTGCTGGCGCTTCTGCTCCCGCGAGATTGGCGTTGCTGTCTACCGGTGCGGCGAAGATCTGGCTACTGTAGGACGGCATCAAGACTCCAAGGAACTAGTTCCCAGCGTAAGATGGGGTCGAGTCGGTGCTGCCCCTATATAAGGTGCAGTTTTCGGCGGATTGGAGGCCTGAAGAACGCCACGCGGTCTGGTACTATCTGGCCTGGGAATGATCCTGTTGGACCGCGAACATCCAAGCACATTCGTCGTACTGCATGATCATGCGCTGTGCAAGTGTAGCTGAGCTGCGCGACCTTCGGAACGGCCTCGCTGGTCGCTACCAGGGCCCAGCACGCCGGGTCGCGTTCGCGTAGAACGTCCGAACAAATCAAAGCGATGCAGAGGCGTGCTCGGGTGATGGTTGGGGGAAGATTGATGGATTGTGTTGCAGCTTGCAGGTGATGTGGGAGGATGTAGCAGCGAACGAGATGTGCGGTGTAAGCGCCCACGCCAAAAGCTCCGCGTTCCGCTCTGGGCGCAACGATTGGCTGCGGGTTCGGGTTCTTTTTCCGTCACGTAGGGAAAAATGGCCAGAACGTCCGATTCATCAATGTCTACCAATACTTAAGGTATGTTTGTACGGTGGTAGCTCACCATGCAAGACGTTGGAAAAAGAGCGCATTCATTCGGCATCCTTTCGCAGGCATCGTTGATCGCTCTAGTCCCTCTGCTGGGTCGACGACGTGATATTTGTTTTACGCGCCAGTTTATGAGATCTACTGTACCGTTGCAGCCTTGCTACATGCCAATTACAGAAGCTGCTTCCCCTGGAACGAAAGCACACATCGCTCATGCAGTTGTAGTATAGTAAAACTGTCCTTGAATATGTAGGTACTTGCTCATGCAGCTCTGCATTCGCACTCAGAAAGCATACCGTAGACGGGTAGCAGAGTCGATGTGGGTCCGTATACTGTACGTGACGCTGCCCAACCCGCAGGCTTCAGTGCTAGGTCAGGACGTCTACTGGTTCCTAGACATACACGCAGCGATTTCAGAAACGAGCATCGCCCTATGCTGTTTGTTTGTATAAACCCATCTATCATAACATTATAAGGAAGAGGGACATCTTGAATTGCCATACTTCCACCATATTAGTGGCGATCAGCATGGCGCAACGCCTTCGCTATACGCACGATGAGTTGAACCAATACTTCGACCGAGTCGCGCTACCCAAACCCAGACGGACTTTCAACGTCAGCAAACTCTCCGACAACGACAAGCTCTCGTACCTCCGTCTACTACACAAGCACCACCTCGTCCAAATCCCCTGGGAGAACCTAACGCAACACTACTCCTGGCACCGCACCGTGACCGTCCACCCGCGTCTCCTCTTCAATAAAATCGTCCAAAACCCCGGCCGCGGCGGCTATTGCATGGAAGCCAACACTTTCTACCACCATGTCCTACTGACCCTGGGGTTCGACGTCTACATGACCGGCGCCCGGATCCACGACCCGAGCACGGCGAGCTACGGCGGCTGGACCCATTGCGTGAACCTCTGCACCATCGCAGGGGTCCGGTACCTGCTCGACGGCGGCCTGGGTCCCAATGGTCCGCCCATCCCCTTCGCTCTGACGCACGGCGTACCCACGACGCACATCCCGCACACGGCGTCGCAGATGCGGCTGGTGTACGAACCCATCCCGCAGAACCTGAACCAGGCATCCAAAGTCTGGGTTTTCCAACACCGGTTCGACGACGGGCAGGACTGGGTGCCGCAGTACTGCTTTCCGGAATTGGAGTTCCTCCCGGAAGACATCCACGCGATGAATTTCGCGCCCTGGCTCGATCCGCAGAAGTTCTTCACGCATAAAGTCGTGTGTGCGCGGTTCACGACGGAGCGGGAGAAGGGGGATGGGCCGCCGCCGCGGTCGGCGGGCGAGGCGGAGATGGAGGGGGAGATTGATGGGAGTTTGAGCTTGAATCAGGATGTGCTGAAGTGGAGGCGCAGAGGGGAGAAGGTGCTGCAGTGGGGGTTTGAGACGGAGCAGGATCGGTTGGATGCATTGGAGCGGTATTTTGGTATTAGGTTTGCGGAGGAGGACGTTCAAAGTATCAAGGGCACGGCGGCGGCAATTGGCGCGAGAGGTCCCGGCAATGCTTGAGAATACATATCAAGAGACACATACGTGACGGCTCCTAGGGTTATAGGTGAAGATGAGTGAATTCAGGACTGACTGGCGCAATAATTGGACGACTTGACTGCTTCGACCGGAGTGATCACTATACGAAGACTGGAGTGAAGTACATCGGCCGGCCGTACAGTGGTGAACGTTCAGTGATCAACCAAACAAGGCAGGCGGACATTGTCCTGTGCTGCTGCTCGGCTGAAGATTATGGCTCCGCGTGGTAAGCTCCCAGTGTGCTTCCGATGGGACAGTTCTCTCGCGTCCGATGTCCATCCCGCTAGACCCATGCCATGACTTGACCCTGGTTCGCGGGCCCGGGTGGCAGTTGTCGTACGAGGCCGATCTGGCTGGGCTGATTGTCCGCGTGATGGTGGTGAATTGACTGAATCTTCGCCCAGTTCAAGTCGCCTATTGTACTAATCGCAAGGTGATTGTTGAGTCCGGTGAAGAGACGCAAAAGCTTGCCAACCGTCCTTCACAAACGGGTTCATGCTGGCCGAGATACGCCAAACCCTCTCGAGAAGTGTAGCTCTCCGCCCCGGAAGGCGTGAGGTATTACGGCGCGTTTCTGCGTAGTGAAATCACGGGTCGTTGGATTATTGGTCATCAATCGAATAGACCTATTGCGAACGCGTTGCATACAAACAGGTGGTTGAGAAGGATGATGGCAGGAACAAACAAAAAAGTGGGGCTCACCCCACTGCAGAAGAACGACTGCAATTAAGTAATTCGATACGAATCGACTGCAGTGACCCGATTCTACTTTCTTAGCCGTTAAACCACGTACATAGTAGAGATTTCGAATCGAGCAATGACGATTCCCGGCCATTAGAGTGACCTTGGTGTGCGCTGCTCGATTTAGTAATATATACCGGTACAGCTGCTCTGAAGTGATACCGATCGCGAGTATTCCCCCAACATGGAGGCTATAGAAGGAACCAAGGTCGCCGACCAAAGCCGCCTATACCCAAGACGTCTTGGTGGTGCGTAGCAGCGTAGTATATGTTTGATGAGGTCTCGAGATGGTCGTGAGAAGATTCTACATTCAGAAACAGGGGGAATAGCATTCATCTATAGATGCCTGCCCGAGGTAAACCGTGCGCCGCGTCATGAGGCGCATCGGTCTGGACTGTCTGGACCCTTTGCTCTGACTGGCTTGCGCCACTCACTCTCCGCAGTCGATCTACATACTCACAGTACCAAGCAACCAGCAGCACCAACGTCGGCCGACGAACGCGATTACCATCGAGTACTTTCAACCTTACAGATCTGATACACAAAACATCATGTTGGGCCGCACCGTCGGCATCATCGCCACCTGTGCGCTGGGCGCGAGCGCGCTCCTCATCCCACCAGGGGTCGCAAGTGACGCCGCTGCTCCAGGCCTCTCCGTGGCGCCCGTCGACCCCAAGAGCCAGACCATAATCGTGCCGTGCCCGGAGTGTGCGTTTGCGCCGGAAGAGACGCAGGTTGAGAGCGCGGAAGAAGACGATGGCGTGTTCAGAACACGGGAAGGCGCGAATGGCCTGCTGATGAACTTCACCGTTTCCGACGACGGGACACGACTTCAGCTCAATGGAGCGCCATTCTACCCGCACGTCTATGAAGATGGTCAGCTGGACGACGGTAGAATCCCGCTTTGGCAAGTGCCATCACAAACGGATCTGGCGGACGTTGTGAATGGCGAGGTCAGACCGATCCCACTTCAGGCCACAATGTGGCGTATCCAAATTTCCTCGTTTACGCTGAATGGTGGCGCCGCGGTATCAGCCAGCCTCTTCTTTGACGTGGTGAACGGCGAGCGGGTGACCGTGGATGAGGTTGAGGCGAGGCTCCTCGAGACTGGAGACGGGCAAGTGCTCATCATGGAACTCCTCCGTCACTCGGGCCCAAACAACATGGTCGACTTCACTCCTTCGTCGTCGTCATTTACAGGACGTCCAAAGGAGGACGCGCCCGAAAACAAGGATTTCCACCCGTCACCTCATCATCACGGGCGTCCACATGGCCACAAGTTCACTGAATGTAACGTGCTGCCTGAGCCACTGTGCAGACTCAAGAACACGATTGAAAGCAAGATCGACCACGCCATGGGCGCCGGCAAGCACCCCCAATTCCGTCGACCTTGCCCGGGCCGCAAAGGCCACCCGAACCGTCTACCAAGCAAGCCTCATCTCCAGGATCTGGACACTGAGGAAGGACCGAGACATAACCCCCACCACGGCCGCCCACACCACATGCGACCGCACGGAGGCCACCACGGTCATCATGGTCACGGTTATCACCTTCGGCACCACTTCTTCCGCGGACTGGTCAAGGGTCTCATGGCCATCCTGATCCCCGTCATGGCCGGCATCGCGGTCGGCATGACGGTGAGCCTGCTCGGGCTGCTCGCGGGCCGCTTGGTCACGTTTTTGTGGATCAAGTTCGCCCGTGGCGGCCGCCGCGGCTCCATCCGTCTCGTGCAGGAGGAGGCCGTCATGGAGGCGGGGGAGGACAAGGCCATGTTGGGCGAAGAGGAGGACGCGCCTCCCCTGTATGAGGATGCACCGGCTTACGAGGAGATTGACTCGCGGCGGGAATGGATGCGGGAAGCGTGACACACTTAATGTTCCCACACAGTCACAAAAGATGGCTGCTTATGTTTTCTCAGGGACTTTTTATGGGGTGGAGAAAGGGGAATACTGCACCTATGGAGGGATTGGTTGCTGAACGGCGTTGCTTTCTGTAGGAACAGATTTATAGGAGGTAGCCAACGATCTTCGATTCGCATTCTACGCTTCTTCTAGCTTTCCTAGCTCCTTTCGCACCGAGACATCGTCTCGTGGCTAGGCTGCAGACGGGCTGTGGACCCTTACGTATATGTGCATGCCTCGGTTTGTACCACAAGGTATGTTTGTCCATGCTGCATGTTCGAGTGATGATGAACATCCGAATGTCGCCGACATCGATTGAGGTTTCGGATTCTCTAGTTCTACCACGCTGGTCTCCACGCGGGAGGCAAACGACGTCGCATGGTCCCGAGAAGCCTATCATGCCTCCAAACGTGCGAGCTATGCCTCGGTGTGAGAGCAGGACGACATTCGTTGCATATGTACAGCAGCCGTGTCTTCCGCAACCATGCGGTAGACGTGTCCTGCATCCACTCGCGATCCGGGTCCACGGCGTAGACCAAAAGCACTCGTTCACCGGTCGCTGTATGGGAGCACATCCTCCGAAAACGACATGACACAACACGACACGACACGACACGACACGACACGACATCACATCCAGTCAGTCCACGGAACGACAGCGTTCACGAAACCTTCGACTCCAGCGAGTCTCTCTCAACGGCTCACAAACGGCTCGTCTGATGTGATATGAAGTCGCCTCGGCCTCCGGATCGCGCGATCTGCACCCTTGTCCCCACCCTCTACGGCGATCGCGCCGAAGCGATAGCCTCAAACTCCAGACGTTTCCAAGATCTTGGGCGCCGGGTGCTGGCGGCGTCGCCATCGAGCCAATCACTGCCCTTTCCCCCCGGATGTGCTGTGCTTGGAATTGGATGGGGTCCCCTTTCCACGTGGTTGTTGGTTGTTTAATCAATTCAGGGTTGCGAGAACATAAGGCGTCGGATCTGTGCGGGACTACCTTCCAGCTTGTTTTTGCCCTTTGCCGTCACGTAATCTCCTAGTCCTAAGTAATAAAATCAGAACCGAAATCAAAAGGCGCGCGGCAAGTTGGTACGTACATACTACATACATACTACATAGTAGGTCGACCTGGCTC
>Ga0058703_1000171_pt1 | contig 13533 bp, 15 predicted proteins | sample AgamicMgMae_FD_83782 | JGI IMG/M metagenome (GOLD analysis project Ga0058703, IMG submission 83782) | Agave microbial communities from Guanajuato, Mexico - Mg.Ma.e | ecosystem: Host-associated > Plants > Phyllosphere > Phylloplane/Leaf | place: Guanajuato, Mexico | collected 2012-06-04
GTAAGGAGGAGACTGTGTGTTTCCATCACAATTTTCCATGTTTCTTTTTGTCTATGGTATGCCGGCATCAGATCGAGCGTGGGGACAGGGACGGTAGGCTAGGCGAAGACTGAGCCAGGCGTTTGAGAGGATTGACTATGTTTTCATTTGAGAGATCCTTTGCTCTTCTTGAGAGATTTCTGTCCTGAAACCTGCTTCATTCAAGCACTTAACAGCAATATCTCGGTCTGCAGACGATCAGAATCCGACTTTTCTCATCTTAAGCGTCGAAAGCTGTTGTCATTGTCCTTCGTCTGACAGCACAGGTCCAACCAGCCTATTGCGCTCGTATTCCAGCTGATTTTCAGATCAGTGCAGCAATGGCTTCGCGGTGACCATGAGCGACTAGAGCGGAAAGCCGTCGCGACGCTGTTGGCGAGATCTGAGGCGAGATTTACCGTGTCGAGGCGTGCAAGCGCTGCGGTGTTCAACGGGGCGAACAGCTTGCTGAATGACGGTTGAACAGATCGGGGCTGTATGCTATCTTTTCGTGGTTTGACAGCGGCAGTGGAAAGTGGGATTTCCGCGCTCCGGGCCAGATTGGGGATCCCTCATTGTGACGAAGAAGCCTGGGAGTCCAACGGTTGACACAAAGCATGATTGAGACGACACTGTCGCTTCTATGCCGTACGCGTGGGCTTTCCACTGCATTTTCACGCCAACGTGAGTGAGCCTCCATCAGAACCCAAATGCTCCGGTGCGAAGCTTCGGCTGGACAGACATGTGTTTCTCGTGGTCAGAGATGTCTGTTGTGCGTGCTGGTTGCTCCGGCCCTTTATCTGCTCTGCTACACTGCATACGGCGCCAGCTCGTCGTAAATACTGAACAGGCTTCGTCCGCGTGCTGGTAACGGAGTCTCTCCGAAGAGTAAAGCAAGGTCCGATGATGGCTGTGATGCGAACGAACGCAGGAGCAGAGGGAGCGGAGTCGTAGTTTCTTCTTCCTTCCTGACGCACAGTCTCAATATCGCCCGTGGTCTTTCGAAGCGCCGCTTCGCAGGGTGCACACTTCGCAGCTCTGTTCCTTAGGTGGAGTACGAAGAAGCTGGGATCCAACGGTTCGCTCGCATGTAGGGCGAGACTGGAAATCCTGATCTCGCCTTCATAGTTGCGTGACATCACCCCGTGTTCAATCACCGACGCACCCACCCTCAACCATCACGCGACCTCACTCATCCCTATACGCCCTCCCCAAATCCGTCAATCTTCCCTCATCATCCAACATCCTCGCCCACCTCCCCACCGTCCCCGCATCCCTCATCGCCCCAAACCAAGCATACCTCTCCACCCACTCCAACGAATCCAGATACCTCACACTCTCCCGCATGAACCCCTCCACATGGCCCCTCCCCAGCGGCGCGTCCCGATCCCAGTTCGTGCTCGCAAACTCCGTGATCCACACCGGCTTCCGCTCGTCGACCTGAAACCTCGCGCTCCAGAGATAATCGTAAAACTGCCCGAGTTCGACCCCGTACCAGTGCAAGCAGAGAAAGTCGACATCGCTGCCCTCGGCCCGGATCCGGCGGAGGAAATCCTGTAACCAGCCGACGCCGTGCGGAGCGGAGGAGATGCCCGGGCTGCCGCATCGCACGCCCGCGCGGCGCATTGGCTCGATGCAGCGGAGCCATTCGCGCGCGGCCAGCTCGGGGGTCATGTTGGATTGGTCGGGGAGTTCGGGCTCGTTGAAGGCGATGATGGTCGTGGCGTTGGCGGCTTGGGTCTTGCCCGGTAAATCGTCGATGTTGACATGGTTCCATTGCATGGGGACGAAGTCGATCGAGGTGGCGTTTGCCGTGGCCTGCGGGGACCAGTTGTATAGCCAGGAGATTCTGGAGCCGGGTTTGGTGAAGGGGAAGACCGGGTCGGTGTTGTCTGTAGGCCAGCAGAGGCCGCGTTTACTCTGAGCAGGTGGCATTGTGGATAGAGGGAATTGAGGTGGTGAAGGTACGGAGGTGAGCAATGTGTACAGGAGGACGGAGGCAGTAAATATCATACGATTGTTGATGCTGGCGGAAGTGTATTATATGTACACTTGTAAGGTCTGGCGTTGAAGTGTACAAGTCGGAAGGCTTCAAGCAAAGTGACCTTGGACCTTTGCTTGGACGCCAAGCTTGCCTATGTACTACCTACGCTCGGTATTGCCGCATCGCATGCAGTAATCTACACGGCGACGTTACACATGCAGTGAGACAAAGACTCAACGTATGAAGTAAAGTCATGTCACGTAACGTAGGCTGTCTATCGCGCACTCCAATGCTCCGACCAAGATCATCGCCACTACCGTCCTCGCAACCGAAGAACCCACAATGCTCGCGACGACCATAAGAAGAACACAGAGACCGAAGCTATGAAGCATACACGCAACGTCGAAAAGCCGCTAACCATAAATTCGAGCAAGTCGCTGGGGAAACGGATCCCAGATGCTGTGAGTCGATCGTCGCGCTCAGAGGTGGAATGGGACGGCGCAAGCATGGTGCGGCCGCCCGCTAGTGTTATTGAGCCCAGTCTGCAGCAAAGTCGGGATCTGCGAATTCGTCGTTGAGGTCGTACGACGAGCTGGAACTGTCGTTCGGAACGTTGATCGAGCCGTCAGACCACGGGTGAGAGGTGAACCCAACGCTCTCGGCCGGCGCGCCGGTTGCCATCGAAGTGAAGGGAGCGCTGGTAGAGGCTAGTCCTCCAGATTTGTCGGCGCTGCTGGTGTAATCGTGTGGACTGCTGCTCGAGCTGAACATGTTGCTGTCGAAGTCGGGAAAGAGTTGTTGGATGATCTCGTCGTCTGGAGCGGTTGCGTGTGCGATCGATTGCGCAGCCGGCCGTCCTGAACCTGCCAAGCTGTCGATGGAGCGCAGTGGAATGTTGCTCACGTTCATATCAGGCTGCGTTTGCCAGATATCTTCATAGCCCATAGACTGACCATCGTGGGATTGCTCAGCCCAGCCGTCGCTTGTACTACCGACCTCCATGTTCGAAGGCTGCCAGTCGCTAGCAGACATCGCCATGTCTGGGACTTTGAAGATGGAGCTCAAGAAGTTTGGTGGCAAGCTGTGTCGGTTGCTTTGCGTCGCACCTTGACTGGCGGCTTGGCTGAGGGATCCGTCCCAATTGAAGCTACAGGCATCTTCCTGAATGCTCGGCATGCTAAAGCCATAGACATCATCCACTGGTGGAATCTCATCAACCTCAGACTGAGTGCCGGATGAGGCGGCTGTCAGAGCTGGCTGGGCTAAGCCACTGCCGTCGATAGTGGTTGGCCAAACACCAAAAGGGTTGTTGTTCGGCATGCTCGTTGAGTCAGTAGATGTTGGCGCGGGCCATTGATCGAAATAACCGTCGACACCTGAGGTTGGTTCAAGGAATGGCAGGCCAAATGTGTCACTATTCGCAGATTGTAGGCTCTGCTGACTCTGAGATGACGCTCCAGCGGTGAAGTCGACGGAGGGGAACTTGGTGCTGTCGAACGAAGGATATCCCTCGCTAACATCCATCTCCGGCGACGGCTGCTCGGACTTGGAGAGGCGGCGCTCAGTGGTGAAGGGTGTGGTCGGCTGTGGTATAGAGGTCGACGGGTTGAATGTTGTGCTGCTGTCCAGAGCGAGGCTGTCAACCGATCGCCACGCTGCTTTGGCGACGGCAGTATCGGTCTTGCAACGCGGCATTGGGACCTTGTACGGCAGACCGCACTCATGAGCAGCATGGTTCTTGCGGTGGACCGGTTTATGATGACCGTTCTGGAAGACAGTGATTGACCCATCGGATTTGGTGGCCTCCAACCGAGGCTTCACAGCAGGGCCGTGAGGCAGTGCGTTATCCGTACCCTCGGCGCTTTCTTTCTTCAACGTAGAGCAAGTGCACTTGCCACCGTGGTGACAACAGCACCCCTGCTCGGCAGCGATGGCAGCAACATGATCCGGGCCCGTCTCCTCGAATTGGTCTGTCACAATCCCAGCCTTGGTCCTCCCCTCCGCCTCACGCAAATGAATGCATTTCTCCTTCGAATGATGAGGCTTCTCGACCTCACCACAGTCACATTTGACGTGCGCAGACCTCTTCTTGCGTTCCTGACGACAATGCTGACATTGTGTGATTGGCCTGCCCTTCTTGGGCACAAGAGTCAATTCGCGGTCGGTATGTGTGCACCCGCTGACCCGGTGCCCTTTCAGACACGACTGGCATGCCCATTTGGTGCCTGTGATGGCAGTAACGTCAGTACACCCGTCTTTCTCGCTGCCAGCTTGTACGATGAAGTGCCTCGACCTACCATCGCTCTTTACGACCATGCCTGGGCGTGCTGTATGCGAGCGGGCCGCTACTGCGGAGTGCGCGATTTGCGCCAATTGAGAGGGACAAGCGATTCTGTCGCGCTGTCGTTGTCTGCGACAACGGCAAGAAGGTAAACGATGGGTATATAGTGATGAAAGGATATGAAAGTGAAATGTTCCGGTATCAAATGCCTCCAAACAATGCCTTCCGCGGTTGGGGTATCTCTGGTATCATTGGGAACGCCGTGCTATTTTGCCTTGTACTCCAGTAAATCGACGTTGCTTGCTTCACACGCGGGAAAGAGAGCGGACAAAGCCTGACACACCACCAGGTGGCGGTGGCCGTAGGATGGCCGGCGACTTCTAGCGTGTGGTCGATCAAAACTGCTCGTGCTCTCGACCTTGCGGGCGGTTGATTGAGGGGTGGGAAGGGAGGAGTGGAAGAAAGACAAGATGGATCAGGCGAGAATGAGTGAGAGGGACTCGAGCACTGCCAAGCAATCAGCCGCGGAAGTGTTCCTCGGGGTTCTCGCGCATGCTGAGAGTGTGGAAGAGTTGTAGACCGCAACGACGCTACCTGGACCATGACGGTACAGTATACCCAAAGCTAGAGAGACTTAGGAATGCCGGAGGGAGTACCACGCTACATCTGGAAGCTGATCGTGCGAGGTGCTAGGTGCTGGGTGCTGGGTGTTGGGATGTATTGCTGCATCTCACTCTGCTCGGCCTTTTCGTCAGATCACAGCTTCAGACCGTCAACGAGACCATCGGATCGATTACTGCCAAAGGGAGCAAACGACCTCGGGTTCCACGCACGTAGTACGTTTGGCAGTGTCGTCGACTCGTTTGGCCTCGTCTTGAATACTGTCCTCACTGCACGCCTATGCTTGGAGGAGGCAATTCCGCCAGAAGATGGGTGGACTATGGTACGCTTTTGGGGGCCTGCATGGGCGAGATGTCCGACGGTCCGGACTGCCGTTGGTCCCTAATCATCGTGAAGTGACATGACTTCAAGTATAGTGAAGGGTAGTAGACATTCTCAAGTGGCGAGGCAGAGATTCAGGTGGGTAGCCTTCGGGAAAAACGTATTTCCATACCTCCCTTATGTAGCACCGAGGTTAGAGCTCGTCCATCGCCAACAACACAAGCGTCCTATTCCGGTGTTCTCATTTTCTCCTCATCAGCCATGTGCATGTCACGGAGTAATAACACGATCCGGTGCTTGCCTGCTTGCGAACGCAGTGGTAGAGCCACTAGCGCCAAGGCCATGAGCGAGTCTCGCGCGCGGTGTTGCATCGCGTCTTCGCGCCCATCCTACATCATGATCGGCTAGCAGCGCCATGTCGAGAGACACAATCCCTCACCAGTAATCGCCATCTGGTGCGTATACAGGACTCCATACTCTGCTATGGAAAGCGGTAGCAGCAGCACGCCGATTCCTCCGCAGAGATACCCATCGCCGCAGCACAGCAGCCTGCCATTCTACCAACAAACACAACTGCCTCCCCCGCGCCGGCCGGACCACGATGACGAGCCGCAGCGAAGTCGTGCCGCGTCCGAGAGTGAAGATGCGGCCGAGGATACGCAGCAACGGGCGGTGCCAGATGACCCGCAGCTACGCGCCAACCTCGCCAGCATGATGGGCGGCTTCGGAGTCTTCGGGGCAATACAGCAACATCCACAAGATGGGAATGCCGAAGGCGGTAATCTACCACCAGGTTCGGCTACATTGACTCAAGCTCGAAATTCTCCGGACTCTGCGCCTTCGTCAGCATCGAGGCAGAAAGAGCGCTCGAAAGTCAGCCGAGCGTGTGATGAATGCAGGAGGAAGAAGATACGCTGTGATGCTGCAGACGAGTCGGGAGCGACGCCATGTACGAACTGTACGCGGACTGGTGCTGGCTGCGCATTCTCGCGGCAGCCTATGAAGCGGGGACCGAGTAAGGGCTACATCAAGGAATTGGCAGAGCGGCTGAACAGCCTCGAGAGTCAAGTGCACTCGCCGCATTCGCAGCAGCAAACGCGGTATGAGATCCAGCAAGTCCAGCAAGCGATGGCGGCGGAGGGTGTACAAGGGTACGGTCGAGAGGTGATCTTTCTCGACCCCAAAACCGGCGACAAGAGGACACGCGACGTCGCCGAAGGCTTGCACAGTGGGTCAGCTCAAGGCGTATCTGCAACGTCAATACAGCAGCAGCACCCACCCCAACAACCTCCGCCTCGTTTGTTCCCTACGAACTCTTACGGTCAAACTCAGCGACCGCAGCGCCAGCCGAACGATCTCCAGCCGTTCTGGCGCCGTGGTGCCCTAGAGAACCGACAAGACAACGTGGCGCTGGCGTACGAGGCCGACAACACTGCGACCACGATCACAACATTCGATTGGGACGAGAGCGTTATCGAAGAATACTATCGCATCATCCACCAGACCTTCCCACTGTTGCCGAGCAACAAGAATCGCCTGCGGCAACGCCTGGCGGAGTGTCCTGCATCTTTGCGAGAAGCTTTCCTGGCTGCCCTTGACTGCCTCATGCGTACGTTCCCAACGACGTCCTTGTCGCCGAATGCCGGGTACGCTCAGGCACTGAAACGCGCTGCCGAGCTTTTAGCGAGATATCCTTTCGACAATCCCAGCTCACATACCAGTGCTACCAACCTCGTCTACCTGCAAACGCTCTTGCTCATGGCATTGGAAAGTGACAACCACGGCCCGGCAACGATCCGCGGCCAAGCAGGCCCTTCACGTGCGGAATGGCTGGGCCGTGCGGCTGGCGTGGCGGGCCAGCTCGAGATCAACGCGATCCGCACCAGTAGTCAGTCGGTCATGGAAGGCGATCGTGATTCCGAAGAGCGACTGGCACGGCGGGTGTGGTGGGTACTCTTCATCTTGGACAGATGGCACGCTTCTTCCACCGCCGACTTACTCAAGCTGCCCGAGAACAGCGTGGTGCTTCTGCCCGAGGACCAAATCCTGCTGGGCGAATCCACCTACCACCTCGCGCGACTGTCTTTCATCATCGGCCATCTTGCGGCCATCCTGACCACCACCAAAACGCCATCGACCGACGTCATGGCGCCCTCAAACCCAGCCTCGCCTCTCCTTGGCCTGACATTAGCAGGCGAGATTGACCGGTTCCGCGAATCGGTCGAATCGGTCTGGGGCTCCCTCAACCTCGTCCACCTCAGCTACCACCACTGCCACCTGCTCATCAAGCGCCTGAACCCCACCACCGAGCCCGCCGAACTCGTCGGGCACGCGGTCAAGGTCGCCACCGTGCTCAACAGCCGCCTCACGCCCGTCACCCCGCTCAACCACCACTTCGCCGCCCTGTCCGCCATGACCCTTTGCGAACTCTGCGATGTCGCCAAAACCCGCGCCGAGGCCCGCAGGGGCCTGGACCAGATGGTCGAGTGTCTGGGCAAGGGCCGGGGGTTGGCGGGGCGGCAGGAGAGTGAAGGGTGGGATGGCGCGATCCGGGACCTTGTCGTGAGGAAGAAGGAACGTTTGTTGCTGCAGCCGAACGGCGGGGCGGAGGCTTTGCAAGGGTTGGCGAACGCCGCGGTAGGGGCGAATGAGGATGGAGGTGGGTTCGACCCGACCATGTTGACCAGATATGGGTACTTGACTGCGCTGGGACAGGGGATGTTTCGGACGAGATGAGCATGCGTGCTTTTTGCCTACCGCAAGCTATCGAGTTCGTAGGCCCGACGCAGCAAATTGGCTAATCTCGACATCATCACGCCCAATTTTTAACGAGAACAAGATTGATGGCATGAATAGCAATCTTCGCAAGAGAAACGGTTGTCAACTGGCTCGAGAGACGTTGCAGACGACGATATGGCTTTGAGCTATCTTCTGCAGCTTCCTACGGTTCTGTATCCAGACCAGCATCGAAAGCAGCCATTCCTCGCGAATGCGCATCACGGGTACTTTATCCTGGTCCATCACGTACGTATGAAGAGTCTCGATGAACATTGATAAGAGCGGCTAGTCAAGGACCAAAAGGGGGAAAAGGTGAATCTCGCAGGTGACGGTTTGCGGTTGAAAACACCCAGTCACAATAAGATGGTGGATTCGACTCTCGCCTACGTTCACAGGTCGGCCTGACGAATGAGACCAAGGGAAGCCAAGAAAACGGTCCGGGTTAGGCGGATCTTACATACCCACTCTCTTTCCGGCCTGGCAGTGCCGCTACTTGGAATTATCTTACTCAGAGATGGTGATGGCTGTGACTTTTTCCGACATGGCGACTCGAGCACTCGAGCCGTACGGCCCGCACGCGTGAGAGGAACACTCCAAGCGTTTCACTCACGCTGTTGATCTGCTTGCCAGGCTGTTCCGTCAGGCTAAAAGCGAACCGCGCGCAATCGAGAGCAGAGGACTACACCTAAACCCGTTCTTTACTCTTCGCGCCTAACATGCACCACCGGTCCTACATATTCGTTCCTTCCTTTGACAACATAGTACGTCGCGGCGATGATCAACGTCCCGCAAAGCATGACACTCGACCAGTTCATAGTTTCCGCTTGCACGGGTGTCACTAGCGGCCAGGTGAGGAAGAAGATGAGTGGCGTCAAAAAGGCCAGCGCGGCGATATTGATGAACAACCCCGAACGACCGAGTGACCAGCGGTGCGGAGGCAGTGCGGGACCGCGAAGGCGTCGGTGCACGAGGCAGCCGATGGTGAGGTAATAGGACACCAGAGTCGCCACGGCGGCGAGGGAGGTGATGGCGTTCAGCGCAGCTGTGGAGCCGATGTTGATGAGGGCGAGGAGAGCGGAGATCGTCACCGAGACGGCAACGGCGGGGAGCGGGATGTTCCAGTTGGGAGAGACGTGGGAAAGCCAGCTGTGTCCGGGCAGACCGGCGTCTCTTGCGAAGGACCAGATCTGACGAGAAGCTGCGGCTACCTCGGATACGGCTGTTGGTTGTTAGGTGACAGTCCAAGCTTACGTGGGAACGAGAGTTGCCAGATCGATGTGGTGGACTTACTATGCCTGAAGTTAGCTCGATGATCTCCGTCGACCCAATGCATATGAAGTACTTACCCGCAAGCACTTAGCATAATGATGATGACAGCGGTCATAATACCCGTCCCGGCGTATGAGTTGGTTGCGTTGTAGAAGACTTGGATGAAGGGATAACCCGTTGAAGACTTCAGGACTTCTGCAGGATCTCCAATGGTAAAACAAAGCGTCACCACGACGACGAACACAAGCGTGACGTTCAGAAGAACGGATGCCATGAGCGCCTGAGGAACAATCATGGACGCATCTTTTATCTCCTCCGCTGAGGGAACGATTAACAAAATAATGATTTTCTCGTGGTGAAAAGTCACTTACACATACGAACAGAGCAATCGTAGCCCACAAGGACCGCTTGAGGCGCCAGTAAACCGACTATTGCCGACAAGCCCGTGGTGGGCCAGCCACCGCCGTTGGTGAACTGGAGTAGAACGACGTTGGCTTGGCCATGCGGAGCCATAACCCATAGGGTCACCACGATTCCTAAGAATCCCAGCATGTGCAGGACTAGAACGCCGCCCTCTGAAGACACTGAGCTTGGACAAACATAATCGCAGTCAGCGTCCACTTACCGATGGTGGGCAATTGCGCCGCCAGGATTGTGTTGAAAGCGATTGAGAAGGCCACAACAGCGATTGCTAACAAGGTGCCATGCCATGGCCGGGGAACGTAGGTTGGGTCGTTCAAGATTATGAGACCTTGGATGATCGTGCCGACCAAGAAGCAGACGCTGGCGAGGTAAGTTTGCCAGCCGATGGCTGTGAGCCAGCCTACGAATATCAGTCGAAGGCCGCGGCGACGGAGGTGCGGATGCGTACCGGAGAAGTAGGAGAGGATTTTCTGCTGTCGGGGTGTAGCGAATTCGGATACCTGCCGTGCAAGGGAAGACACGATGAGCAGGCGCCCAGATTCCGGAGAACATCCTGACCTATGTCATAAAGGGGTCCGAGAGCTCACCCAGTGGTATTGCCCACCCGCGGTAGGAGACCTAATTTGAAGATCGATCAGCCATGCCATCACGGGCAACACCTTTCGTCTCATTCTCACATGGAAGCCATTTCTGCCAGACTAGCATACACCAAGGTCTGACCGATCGCGCATGCAACGAAGCCCCAGAACAGCAGTGCCGTGCCGCCGTCGGTGAGGACGAAGCTGAGGTAACTGTCGACAAGCTTAGAGTCAGAAGTTACAAGCAGGTTACAGGATGGGCACGATATACGTGAGGATGCCTTCCCAACTCGCGATGCACGTACTCGCGAAGCCGAGCATGGTGATGAAGTTGAAGTTTCGCTGGATACATGTATGGTCATCATGTGTATCCTTGACTCGGATGGGAGGATACTGTACTCGCAACACTTGTTTCTTTCCAAGCATGGTCATGTCGTGCTCGTCGGCGGCGGATCCTCTATACTTCTCGGCCACATGGCTGATGTCGTGGTCAAACACATTGACGACACGAGAGGACTGGGCAACTGAGTGTTGCCTGCGATCGGTCACGTTCTTGTCGTCGAGTAGGAGCGAAGTCATCCTTGCGAGGAGGAGGAAGACACCACTCTGGGATGAAGATGAGACGAAGCAGACGAAGACGGATCTTGTAACTCACCAATTCGTGGAGACATCGCTCTGGTACCTACGTGTACATGTTACAACCTGCGGCGGGGTCTTCTTGACCTGCATGATGCCTTGTCCAGACGGGGCAGGCATCTGTACCTAGGTACTGTGATGAGACGTCGGTTCTACCATGCCATCAATGCAATCACCGCAATGTTGCCTGCTGTGGAACACACCACTGGTGAGGCGATCGATCGTTGAACTTCTGCAGCTGAGAAGAGGAGAAAGGGTGGAAGGAGGATACAGTAGACAGTGGTTGGTGTTCAACGAAGCCACCAACGCCTTCTTCGAGCGCGCCGCGCCGAGGCTAGCAACCGTACCACACCACACCACGACCATATGGGCTAGACACTCCTGGCTCCATTATGACTGTAAGGTCGTGGTATATCAATGGTCGCTACCAGGCTTCTAGATACAGTAAAGGAACCTTTCGTCTGCGTTTGCTCTACAAAAGATCCGCCGTCACTCCTTCCAGTTTCGTCCTTCTCCCAACAACACCGCAGCCATGGTCAACTTCGGCTTCATCCTCGTCCCGCTGTACATCTACCCATTGCCAGGCGCGTGGGATCCGCTCTTCCAGGCCGCAAAAGCCTACCCCAATGTCACCTTCCAAGCCGTGATCAACCCCGACACCGGCCCAGGCGGGGGCAACTGCCCGGACGCCTCGTACATCAACGCCACCTCGCACCTGAACGCCATCCCCAACATCAAAACCCTTGCGTACGTCCACACGGCCGCTCGATTCGACTGTGGCCCGAGCCACGACTGGATCTGCCCCTGCACGCAACCGTTGAGTGCGCTGCGAACCAACATCACCAAGTACCAGAACTGGAACGTCAGGGGTAAATGCACGACCAGCGACGTCCACATCGATGGGATCTTCTTCGACGAAGCGCCCAGCGACGCCAGCAACGCGACCTACATGCGTAACGCCACCGCTTTCGCCAAAAGCACCCTCACCCGCGGCACCACCGTGCTCTTCAACTCCGGCCAGGCCGTCGACAAGACATACTGGAGCATTGCGGACTACATCAACGTCTTCGAGGACACCATGGCCGTCTATGACAGCGCCGACATCGGCGCCCTCGATGGACAAGGCGTGTACCATGCGCAAACGACCATGATCATCCACGACTACACCAGCGACGCCAGCGTCCTGCAGCGCGATGTCAAGACCATTCTCAGCTCTCGACACGACGCTATGGCGGGTCTGTATGTCACTGACCTCAGCATTTATAGCAAATTCCCGACGAATTGGCTGCAGCTCGTGGGCGATATGCAGACCGTCGTTAATGCCAACAAAGCTGGCATGTGAATGGATGCGGGCTCAAAAGATGCCACATAGACTTTCACCCTCTCGGCGTTTTTGAACTCGATTGGTGCCGTCAAGCTGCCATTGCGGTTCGACTATTCTGCACTCTTGAGACCACGCTTCCGTGTAATGCCGTCAGCTGCTCTTCGAGCAGGTCGTCCTTTGGGATGGCAGCTGGCTGTCTGGGACTGGTCGGAGAACGACGAAAGGGGAGCACCATCTTGGCCTCAGGATCGAGACCATATCGACTCTTGCATTGCCATTCTCTCGACATCGATGCGCGCACGTGACGTGTCGTTCACTCCGCGACATTGTCCATCAGTAAACGGCTGTGGCCATGTCATTGTTGGAGAGTGTTCGGTGTATATTGCCTTTCCAAGTAGTTTCTTCTGTCGCTCGACTCTGCTGCACTCAATCCACTCGAGCGAACGACCATTTGCTGCGGGAGCCTCGCAAGCTGGGTACAGAATCTATGATGTAGAATGTTGGTATTTTAGAAGTGTTGATGGCATCCCTCATCAACAAGTCGGGTGGAACAGGAGGGGCCCTCGGAGGCGAGCAACGACGGGGTACAGTGAACGCTACGCCCGTTTGAGTAACACAGTCTTGAAACCTTAGGTAACTTGTGAAGTCAACCGGATGCGAACCTCGATGTTGATGATGGTCGAGCTCAACGTGTGTATACCTTAGGAACGCTTCACTGCTACAAAGCCAGCGTACCACTATGTTGCAGCAACGTTCGTGAGAAGGGCGAACAGAGTCAACATGTGATAAACAAACCGAGTCAGTCGGCCGAGAAATGGCCATTGGACTTCAAATCTCCCCCCTGGTAACCACTAGGCGCCGCAGTCATTTAAACCAGGCCAGGCCGCGACGTTGATAACCATGCACGTTCCCGTGGCAGGTGAGGGAAAATGTCCCTCTTCCATACCAACTTGCTTGGCCGGCAGGGACGCCTTCTCTCACCTCTTCCCTGGGTAGCTGCCCTCGAATTCACCCTTCTCGTAGGCTTCGGTCTGTGGGTGACAGAGCGCAGGATGGGGAACATCTTCTCAAACCCTCAGCAGCAGAAACGGCTCGAGGACGCCGAGCAGCAGGTCGCTGCCATCGAGCGAGAACTGACGGCTGAACGCAACAGAAGCAGCACAGTCTTGGGTGAAGCGTCGGAGCTGCGCGACCAGGTTTCCCAGCTCGAGGAGAGGCTTCGGCAGGATGTCGCCCGCCTGGAGATTGAGAAGAAGGAGGCACATGAGAACACCCAGCTGCTGATGAGGGAGTTGGAAGA
>Ga0058703_1000172_pt1 | contig 13513 bp, 8 predicted proteins | sample AgamicMgMae_FD_83782 | JGI IMG/M metagenome (GOLD analysis project Ga0058703, IMG submission 83782) | Agave microbial communities from Guanajuato, Mexico - Mg.Ma.e | ecosystem: Host-associated > Plants > Phyllosphere > Phylloplane/Leaf | place: Guanajuato, Mexico | collected 2012-06-04
ATCATTTACTATTTTTTTTTTTACAATGGAATTAGGTTTAGGTTTGTTAGTACTGAAGTATCTAACCTTGTGCAATGTCAATGGTTTATTTTTAAAACCTTCATTTCTTACCTTTGTAGTTAATCGAATGGAGGAAGGTAAAAAAATACAGATTAATGTTATTATAATTATTGCATGAGCAACAAAATTACTAGTTTTAGAATAAAATTCTAAAATTATCTCAACAATATTAGAATTTACTAGCAAATAAGTTATAATGATTTCTTTAATAAAATATCATAAAAGGAGCAAATCTCCACCTCCGGTTGTTTTATATAGCAAAACCGTATAGATAAATATTAAACCATAGACAAATAATACAATTTCCAGCATATAGCCTGTTGCAAAACAACTATCAAAGAGAGATAAACTATTTTGGCCCAATTGAGCTACAACATTATAGACGCCGTTGAAAGCTACTAGAAAAAAAGAAGTTATTTTTCCTAATTCCAAACCTAACCCTTTTTGCACAGTATAAAATTGAGATAGTTCTAGCCTTATAAGAACAGAAAACGCTGTACCAAGTAAACCTAAGAATAAAGCAAAAATAAGATAAAGCGTTCCTATGTCTTTTGCATTACTTGATAGAAATCAACGTTCTGATGAAAGTGAAATGCTTGATAGCTTCTGCTCTTGTTTTAAATTTGTTGTTTGTTGTGTCTCATTACTTATAGGTTGCCCAGCAAAAAAATTCCCATTGCTCGTGTTAATTAAAATAAAGTGGGCAGGTATGATTTTTTTACCGATTCATAAGCTCTAAAATAAAAATTTTTATTTTTGATAAAAAAAAATTAGATTAGAGTTTGAAGTTACTATAATATAATTAATACAGTTTCTTTTCTTATTAAACACATTGTTAGGCTTTAGTGAATTATGCTATAAATTATTTCTTTTTTTTTGTTTTTTATAAAAAACAAAAAGGATGAAAATCTTTAAACTTTTTAAATAAATCATAAGCCCAGTACAAGTATTGCACTTGTTTTACCTGATTATAAAACAAGTACATAACTAATAGTTTTTTTTTCTTTTGAGCGGGCTGTATTTTAAAAATATTTTTTATAGGATATCTAACCTCTTTTCCCTAGCATGTATGTCTATAACTAATACAAAAAAAAGCACATTATTTTTTTTTTTTGCCTTTCTAGGGTTAAATTGATATATTATTGATTGCCAAACGGGCAAGTTGCAGGGCCATGACTAAGATAATAAAATACCAGATGAGAATCGACTAAGTCAAACCATGCCTTAGGCAAGAAATGAGGCATAGCATACCTGAGTCAGTTAGAGAAAAAGGTCATTACTCACTGAGTCAAACCATACCTGAGTCAGAAGAAAACCATATGGACAAGTGACTGAGTCAAACCATGCCTCAGGCAAGAAATATCCAATGAAAATCAACTAAGTAAAACCATGCTTCGGTCAAGAAATGAGGCAGAGCATGACTCAGGCAAATCATGCCTAAGGCAAAAAGAAGTAGCTTGAACATTAACCATGCCTGAGGCAAAGGAGAACATGGATGGAAAATTCACTGAGTCATTTGACTCAGTCTTGAAGAAACAAGTCATCTTGTTCTTGGTGATCTTGGCCACTTGTGTTGGACTGCTGAAAAAGGATCAAAGTGAGGCGAAGGATGTTATTTATTACTTTTTTTTTAGATTCTTGTAATTTTTTATAATTTTATTTTTTTTTTTTTTTTTTACAAGAATCTTACCACTACAACTTCTATAATTAAAAAGTCTTTCTAAATAAGTAATAAAGATAGTTAGCCTTCCAATTACTGCGATTAAACCAACAATCAGGTTAAATAAGATATGCAAGTTTGATCAAGCTACGCACAACTATTATCTACCAATATAATGTAGTGATAAAGACATTGTTGCTTTTTATAATCAATAAACTTCACACCTAAAGCAAAAAATAGATGAGGTTCAAGATGTATAAGTAAAATAGTACCTGAAACAGAAAAAAACGAGGCTGGAAACATCTAAGTCAAACTATGCCTGAGGCCAAAAGAGATTAAAGCTAATCCTCACTAAGTCAGAGGAAAACTGAGTAAGGAATAAACCAAATAAATTTTAACTAAGTCAAGCCATGATTGAAATAGAAAAAAAAAGATACATCTGCTAAATATTTACATACAAAGATTTTTATCTCCTTTTTTCCTCTTGTCTTTTCTGACTCCTGTGTCTTTCTAGGCCTTTGCAATGTTCCTTTTCTTGTTTTTTTTTTGCCACCCTGCCACTCTTAACCATTCTTTTGCACACCTTTTTTCCAATGCAACGACCCATTTCCTTCAAGCTCTCTTTGAGCTCTCTCAACTCCTCTCTCTCCCTGAGCACATCTTCCCTCAGCTGACAAAACTGTGCTATCAGTCTATCTTCCAAAATACCCTGCTCATCTCTGAGTTGAGTCACAGCTGTCAACAGATCATGATAGCCACACATTCCTGTATGTCTCCCAACTCCACAACTCTCAACTGTTCCAAAAGTAGTCAAAAGCTGTCCACTCTGGCTGAAAACTGGAAGGCCTCCAATTCCACATGTAGGTTGTTGACTGAGTGCAGGTATATTTGCAACCTCAACAGAAGGTACAACATACTCCTGGTCAACTTTTTCGGCCCAGGATGATGGTGGAGAGTATTCATGGTCGATTTTCTCAGACCAGGACGGTGATGTAGGATATCGAGGTGATGTTGCAGAACAGGGTGGTGAATTGTCCAGTTGACTTGTGGAGGTGTAAGGTGATGGTGAAGACATTTTTGAGGAATCTGATGCTGGTGATCAGGTGATGGTGATGATCAGGGTGGTAAAGTTGATGGTATTGAGATGGTGTGGATGATCAGATGATCAGTAAGATGATTTGGACAGATTGAGAACAGAAAGGTGATGAGGATGGGAGCAGAGTTTTGTCACCAAGAAATGACATATTGATTTCAAATAAAAGTTGCACAGACCCCATCACACCATCAGGTGGCAAATCAAAGTTGCACAGCCCCAATGACACCATCAGGTGGCAAATCAGGATTACACAGCCCACCCCCATGACACCATCGGGTGGCAAATCAGGATTACACAGCCCCCATGACACCATTAAGTGGCAAACCAGGATTGCACAGCCCCCTCCCCACAATCATGCAAGATGATTCCAGAACCAGGCTTTTTTGTCCCAAGAATATTCTTGGAGTTCAAATCCACCACAGGGAAGAATGTTTTCCAGGCAATGGGACAGTTGAAACATGCAATTGGAAAGGAGTTTGGGCAACATTATCGGCCAAAAGGATACCTCGTCGGAATTTCTGGGACAAACTGGCTATTCATGGAATACCAGTTTGTCATTCCTGAAAGCAGCAGACAGAAAAGAACTGGAAATGACCAACCAGATGCAAAGCTCATTTTTTGTGCTCTGGATGCCATCCCTTATGACATAGCCCTGCCTGAAGGAAAACCAGACCGTCCAACTCCAGCTCCAAATTCGGCAAACTATTCAACAGGAGCAGGATATGAACTGGACATAAAAAACGAACGCAACCTCAAATATGTGGTACGCCTTCTCAAATGGTTGTCATTCACAAAGGGAAAAAAATGCAGAGATCTGTCTCAAGCAAAAGGCTTGGATGCTATCCAGCAACCCTTCTCAGAGTCTACCCTTGGAGGCGGATTGTCCTTGATGAATTTGCTTGCCAATACAGCATATCAAATGGAAGATGATATGGAAGTGGAGGAAGATATACAGGAGCTGGCTGCCCCAGGTCAGAGGTTTTTGCATGAACATGAAGAGTCAGATGCTGAAGCTGGTGCAATGAATGAGTGATAAGAATATGAAAACATGATTGGGAAGGCTGGTAATTGAATGGCAGAGCGATAGGTTTGGAGTTTGCTGCTGACTGGGGATTCAACATCCATGGGTAATTGATGTTTGGCTGTTGGTGGATTCAACTCCACAGGCATTTCCTTTGTGTACCACAGACTGACAGAGAATGAAACTGCTTTTGCCTTAGGCATGAATGTCACATGGCTCCTCTTAATCTCCTGCAGCTGCCTCAGGATTGGTTTTACTCAGTGAATTTTCCATCCATGTTTTCCTCTGCCTCAGGCATGGTTAATGTTCAAGCTACTTCCTTTTGCCCTAGGCATGACTTGACTCAGTCACTTGTCCATATGGTTTTCTTCTGATTCAGGTATGGTTTGACTCAATGAGTAATGACCTTTTCCTCTAACTGACTGGAGCAAGGTTTGACTCAGTCATGTTCAGCCTCATTTCTTGCCTGAGGCACGGTTTGACTTAGTCGATTCTCATCTAGTATTTTCTTACCTGAGTCATGGCAATCTAATCTGTTAAAGGAATAACATAAAGAATGAAAGCTGTAAATCTGATACCTGTGATGAAACCACACTATTTACTATGCATTGCCTCTTTTTCTGCCTTTCTTTGCTGCCTGGGGCAGGTGCTCTCCATCTTCAATATCGCCTGCTTTCCTTTTCAAGCTTTTGACCTTCTCCTTCCAGCCAAAGCGACATCTACGACTCCAGCCACAACTTCAACCCAAAACCTTCCTACCAGCCTGTGCAACTCATCATACCTGAGACACAACCTTCACCAACGGTATCTAGCGCAGGCAACATGGAAGTGGAAAAAGAAAGCTGTAGGGGTTTGGACAAAGCTGGGCACACTCATGTCAAGAATTTGGAAAAAAGGGTCAAAGCTTTGGAGGAGAAGAATGACAGAAAGCAAAATGCCTTTGATCAGTAGAATGAGAAAATGGAGGCTATGAAAAAACAGTTGGAAAAAGTGAATAAGTACATAATAGGGAAAAATAACAATAGAAAAAACAACGGAAAATGGAATAATAGACTAAGAAAAAAGCAATAATTAGCAAAACAGCTTTTTGCAGGATATGCTTGAGAATGAGAAAATCAGTATAGTTAAAAGTGACACTGGTGTGGAGTATGGGATGAGAGAACTGTTTGCCGCACATAATAGGCTTTTAAGCGCATCTAAATAATCTCATATTGAGACATACGCCAATTTTTTTATTAAGCTTATAAACTCCTTAAAAATATAGGGGGGGGGGTGTTTTTTTTTTTTTTTCTAAAACAAAAAATATGTGAAAGAATCTCGATTAGTTATGTATAATGTATTTGATCTGTAATGTAAAATTTGATCGTTTATGCGATCTTAAGTATATAAAGAAACTATTACGGGTATAAAAGCTATATATCATAGGATAAACAAAAAATTAGGAATTGCCCTTTTTATCCTTGGTAAAATCCAATAATAAACGAAGTGAATTGAAATATCTTAGTAGCTTCAGGAATATAAATCAAATGAGATTCTGAAAATATCAATTCAAAACTGATACAGAAAAGCCTTTAAAGTAAAATGGATAAAATTCTGTTTGAATTTAGGGAAACCTTTCTCTAAGGCTAAATATGATATATAAGCATCAGCGAATAAGTAGCGTGAGGGACATATAGGTAAATAGTAGTTTTATAAGCAGCTCAAGTTTTTAGTAAACAAATAATGAGAGCGTACCTTTTGCATAATGGGTCAGCAAGTTAATGTTAGATGCGAGAGAAAGTTCAAAAAAGAGTATGGAGTAAAACTTGATCTATTTTTGCTTATGCTGGAAATAAGTTGGGAATGAAACAGAAATGAGTAAGGTAAATCTTCATCCTAGATAAACCAATTATTAATTAATGAATTAGTATCTAATATTAGACCCGAAGCCTAGTGATCTTACCATGATCAGAGTTATAAAAGCTCGAACGGTTTATCGTTGTAAAGATATCCGAAGAATTGTGGTAAGTTAGTGAAAGACAAAACTGACTAGGATAGCTGGTTTTCTGCGAAACCTATATAAGTAGGTGGTTTAAATAACATCATAGCAGGTACAGAATTGTAATCTCAGGCAAGTTATGGTTTTATTTTAACGGATAAAAAATCCGTTAAAGAATCAGCTTGTATACATTGGGGGATCGTGAAGATCTTATCAGTGAGAATTTGCTCTCGGAAGGGCAATGATGGATTTTGAACTCTCGGACATAGTACGATAAGGTAGATAATACAGCCTATAGTGTAAGTAAACCTTATGCTAGTTTATTAATTGTTCACACTATTAAGTGCGAACGAGTTAGATAAGCAAAACCTTCAAATTGCGGGGAAGTCCTAAAGAAATTTCAACCAAGCAGACGTGGTAATACAGTTTGTGGCACAGGTAATGACTCGTGGTATGGTAAAATCGAAATTTATAATTATTAATGGATAATCCGCAGCCAAGCACCTTATGGGTGTGCAGTTCATCGACTAAATGTAGGTTGACACCGCTAGTTGTTCTACGGTGTTTAAGATATAGTCAGGCCTCATCTGAAAAGATGCAATGGCAATAAAGTAATTTTTTTTCTTTTTTGTTTTTAGTTTTTTCTTAAGAAAAAAAGAAAAAAAAACTTACTTTAGTTTTAGCTAATTGTTAAAACTGGATTTAAATCTATTGTCTAAATGGATAGTCATATTCTAGTATTAATACTGGAAACACTATTTAGGGAGAAGTTTATTATTTTACAACCCCCTATTGGAAATTAGGGGACAAATATTTTTGTCCCCCTATTGGAAATTTAAATGGAAATTTAAATGGAAATTTAAATGGAAATTTAAATGGAAATTTAAATGGAAATTTAAATGGAAATTTAAATGGAAATTTAAATGGAAATTAGGGGACAAATAAAAATAATAAAAACCGTGTATGTCTAAAGGGAAACAGCCCAGAACAAGAATTAAAGGTTCCAAAATTATTGTTAAGTGAAATAAAGGAAGTTTTTTTCGTATACAACCAGGAAATAGGCTTAGAAGCGGCCATTTTTTGAAGACCTCGTAACAGAGCACTGGTTTATTTACCAAGTTAAAGGCACCGATAATTTAACGGATCTAAACAATATACCGAAATCTTGTCCATAGATAAATTAATTACATGATTAAAAAAAAAACTAAATTACAGATATCTATGGGGTAGCAGAACGTTGGGTATAGCTTGAAGCAATTCTTTTTGAATCAATTAGGCTCAATAAACCGAGTAAGAAAAATCCCAAGTGACAATGCTGGCATGAGTAACGAAAAAGGGATAACCCCTCGCCTTAAGCTTATGGTATTTACTTAAAGTAACGGCCCCTAAGTTTATTGTACTGGCCTAAAGGATTAAACGATGGGAAAATCTTAAACTAAATCTGACAACATTTATGTATATGAGTATCTTACAATATTTATGTATATGAGTAGAAAGTGTTCTGGAAAAAGAAAGAAATTTACAACCTTTTTTGTTTTGAAGAAACAAAAAAGAAACAAAAAAGAAACAAAAAAGGTTGTATTTACCGTACCTAGATACTATCACAAGTAAGCAAGTAGAGTATACAAAGGCGTTTGAGTTAACAATCATCAAGGAACTCGGCAAATTGACACCGTAACTTCGGGATAAGGTGTGCCATTATTCCTGAATTATATTAGGTAAATAATAGGAGACATAAAATGGTGTTGTACGACTGTTTAATTAAAACAAAGCACTTTGCATAAGATGTAAAATCAAAGTATTGAGTGTGATTTCTGCCCAATGTTGGCTGGTTAACGGATTTTCTTAGCTTGATAACATAGGCTAGGTTTTGAAGGATACCCCAATCAATGGCGGCCTTACCGATGAGGGTCCTAAGGTAGCGGAATACCCTGGCCGTTAAATGCGGTCTTGCATAAAATTATGAAAAGTAACTATAAACTATTATTTATTTCAAATGCCATATTAAATCTATGGGACAAATCTTTCTTTGCTAGAAATTTTAATGATTGATCATTAATTAAAAATTCTAAATTAACTGATAATGGTAGCCCCTACAACTTGGCTATGTCTTATTTTTTTCTTAAGAAAAAAAAGAAAAACAATGAGATTATAGACGCTAATAAACTTAATAGATTATTAAAATTTATCAGTATTTCTATAAGTCAAGATGTGTTGAATGAAATATTGAATGCTCCTAGAATAAGTTTTACATTTTTACATAAAAATACTATTACAACGCAGGAGTTTTTACAATACATAGGAACCGTAAGAAATGAAAAAACTAAAATAGCGGTCTATATTTGAACACACAAATCTACAGGCTCTATGTATGTAGGATCTTCCTGTAATTTACCTCGTAGATTGATAGGTTATTTTAAAGGAACACACGCGGAATGTGGAAAATTTATACCTTTACTTAAAAATGACGGTTTAATTTCTTTTACACTACAAGTTATTCCTTTAGATAATTATAATGTTGAAAATATAGAATTGATTATAGAACAGTATTTCTTGTTAAGCTCAAAGTTTAATTTAAATACTTTAAAAGTAGTAAATAAAATTTAAGGGGCAAGATCAAAGAGTTTATACATGTATAATGCAGATTTTTCTAAGTTAATTTACTCGTCTGATACTCAAGAAGATTTTATATTTAATCTTAAGATACACCATAGTATTTTCACTAGAAGTATCAGTACAGGTAGCTTATATTTAGATAAGTATGTATTTACAAATCAACCTGTTGAAGGAAGTAAACCTTCTAATCTTAATATAGAAGATGTGTTTATTTTCTTTTTTTCTTCTTTTTATTTTCTCTAACAAAAATAAAAAGAAAAAACAAAAAAGACAGAACTGAAATAAGTAAAGGAAGAAAAGTTATTATTTATAGTATAAATGATAGTGATAAAATCTTTTACTTTAACAGTATTAATGAATGTTTGATGTTTATTAATAAAATGGCTTTTTCTAATAAAACTACTTTATATAGATGTATTAATTCAGGTAAGCCTTATCATGGGTTTGTTTGTAAGTGAGGAAGTAGCGAAAATGATAGTTTAGTAGAAAAAAGTACTAAAGTATCTGTGTATAACATTGATACAGGTGAAACTAATATCTACTCTTCCATTAGAAATGCTGCTTTATCTTTTCACCCTTAAATTAAAACTACAGGTCAAACTATAAAATCTTATGCGGAATAAGGTAAAATATTTAAAGACAAATTTCTTCTTTTTTTCTTGGTTTGGTTTTTCTTTTTTTTATAAAATAAAAAAAGAGAAAAAAAGAGAAAAAACCAAAAATAATAATATAGTTACTGTAATGTGATTAACCTAGGAAATTAATCATTTGTGCAACAAAAAAGCAAACTCCGGGAACACCTTAAAGCTCTTTTAACCAAGTTTATTTTGAAAACAATTTAAATGGCCCGTCTAATTAACAGGGGTATGGTAATATTAAAAGAGATAGACGAAAGAAAAATAGGTTACCGCGGATCTAAGTCACCTCTGTGCTTAATAGTTATTAAGTATTACGTGTAAAAGAGCAACGAGCAGATGCTTTTTCAATGTTATATTGTAAGGTGTGCTCTAGTCACCAAGAAATTGGCTCTTAAGAGAATTGAGTAACTTAAGATTAAAGCAAATCACAATAACCTAAACCTAAGGTATTACTATGGTTGAAATTGTGAAACGGAATGATTAAACGATACAACAGCTGTCTCGATGATTGCCTCAGTGAAATTGGAATAACTGTGCAGATACAGTTTACCTCTAGATAGACGAGAAGACCCTATGCAGCTTTACTGTTACTAGTAATTGAATATAATTAAACAAGTTTTAGTGTATAAGGTAGTTGATTAGATAAAATTGAAACACCTTTACTTAGTTTATTATATTTAGAGTGAAAAAATCTCTTGAATTTGGTTGCTTTGAATATTCAAAACGTATCAATTCAACTTTTTACTCATTGAATGAAAGGAAAGGTTTGTTGATGACCTCTAAGAAAACTACATTGGGTGAGTAGGGAGTAGCCGAGATCTTGTATATATGTATATACTATAAGCTCATTTGCTTATCCAAAAAGAAATAGGGCTGTATATTTTTTAATATATTTAGCCAGGAAACATTTGCTAGTGGATAGTTTATGCGGGGCACAGATCCCATAAAAAGTACCTGGGTGTATCCAAAGTTAATTTTGTAAATTCCTTAGTTTTTTTTTACTTGCAGCCTTGAGCCTTGAGCCTTTTGAATAAAATAAATCATGGCTGTAATTAAGATTAAAAAAAGGATATTTTAATTTGCAAAATATTATATTTAATATAATGTATTCAGCTATATTTCTATTAAGTTAGATTTATTATAAAAAATAAGTAAGATTTTAACTATATGGAGAATAGATGTTGAAATAATATCAACTAAGATGTACAAAATTACCAAATTTAGTGTTATTATTAATTGTTATATTGCCATAGTATTGTGTTTTCTTAAGAAAATAAAAAAACATAGCAATAAAAATGATTATTATACAACAAAAAAAAGTTTAATGGCTTAATCTTGCTTTACTGTTTGACATACAAGTCTATCAGTCGCGTAAGCGGGGCATATGATCACAAGATGCAGAAAGGAAAGGTCTTGGATTTTTGAAAAAGCTACGCTAGGGATTAATTATTTTGTTAGTCCTCCATTTATGTGAATAAATGGTAATAAATTGGGTGAATTTCAAGAAAGACTTATTCTAGTAATAGAATAAGTTAACTTGAAGCAAAGCATGGTTCAGTACTTCAATCGAATCATGAATGTTCAACGACTAGAAAGTGAGTAGTACTAACAATAATCTTTCCACGAGCGCCCAACATCTTTTCACAACACTTCATTGTAAAATTATAAAATAATGCTATCACCTTTAATTATGATGACATTATTATACCAGAAATGGAGTATAAATTACCTAAATAAAAAAGATGATGACATAGTCTGAACCATTTCGTGAGAAGTGGAAGTGAGAAATAAAGAGTTTTCACGGTAACAAAATTGAACAGGCTAATTGCGCCAGAGAGTACAAATTGAGTGCGCAGTTTGGCACCTCGATGTCGGCTTAGCTCATCCACATGAATGCAGGAGTCATGAAGGGTTTGACTGTTCGTCGATTAAAGAGCTACACGAGCTGGGTTAAATACGTCGTGAGACAGTATGGTTTCTATCTTCTAGAGGAAATTAGAGTAAAATAAAAACAGCCCCTTCGTACGAAAGGAGTTGGGTATGTTAACCTCTGGTTTACCTGTTGTCCACCACACCCAATATTATTTTTTGAATTTTCCGTGAAAGGAGAAAGGGGGGAGGGATCGTTGAAGTTCCCTAAGACCAACCCTTGGGAATATATTATTACTCTTATATAGAGGGATTAATCTCCCTAATGGGCAGGGCAGGAACGCCATGTTAGTTAAAGATAAATGCTGAATGCATATAGGCACGAAACTTACTTTAGGATACTCTTAAATACACGTGGTATAATACTACGAATTTTCTTATTGTTTTTTTTAGAAAAAAAGAAAACAAACATAAAAAATTGTATAGGCTTTGACTTAAAGAACTTTAATGTCAGTACAAAGTACTAATTTTGTTAAAAACTAAACATCACACTTATCATACACAACTAAGTAATAAAAAGAATCTTGCCCGGTTAGCATAAAAGTAATGTACCTGTTTTGTAATCGGGTAAAGCAAGTGCGATACTTGCACTGGGCTGAGGTATCTGTTTAATATTGTCGTTTTTTACCCCTTTTTTTTCTTTTAGGTATAAAAGAAAAGCATACATAACAAGATAATTAAAAAAATTTTTAAACCTGTGAAAAATTTATATGTGATACTAAATGTATAGTATTATTCAATTTCTTTCTTAGTAAAGAACTTTAACATTACAGGACAGTTTAGTACCGGCAAAGTAAATTTAATTTAATAAAGATTTAGGTATGTAACAGAAAATAAATAGAGTGAAAATAAAAGCCTTTATTGAGTTTTAATTTAGTATTATGTACAAACTTTTTACATAACTAAATCCTTCTTAATAGTATTCATATTAATATTAATGAATCTTATTATCATTTCGTATAATAAGATTGTATTTTTTTTTTGCATTAATTATAAATATCCTCTAAAAAATATTTTTAATACACAGCCCGCTATTATTTATTTTTTAGTTTTTTAGTCTACTTTTTTCTTAAAAAAAAGAAAAAAAGAAAAAATAAATAAATAAAAGAAAAAAACTAAAAAAAATTAAAAATTCTATTAGTATGTGAAATACAAATTAGTGTATACATTGATGAGTTTGATGATGGCTCTGATTGAACGCTGTCCAAAGGCTTGACACATGCTAATCGTACGCAATTTCTTTTTTTCTAAGAAAAAACTAAAAATTGAGTGGTGTAAAGGTGAGTATAAAATATTTTGGCTTCCTTAAAGTAAGAGAAAAATCTCTTATAATATAAAATGACCTTTTATCAAAGAAAAACATCTTTTTCGCTTTAAGATGCTCGCAATATTATCAAGTAGGTAGTAGTTAAGGTAACTTCTTAACTAGCTTAAGCTTGTAGTCATAACTGAGAGGTTTATTGACCACATTGGGCCCGAAAAAATCCCAATACGTGTAGTACAGCAGTGAGGAATATTGGTCAATGGCCTAACGGCTGAACCAGCAATTTGGGGGAATGGAGAGATATTTGCTAGAAATATCAAAACATTGACTATGTCAAATAAAGTTCTAGATAGATAATTGATTATGACAAACTTCTATCTATATGTCTTGACCAAGTCTTGTGCCAGCAGTCGCGGCAATACAAGGAAGACTAGTGTTATTCATCTTTATTAGGTTTAAAGGGTACCTAGACGGTATGTCTAGCCTCAAAAGGGTACGGATGTACTAGAGTTTTATAGGAGAGGTAAATATTAGAACTATTGGTGTAGAGATGAAATTCTGTCATACTAATGGAACGGGTAACGGCGAAAGCAACCCTCTATATATAAACTGACGTTGAGGGACGAAGGCTTGGGGAGCGAACAGGATTAGGAACCCTAGTAGTCCAGGCAGAAAATTATGAGTGTTATAGACTAAATATAAAGTTGGTGTATAAATGAAAGTGTAAGCATTCCACCTCAAGAGTAATGTGGCAACGCAGGAACTGAAATCATTAGACCGTTTCTGAAACCAGTAGTGAAGTATGTTATTTAATTCGATGATCCTCGAAAAACCTTACCACAATTTGAATAATATTTGATGTAAGCTTTTTAAAAAAATAAAGTATCAAATATTACAAGCGTTGCACGGCTGTCTTCAGTTAATGTCGTGAGATTTTGGTTAGATCCTTTAAATTAACGTAAACCCTTGCTTTATTTAGATAGGACTCACTGTACGGTGCATAAAAACACATGTAGGACTCCTTTTTTTTAAGTTTATCTTTACTTGGGTTTTCCCATTTTCTATTTTAGAAAAAACTAAAAAGAAAAATGAAGTGAACGGACTCTTAGGTAACAGTTTACCCTATATTAATATTGTAGTTCACCATTATATTGGATACGATAACAGGGACCAAGGCAAGTCATCATGACCTTAATATTGTGGGCTATAGACGTGCCACATATGTTTGGACAAAGGGAGGCAATAATGCAA
>Ga0058703_1000173_pt1 | contig 13499 bp, 9 predicted proteins | sample AgamicMgMae_FD_83782 | JGI IMG/M metagenome (GOLD analysis project Ga0058703, IMG submission 83782) | Agave microbial communities from Guanajuato, Mexico - Mg.Ma.e | ecosystem: Host-associated > Plants > Phyllosphere > Phylloplane/Leaf | place: Guanajuato, Mexico | collected 2012-06-04
GCTGGAGACCCTTGGGTGACCCAGACCCTGCTCCATACAACCTTGGACTCGCCATTCTCATCATCATTGTCATCCTTCTTCAGGCCTGTTTCTCGGCATTCCAGGACTGGTCTACCGCAAAGACCATGAATTCTATCCTTGATATGTTGCCTCACGATGCAATGGTGCTTCGTGATGGCAATTACAACAAGGTTGACACGGCCAACTTGGTGCCGGGTGACATTGTACGCTTGTCCATTGGCGATAAAGTACCCGCCGATGTACGTCTGCTCACTACTTCAGGTGACGTGCGTTTCGACCGATCAGCAATGACTGGTGAAGCTGAAGAGGTGGACGGCTATCTGGAGTCTACAGATGAAAACTTTCTGGAAACCAAGAATATCGCTCTCATGGGTACTCTCGTCAAGAATGGCAGTGCCACTGCCGTCGTCATATTCACTGGTTCCAAATCAGCCATGGGTGGTATCGCCATGGCTACGACCAACGTCAGAGAACGACCGACATCCATCCAAAAAGAAATTACGCGCTTCGTCTACATCATCTGCGGTCTCACCGCTGTTCTTGCTGGCGTCATTCTTTTCACCTGGGTAGGATGGCTCCGTGTCGACCATTTCGCTTTTATGAATGTGGTTGCAATGCTCAACGATGTCATGGGTTGCGTCGTTGCTTTTATCCCTGAAGGTATGCCAGTTGGTGTCGCTTTGACACTGATGATGATTGCTCGACGCATGAAGAAGGCAGACGTTCTGCCGAAGAGTCTTGCGACCGTGGAGATGCTTGGTTGTGTCGAAGTCATCTGTTCTGACAAGACCGGCACGCTCACAAAGAACCAGATGACTGTCACAAGCGTTGGCTTCCTTGACCAGCTCCTCACATCAGCTGAAGCTAGAGAGTCTCTGGCCTCAAGACCAGATCAATTGGCTTTGTCCCACTTGCACCGTGCGGCCATTCTTTGTAACGACGCTGCGTTCGACCCAGTTTCCTTGAGCAAGCCAATCGAAGAGCGACTTATCCAAGGCAACCCCACTGACGGCGCAGTCTTGCGTTTTGCTGAACTTGCCAGCGCAGGCGCGCCAATCCGCAATGACAACCCTCAAGTTGCCCAAATTCCCTTCAACTCTGGAAACAAGTTCATGTTGTCGCTGCACCAAGACAAAGTCAGCATGCTCGACCAGGAGAAGCGTTCTTGTTTGGCAATCGTCAAGGGCGCACCTGATGTCCTTCTTCCAAAATGCACAAGCTATTACTCGCATGCGACCAACTCTGTCCTCCCGCTCGACGTTAGTGCAAAGAAGCTTTTCTCTACCCTCCAGAACAAGCTATCTCGGAATGCAGAGCGTGTCATCTTGCTCTGCGAGCGCTCGTACATGCTGAGATCTACCGTTCCCAACGAGATTCAAGAAGAACTTCTAGAATACTGCTTGTCGGATCTTACTATCATTGGAGTTCTCGGTATTTTCGATCCGCCTCGACCCGAAGCAGCTTCGACCATTGCGACTTGTCGCAGGGCCGGCATTCGCTTTTGGATGATGACTGGAGATTTTGGACTTACAGGAGCGGCCATCGCTCGCCAGATTGGACTTTTCACTGGTGAAAGAGAGCCTGATACCTATGCTGACATTGAGGCCCGCCGCACATCTGAAAAGTCTTCGTCATCACTTCCCAGCACAGAGTACAGCAACCAAAGCCTTCTTCTCGAAGGCAAACAAATCAGTCAACTCGAAGGCGAAGACTGGGACGTTGTCACCGCCTACCAGGAAATTGTTTTCGGTCGTTGCAGCCCTGAGCACAAGCTACGCATCATCAACGAACTGAAGGCTCGTGGCATCACAAACGCCGTCACTGGAGATGGTGTCAACGACGCTCCAGCTCTTAAAGCAGCAGATGTCGGTGTTGCCATGGTCGACGGTAGTGATATTGCGCTCGAGGCCGCCGATCTGGTCCTTCTTGGCAACTTTGACAAAATCATCGATGGTATTCGCTTGGGACGTCTGGTGTTTCAGAACCTGCAAAAGGTTATCGGTTACCTTCTCCCAGCTGGAAGTTGGTCCGAGATCTGGCCCGTCATCTTGAATGTCTTCTTCGGTCTACCCCTGCCGCTTTCCTCATTTTTGATGATCATCATTTGTGTCTTTACCGACTTATTCCTCTCATTGTCGTTGATCATGGAGAAGGAAGAATTCGATCTTCTCAGCATGCCTCCTCGTAACGTCAAGAAGGATCATTTGATCAACCTCAAGATTTACGGACAGTCATACCTCTTCATTGGTGTCATGGAGACCATTTGTGCCCATGGAATGTACTTCCTCTACTATTGGAGACACGCCCGTATCCCTGCGAGCGCGCTCTTCCTTGCCTTTGAGAAGTACTCGGACGGATTCTACGGCTACACCGAAGCGCAGTTGACAGCTTTCAACACCACTGGTCAATCTGTCTACTTTGTCACTCTTGTCATTCTCCAGCTCGGTAACATTCTGTCTATCCGCAACAAGAAACTCTCGATTCTCCAAGCGGATCCCATCAGGAAGCAAAGACGCAACCCTTGGTTACTGGCCGGTGCCATCGTCTCCATTGCTATTGCCATCTTTGTAACCGAGGAGCCCGGTATCCAGAGTCTTTTTGGAACCGCAAGCGTGCCAGTAGAGTTTTGGTTCATCCCAGTGCCGCTTGCTTTGGGAATTCTGGTTATGGATGAAATCAGGAAGCTGCTCGTAAGAACATTCCCGAAGGGACCGCTTGCCAGAATTGCATGGTAGATGTGGGTCACTGATAGAAGTTCTACTTGAATACTGTACATACATACAGAACAAAAAAAATATAAATATCTCTTGCCAAAAACTGCGCTGCCCTCGTGTTATGAACCGAGTATCAGAATGCCATCTTTCAACGACTTGAAAGCGTGAACCACGACCATGAGTGACTCTGGCTGTTTGAACATGTGTCACGTTGTCCACCACATGATATCGCATCACATCACGTGCATTCTGACTGGTATTGTCACGTGCAGTGTCCTGCTGTAATAATGACATTTGAAATGAAAGGAGCCTCCGGATGTCTTGGTCCTTCTACGTTCAGTATTTCCGAAGTAAAAGCGTTGCCATTGCGCGTCCGTGCGAGCCGTCGAGTCAGCCACCTTGACGCTTCGGGAAAGAACGACCATGGCATCGATCATTGTTAATTGAAGCAGGCAGGCAACCGGAAACCAATGCACATAACAAAGCAGAATCATTCTTCACACTCCGCCGAACAATCACATGTTCATCTAGCAACCTTTCTTGAAGTCCCTCTCGCCGCTCATCAAAAACTCTGCAAAGACGTGCAAAGAAATCTAGGGAACTCCTTGCTTACCGAAGCAAGTACTGCTTGATCCGTTTAACTCCACTTCCGCCATTGGGTCTCGTCGGCTTCGTCATAGGACGGAGCCGCCGCAGACTGCACCAACATCCACCACGCCTCCAATAACGCGCAAGAGGAAGCTTGAGGTCGAAGCCCAAGCTAGTGATAATATCGTAGCACCGCTCAAGACTAAAGCGACCAAGAAGGATCACAAAGTGTCACCGCCTCCGGCTGAGGCCGTCCTTCCTGCCACTCCTCAGACTCTCCTTTCCGAACAGGCGTCGCTCATCATGGAGTCGGATGAAGAGGTGAACAGTATCATGTCAGGCAGTGAAGATGGGTTTGGTGAAGATATGGACAGCAGCGTAGACTTTGACGCAGGTGAGTCCATGGCCTCTCACCTCCAGGCAGCCGTTCCGCTTGAGCTAACGGACTACAGGGTCGGATAATGACATTGATCTGGACGACGATGGAGATATCGGCTTCGACACACAAGACAAAGACATCAAGCCCAAAAGAAAGGCTTTTCAGGTCGACTTCAAAGTGTACAGCCCGCAGGACATCGAGTCATACCAAGCCCGCCAGGTCAACGAAGTCTCCAACATTATCGGACAACCTCCACAACAGACAGCGATCCTCATGCGATGGTCAAGATGGAACAAGGAACGTTTGATCGAACAATATATGGACAAACAGGAAGAAGTGCTGGAGAAGGCAGGACTCAGTCAAGATGAGAGCTCGATACCAAAGGTGCAGGCTGTAGATGGCTTCATGTGCGACATCTGCTGCGAAGACACGCCCGGCATGCAGACGTTTGCGTTGAACTGCGATCACAGATTCTGTGTCGAGTGCTATCGACAATATCTTGTACAAAAGATCAAAGAAGAGGGTGAGGCGGCACGGATAAGGTGTCCTGGTGAAGGCTGCAACCAGATTGTTGATTCGAAAAGTCTTGACCAATTGGTACCACCGGATTTGAAACAGAGGTAAGTCTGCATGACATTGGTGAAATCCGTGATTACTGACAACTGAAACAGATATCAAGAACTACTCACGCGCACGTACGTCGACGACAAGGAAAATCTTAAGTGGTGTCCAGCTCCAAACTGCGTCTACGCTGTTGATTGCAGCGTGAAACAGCGTGATCTTGATCGAATCGTCCCAACAGTCGTCTGCGATTGCGGCCATCACTTTTGCTTCGGGTGCACTCTCCGGGATCATCAGCCGGCGGCATGTGTGCTTGTCAGAAAATGGCTCAAGAAGTGCGAGGACGATTCGGAGACGGCAAACTGGATCTCAGCAAATACCAAAGAATGTCCTCGCTGCCGATCAATGATTGAGAAGAATGGCGGCTGTAACCACATGACTTGCCGAAAGTGCAAGCACGAATTCTGCTGGATGTGCATGGGACTCTGGTCTGAACATGGCAACAGTTGGTACAACTGTAACAGATACGAGGAGAAGAGCGGGTCAGAAGCTCGAGATGCTCAGTCTAAGAGCCGCGCGTCTCTAGAGAGATACCTGCATTACTACAATCGCTACGCAAATCACGAGCAGTCGGCGAAGCTGGACAAGGACATTTTCCTCAAGACGGAGAAGAAGATGACACAGTTACAGTCTTCATCAGGCATGTCGTGGATCGAGGTGCAGTTCTTGGATCAAGCATCACAAGCTCTGCAACAGTGCCGACAAACGCTCAAATGGACGTACGCATTTGCATACTATCTTGCGCGCAACAACCTCACGGAGATCTTCGAAGACAATCAGAAGGATCTTGAGATGGCCGTGGAGAATCTCAGTGAGATGTTCGAGAAGCCTACGGATCAGCTGGCTGGGCTCAAGGTTGAGATGATGGACAAGACGTCGTACTGCACCAAGAGGAGGGTAATCCTGCTCGACGATACGGCGGAGAATCTGAAGCAAGGCAACTGGAAATTCAACGTTGAGTTGTCATAAGGAAACATGTCGTCGACAGTGGCGAGAGGAACACATCGCAACAGGACAAGCGATTAGCATTCGACGGTTCTATTCATGTCCAAATGCATCATCTATTTATGGCAGGAGGTAATGCATTCGGCTCGGCATGGTTTTCTCGGGTAGTTTTTTGATGATTAGCGTGATTCGATTCAATACATTATGAAGCCCTTGGATGCAGCATCGTCTTCTTTGCTTGTATCGTACATGAGGACACACTGGAGCATACAAACGTCTGTTTACGCGGTAAGTTACCACGTTGTGCCCGTAACTTGCCTATCGACCCTCAGAGTCTGCTGCCATGTTCTATTTCAGGCCCCGGTCTCCATACTGTAGAGTTCACCGTATCGGGGGCTAGCGCGTGAACTTCGTCCAAGCGTTGTACGGAGTACGTCGTCACAGTGGACACAACCGTACCGGTACTACGAAGGGCCTTTTATTGCCTTCCAATATCATGTTCCTGCTTGTTTCATAGAGACTAGTATTCAGAGTGCGTTGTTATGAGTGATTTTTCGACTCCTGCAGTACAAGCCGTGTCTCGTCCCAGAACTGTTTGTGCCTCAGGGGTCAGAACAGGATCACATGCACGACTTGCACGCGTGGAACGGGAGGGCCTGCACCTCACACCTCAGCTTTGACCCCAATCCGCGACGGAAGCCAGCCGGACGGTCGGTCGGTCATCGTCCCTTCCATTTCAGCGATCGTAGATCCGGGGATAGCCTTGTTTTGCCGAGTGGTTAACAATAATTAATGCAGGAACAGGCAGGGTCTTTGAGGTCCTTGACCTGAAAAATAACACATCTTTTCCTCATCCTCATTCCATTACCACATATATTGCGTGCACCGCTCTTGGTATTGCGGTAGATTAGCTAATTGCCAACGCCTCTTACCTGTGCCTTTACCCCAATCCATCACCTGACGGCGGTCTAAGCTGCAGTGGTCAACTGACCACATGGTAATTTACAGCTGTCAACAGTCTCCTGAGCAGACATAAGTGCTTCTTTTCTATCGAATCGTGCTTCCGGATACCACATCACAACCATGGCGTCTTCAGATACCAATGGACTATCGCCAGATGGCGCCCCTCACAACAAGCACCTTGACGCTGTCATCAGAACTCCAGATCGTCAACCCTCTCCACAGCCGACTCACTTGAGCGTCCCTGGCTCTGGTACGCATACTCCTCGCATTCTTCATGAGACTGGCTCCGGATATGTCGCGCCTAAGTTCGAGGGCAAGGAGAAGCAGATGGAAGAGTGAGTGAAGTCGGCTCAATGAGGGGAAGAACTTGCTAATGCATCTCAGGGTTATGGACAAAGTCGAAGACAAGGGCTTCATTCCGCCAGAGTTTGTCGAATCCGAGACAAATTGGTTCTACAAAGAGCTCGGTATCGACGACATGTATTTCTCGACCGAGACCGTCGATGCGTAAGTTCCCCCTTTCCCAGGCACGCGGTCAGACCTAGCCAGTCGCGAGCGAGGAGCTCTAACATGGGACTACCATACTGACCAACAACAGTATTGTCAGTCACATCCACTCTCTCTATGCAGCCAAAGTAGCTGCATACGCAAGAGACGACAAACGTCTGGAGATTCGTTTGGACAAGGAAGAGACGGATCATGCCGTCTACATTGACACCAGCAGGCCGGGTGTCTCCCCTTCGCAAGGGCCGAGGTACGAGCAGAGGATCGACGAAAAGTACTTGAACAACTCCAAGGGCAAGGTCGCATACAGAGTCGAGACCTTTCGCTCGTCCAGCAAGTTGCCTGGGGAGACCGACCAGCAGCTGAGATGCTACTTTGTCTACCAAGCACACTTCGCGAACCCGAACCCAGAGCCCAATGAGACCCGCCTGGAGATCTTGGGTGAAAGCCGGTTCCTGCAGAAAGCTACAAAGAACACCAAAGAGATCTACCAAGAGATCCTGTCTGCAGCCGTACAGCGAACCGGCCCCGTCATCGAGATGTTCGACATTGAAGGAACGAGGGAGAAAAGAATGGTCATCGCATACAAGCAAGGTTCCGCCTTGGGCTTCTTCAGCGCTCTGAGTGATCTCTACCACTACTACGGTCTGACCTCTTCTCGCAAATACATCGAGCAGTTCTCCAACGGTTTCACCATCATGTCCATCTACCTCAAACCTGCGCCAGCCGATGTCGCTGCGAAGCACCCACCAATCGAGGCTTCGATCCACCAGATCATGAAGGAGGTCTCTCTGCTTTACTGCGTTCCACAAAACAAATTTCAGCCACAATTCGCGTCGGGTCGTCTCAGTTTACAAGAGACCATCTACGCACACTGTGTCTGGGTCTATGTCGGGCACTTTCTTAACAGGCTTGGTTCCGAATATACTACCCTCACGTCCTTGCTCGATGCTAACAACAGCGTGCATGCGGAGCTGCTCTCGAAATTAAAGCGCAGACTACGCACCGAGACCTTCACTGCCGACTACATCTTGGAAATCATCTACCAATACCCAGATCTCGTCAAAGCTCTGTACCTATCTTTCGCCAACACTCACTACGTCCAGACTCGCGGAGAACAGGATGACTTCCTACCAACGCTCAGTTATCTCCATTTGAAGGTCGACAAGGTTCTCACAGACACCGAGATCAAGGACCTCATCTCAAAGAACGTCGTCAATGACCATCATGATATGGTCATGACAGCCTTCCGCGTCTTCAACAGGGCCGTTCTCAAGACCAACTTTTACACTCCAACCAAGGTAGCCCTCAGCTTCCGTTTGAACCCCGAATTCCTTCCTGTCGAGGAGTATCCTCAACCGTTGTATGGTATGTTTCTCGTCATCAGCTCCGAGTTCCGTGGGTTCCATCTTCGTTTCAGGGATATCGCTCGTGGCGGTATTCGTATTGTCAAGTCGAGAAGTTCAGAGGCATTTGCCATCAACGCCAGATCACTGTTTGATGAGAACTACAACCTCGCCAACACTCAACAGCGCAAGAACAAAGATATCCCAGAAGGTGGTTCAAAGGGTGTCATTCTCCTTGACGTCAACCACCAGGACAAAGCCAGAGTGGCTTTTGAAAAGTACATTGACAGTATCATGGATCTTCTCTTGCCGCCTACCAGTCCTGGTATCAAGGATCCTATCGTTGATCTTCACGGCAAGCAGGAGATCTTGTTTATGGGTCCTGATGAGAACACTGCTGACCTCGTCGACTGGGCTACTGAACATGCTCGAGCTCGTGGTGCGCCTTGGTGGAAATCCTTCTTCACTGGCAAGAGCCCAAAGCTCGGTGGTATTCCTCACGACAGATATGGTATGACGACCTTGTCCGTACGCGAATACGTTCTTGGTATCTACCGCAAGTTGCAGCTCGACGAGACCAAGATCCGCAAGCTACAGACCGGTGGTCCAGATGGGGACCTCGGATCTAACGAAATCCTCCTCGGCAAGGAATCGTACACTGCCATCGTGGACGGGTCTGGTGTGTTGGTCGATCCAAACGGCCTCGATCGCGACGAGCTTGTCAAACTCGCCAAAAGCCGTTCCATGATCAACAAATATGACACAACCAAGCTGTCTCCAGCAGGTTACCGTGTCCTTGTCGAAGAAAACAACGTCAAGTTGCCGTCTGGAGAAACTATCAACAACGGAACGAGTTTCCGCAACACCTTCCATCTCCGTGAAGGTGAAGTGTACGATCTGTTCGTTCCCTGCGGTGGTCGTCCCGAGTCGATCGACCTTAGTACCGCTGCTAAGCTCATCGTCAACGGCAAGACCACTATCAAATTCATTGTTGAGGGAGCCAATCTCTTTGTCACTCAAGACGCCAAGCTCCGACTCGAGAAAGCTGGCTGCATCATTTACAAGGATGCGTCAGCCAACAAGGGTGGTGTGACCTCATCGTCCTTGGAGGTCCTCGCATCGCTCTCTTTTGACGACGCGAGCTTCCTCAAAAACATGTGTGTTGGCGAAGATGGAACCGTGCCCGAGTTCTACCAACAATACGTCCGTCAAGTTCAGGACACCATCCGTAACAATGCGCGCCTCGAGTTTGAAGCCATCTGGCGCGAACACGAGGACACCGGCGTGTCCCGTTCCATGCTCTCTGATCGCCTCTCAACAGCCATCACCCGCTTGGACGAAGAGCTTCAAGGTACCGAACTCTGGGACAATGTTGCACTTCGTAAGAGTGTTCTCAGCGACGCCCTACCAGGTCTATTGTTGGAAAAGGTCGGCCTCGACAAAATCCTTGAGAGAGTGCCAGAGAATTATCTACGCGCCATTTTCGGCAGCTACCTCAGTTCGAGGTTCATCTACGAAAAGGGAATCAACGCTAGTCAGTTTGCGTTCTTCTCCTTCATGACAGCAAGGATGGCAAAAATTCAAGATCGTGCATAGAAGTTTCGGAGTTGATGGGCCGGTTGATGAGATCTTTTGAGCGCGGAAAGGTATCTGGTTAGGTCTCTTTCGGGAACGAATATCGTGAGGGAGCAAGTCCCCACAAACTGTTCATATATGACGAGACACGGTGATCGGGATCGGAGTTCATTCGACCCAAAAGTAATGGCTGGGTCGAGCATGGCGTTTGGTGTCCAGTCCGCAAATGAATGAAAATTTATGCAGTGGCATGGCAAAGGCGTGATGACACTTGCGTATCGAAATAATCATGTGAATTGTTATGCATATCCAAATCTGTCGGATGCCCATTGAAACCAATCCGTGAGTATCTCCCTATGCCGAGTATGCGCCGTCAACGCCTGACGAGCCCCATCATGTTTCCATCGCAGTGGAATTGAAGCTCATGTACGAACTCGCTGAGAGTATCAGTCACTCAGCCAATTCGGCTCCCTCGTCTGCCGCCTCGATCTACACCAGCTTGCGCCTTGGAGTACTCGACCAACATACCCAGCACACCCGCTCCACCACCACCAGCAGTAGATTTTCCCTCACCAATCTTCCCTTTGCTACTCTCACCAACGTCTCCGTGCCCATCTCCCTCATCCTCATCTTTCCAGCTTTCGGCCAAACTACGATCCTGCTCGATGAGCTTGCTCGTGGTAAGATCGGCCATCATGTCGCGTTCGAGATCCCGTTCGAGATCCCGTTCGAGGTCGCGGTCCAATTCATCGAGGTCTTCTGTTTCTGCGACAGCAGAGGTATGAAGTGGTGGCATTGGTTGTCTGGAGTGCGAGATGTTGCGGACCGCTGCGCGATTGCTGAGGGGTGAGTTGCCGACTACCGGACCTTGTCGAAGAGAGCGGGCGTGATTTAGGTCCAGTAAAAGAGATTGATGTGGTGATGACAACGAGGTTGGAACGATGGCGGTGAGTTTGCCCTTTCCTTTGGTGTCCGCGGGTTTCGCTTGTGTGGTAGTGCTGGGTCGTTTACGTGCGTCTGCAGCTTCTTTGAGGGGACTCAAAGGCGGGAATGATGGTGGAAGCGGCACATTATGGTAGTGGCGATTATAATGACGGTTTGCTTGTTGTTGGTCGTATTGACCTAGTCGTTGCATGAAATAATATTGGCTGAGCGCCATCTTTTCATCTCTGTCATTATCATTGACGGCGCCTGCGGCGGCACCGTAGTATTCGTTTCGGAGCATGGTCTTTGCATCCTTATCTCTGGACGTCACATCGTCGTCCTCCGCGTTTTTTCGTTTACGGAACTCGAAGACGGCGTGATGACAGAGAGGTCCAAGACCGTCGACGTGGACAGTGTATTGGCGGAAAAAGTCGATGATATCTTTGCTTTGAGAGCCGCTGTTCCGCCAAAGAATGAAAGGTGCCACAACTAGAGAGAGAATCTCTTCTAGAAAGATGAGGATCTTCATCTGATAGAGTGCGGAGAACTCGTTTCGGACGGCGTTGCTGTGCAGTTGGCCCTTCCATCTGGTAGGACAGTAATGTGTGTAATCGATGACTTCGAATAAATGTAGCACTGGTTCGTGTACTTCATTGTCATCCGGTACCGCGCCACGTGCTGCAGCAAAGATACCCATGCTGACAGAAAGGTAGAAAAAGGCTGTCCTTCCTTCCGTGATCTCAAACCCTAGAAAGAGTTCAGGATCTAACAAGGTAGCAATACCTAGAATTGCTGCGATTGTACCGGACACAAGGCCGACGAATTGAAGTGCCTGATTCGTCTTATCCTTCGGAAACTGATTGAGGTAGCGATCGGCAAAAGGGTATGCCATCTTCATACGACGTCGAAAATTGTGCTCGAGCTCGTTGAACTCGCGCATCTTCCATTCGGCATGTGGCGTGAATGCACGAGCTCCGAGCTGGGCTGGACTGTTTCTGAACTCTGCATAGTAGCGTGAGAAATAGTAGACACAGTGAGCACCAATATTGAACGGAGCCATGAATATGCTAATGATAACAGCGAAACGGAAACGCCTCCGCAATGCCTCGATGAGCTTTTGTCGGTTACGAGTGCTGAGACACGATGGTTGCACATGACCGTGCTCGTCAAAGATGAAGTTTTCGAAACAAAAGCCAATACACCATTCGAGTGATTTTGAATAGTACTGACGACTGCCGAGAAAAGGCAGAGGTAGAGATAGGTCGAGGATCTCCTTATTTAGCAACGCGATATAATAATTGTCTCGTCTCATGAGTCTGTTTGCAATATCGTGTGCATCCATACGTTGCTTGGACTGAGTTGTCCTGAGTACTTGATGAAAGTACTTTGGGTTGTTGTCAGCTGTCTCGGGATTGGCTTCTCGCAGGCTCATCAAGCCTTCCACAACACGTTCCCAAGGGATTGTTTGGATGTCGGAGTCTGGAATTTTGAGGAGATGATGGAAAAAGTCATGAAGTTGCCACAAGCGAGGAATGTCCGTAATGTACCTAAATACGGTCCATAACCACCAGAAGACAAACAGCCAGAGTGCTGCACTTTTCAAGAAGGAAGTGTTCTTCATACACTGCGGAATGAGGATTTCAGAAGTTGAACGGCTATGCGGGATTTTGGAATAGTCGACACAAGTGGACATGAACATGTACATGCCAAAAAGGAATGCCGTGGTGAGAACGTAGACCAGACGAGAGATGCATATTGACCAGATGCCATGCTCGACGAAGTACTGATAGACCTCCAGGAGGAAACCATCTACATTTGAGATATTAGCCCATCGCCAAAGTGCTTGCTCTCTTGGGTCAATGCGGAATTTGTGCCCAGGTCGTGTAGTGCTATTTGTTGACATGCTTGGTGGTGGTGGCTGTCGTGCTGGGCGTCGTCTATCCTGTGCCGCTTTCCAGCGAGGGTGAGTGGAAGCAATCATTCCATTCCTCGATTTGCCGTGGATATCCTCTGTTATAGTGTCTTCCATGAGTCTGTTGCCCTCCATAAGCAATGATTCTGGGATCTCATCCTCATCCGCGGAGTCTCCCACTGGCGCATTTCGCTTTGGAGATCCGACCTGGCCAGCTTTTGTCCCTTTGTGTGGTTCAACTTGGCCTTCCGTACGTCTAGAGATGCCGTGTTCGATCCTTGGGCCGATACTCTGTGCCGTTGTGTCCAAGAGCATATTCTCCAGCTCTTGATCGTCCGAATCGTCTCTGAAATGAGTGTTGCCTCTTGGAGCCCGACCATCTTCCATGCGGCGAGAGAACTCGACGTCCTCTTGTGTCTGGCCATCCAGACCACTCTCAGCTCCAGGCAAGAAGCGGGAGAGTACTCTAGAGGCCATCATCCTGGCGGTCTTATCTCTTAAAGTTCCAGGACCTGTATCAGTCTTGTGTGTTGTGAGATATCGTCGTCAAGCGACCATCGCGCAGACACGTTTCTTTCGGTTTCTGCTTTCATTCAGACTGTGTCGGACGATTGATGCGTGTGATCTTGAAGCAGCACATGAAACACGCGCGTGACGATTGGGACATCTAATCAGGCAGCGACTGCCGATCGACGGACCCCGAAGTAGTTCGCGCTAATCAAACTGTGGGGAGAGCAAGCCGTAACCTAGATTTGGATGCGCGCTGGGCGACCGCCGACCGTGGCTTCCAATCTAGACCTGCTCTGTCTAGAGAAATAACCCCATTGAGGTGATTATTGATTCTTCATAGATTTATTTCTCTTGCCACCCAGCACTTGTCAAATCCTTCTCGAAGTATTGATCTCGATTTGTGCCGAAATTCATGAACTAATAACAAACATCCATTGACAGCCAGACCACCGACAAAGATAGAATCATCCTCACTGCGTCGAGAACTCTGCACTTAC
>Ga0058703_1000179_pt1 | contig 13361 bp, 11 predicted proteins | sample AgamicMgMae_FD_83782 | JGI IMG/M metagenome (GOLD analysis project Ga0058703, IMG submission 83782) | Agave microbial communities from Guanajuato, Mexico - Mg.Ma.e | ecosystem: Host-associated > Plants > Phyllosphere > Phylloplane/Leaf | place: Guanajuato, Mexico | collected 2012-06-04
AATGAGAAGAGCACACATGGTCGAGACATCACTTGAAATGTCAAAGTGGAGTTATAAAGTCAAGCCGATTACCGCCGACGACCAGACTTCCGAGGCGAATGCGTTCATGGCTAAAAGAGTTTGAATGACGACACATATATACATTGGCAGGACGTGCCACAGACAAGCAAAACCCACTTCATAGGGAATGGTATATCTAGTAATTAAATGCATCCAGCACTGCACAGAGCATATGTGCAGGCATTGAAATCATGTCGTATTGGCGCGACTAGAGAGATACCTTCCTCGCAAGTTCTGGCATTGTCCCGACAAACCCTGTAAAATTGCAGGATGGGTATCCGATAAATACAAAACTCCGCTCATAGACCTTTACACATTGCACGTCGACTGAGTAATCAGCTCCTCGATGAAGATCAGGTGTATATGCTCTCCGTGTAAGAATTGAGCTGAAGACCTCTTTCAGCCATTTGCGCGTTGCGGAGAAACTCCAACGGCATCCACACCAGATGGCCCTTGATCTTGTCAAGCTTCTCCTTGACGTCCTTGACTGACCGCTCTTTGATGTTGAAGACATGTCCTTGCTTGTGCTGTCCTCTGGGCAAGAACTCCTCGTAGTCTTCAAACGTGTGGATGGTGTCATCTGGATCGGCGTGAAACATGTCACGGAACACTTCGGTATTGGTCGTCGCCCGAGACGTCCACATCTCCCACACCTTGTCGTCGAGTGGATCGCTGACAAAGGCATCCCATTCGTCGTCGTCATCCTCATGTGCATTGTTCGGACAATCGTCCGGCGGCTGGGCGTTTGGATCCTTGCTTGCGTCCAGCGGTTGTGCCGGTAATAAACCCAGATGTTCGCGCCATAACATCCGACGCAGGGTGGCAGCATGATGACCCGCCTTCCAGGGCTTGCCTCCCATCTGTATGTCAATCTTGTTCGTGTCTTCCATTACGATTGACAGTTCCGAGTCATGATAGCCAAGTTGTGATCGGTCATTGAGGTTCGAGCTGCCACACACTGCAATCTGGTCGTCGACGATGAGAACCTTGTCATGAGGGTACAATTCCTCCTGTATAAAGTTCTGCAGTTCCGACTCGGGATCGTCTTTGTTCCATTTTTCGTCCGTAACCTTGGGCTCCCCAAGCAGAGCGTTTTTGGCGATACTGTCGACACTGTCGGCTTGCTTCGTCTCATCAGTACGCCCTGGGACATTGGCAGCGTCGCTAGTGTTATCACCCTTATGGCTGTGGTCAAGTCCGACGTTGTCCCTTTCTGCCTCGAAACGCCGCTTCTTTTCCAGAGCTTCCTCTTTGACTTCTTCGCCGGCATCATCGTGTTCTTCCTCGCTGTCGGATCCTTCCGCAGAGCCGGCGCCGTGAATGCCTGTCGACATAACCTCTTCCGCATTGGCACGCTGCAATTCTTGATGCGACACGCCCGAACGTTCAACTTGTTCTTTCATTGCCGGTGTGTAATTTATTCGGTCGTAGGTGCGTAGGTTGAAGATGAAGAAGTACTCTGTATGGGAGAGTAAGCATGGATGGTTTTGAGTGACGGGAATAATCAACTAACTGCTTGCGTCAACACCTGCAGCTTTACATCTGCCAAAGATTGAGTGCGATCCTCTATGAATTGATTTGTATTGGTAATCCATGATCGCTCTGTACGTTTCCATTAGTGATGCGCCTCTAAATCACGGGAAGAGACGTACCTCGTGCCCGTAGCGGCGTCATCCCTGAGATCTCCAGCAAATCCGGGAATGGAAGGAATGACAACAATGACCCTAAACTTCCTCTGTGCCTGCGCCGCTTTAATTATCGCGTCTACGATGGCTTCACCAACCGTGTTCTGTATAGGCGCTTGATGTTCTCCGGTAGCCGTGACTTTGAAAATGTCTTAGCAAATCGTCCATCGAAAATCTACAGACGACTTACTGAAGAATTGATTCTCAATATACACGAGGTGTTTAGCATTCCGTATGAGCTCCTTGTATGACCTTTGTATGCTATCATCGACCAGAATACCACTACTCCAATCTGCACTGCTACGGACGATCTGAGCTTTGACGGTACCTTGATCAGGAGTCAAAGGTAACTCTGCCAGCGGCGTCATGGGGTGTCTCAGATATTCGCCAACAGGAAATTTCGGCCTCTGCACCGAAATGAGATCTTCATCGTCGCCTTCTCGACCTTGCAATGTCAACCAATCGAACCGCTCGTCGCGTTTGTACTTGTCCCTTTTGCAGAAATTCCAACGAAGGACAAAATGCTCAGCAATATCGTAGACAGAAGGTCCGATGACGCCCATGGAAACATCATGCCAGGGCATCCGACCAAATTCTGCCTTGTCCAGCTCATTGCTCTTCCAATCATTAACACTTTGAAAATCCATGATTCGGTTGTTGTTGAAATCCTGACCTGGCCAGATGGTATTCTCAACGCCTTCAGGTGACACATCCGCAAGCGGATGCTGCCTTGTATCCCATCTGCCGAAGCATAGATCTAAACCACCGATGAACGCGAGCTTATAGTCAATCACCATGAATTTTTCATGATGTGCCCAGTAGAATGTCATATCGCCGACATTTTCGAACACGTTGTGGTCGGGGTGTCGCATCACATTGATATTGCCGTGCCCAGGAGAACCCTCAGGACACAGAGACCGTAGAGCATTTTTGGTGTGTGTGCTGTTGCAAGTGACGGCCGCTTCAACCTCTTTGTAGACTATCACCCAAATCTTGACTCCAGCTTCAGCTCGGCGCTTTAAGACCTGATCGAGACGCCACTCTTGATTGAACTTTGGGGGCCGCCGGAGGAACTATGAACCGTCAGTAGATCCCCTGGCGATCATCAGGTGGTGCGGACCAGTTCAGGAGACAACCACCAATCAGCTATGTAAATCGTCTCTTTCGCCCGCTCGAGTGCAACGGACACTGCCTGTAGGCGCCGTCAGTGAGATCTGCACCATAACTGGCAAAAGATGCATATATGCACCCAAAAGTAATTTCGTCCGTCGATATACCATTTGACCTTGTTTCCCAGACGCTCTGGGAAGTACGAGTTGAATCGATGGCTGTCTCGGATACGTTGACGCTTGGCATCGGTAGCTCTCTCGTGAGCCTCGTCGTGCCGATGGTTGGGATTTATTAAGTTCTCGAATTTTCCTAGACGATGCTTTACATGAGTGGCCTTGATATGGACATCGTGTAGACTGCTGCTAGCCATCTTTTCTTTGACATTGTGCATAATTTTTCGAAGGCCTCCAGAAGGGCCAGTGCTAACGCCGGGCGCATCCTTGCTGTCCGGCATCGCGACTGAAATCCCGTCGCGACGCCTGACAAGACCGGCAACTCAGACAGTGGGAGTGACAAGAGTTACTAAGGACTTAGTAGGTGACCAATGTGAAGAGAATGAACGATGAATCAATGAAGTGTCTCTTGAATGATGCCGCACGACCCGCTTGACACGCGGCAGGGCACGGCTGAGGGTCTTGGCGGGGTAGCACTCAGGCTGAGCCGGAGTCCAACTCCGTGTACGTGGTTCGCAGATCTATACATACCTTAATGCGTGCAACTTGGGACGTATGCATTTGCCAACCACTCTACATTACTGCTGTCTGGAAGATAGTCCATCTGGACAACGTAAATCTGACGTTGAATGAGCGGTATTCTACAAGTCGCGTTGGTAATGTAAAGTTCGTAATGTATAACAACAAGGGCAATCTTATCTTGGATGCCCAAACTCTCTTGAAAGCTAACTAATTTGGAGTGGTGCTATCGTGGGATCGATGCTCGACTCGGTCGACGTGATCCGAAAACGCTGGTACGGGGACTCGCAAGCTGAGGTGTGGACACTTCTAAAGCCGGCAGTTCGTAGTGTAATTCCAAGATCCGGTGAAGGAGAGCCTGTACGGCGCGTTGCAAGTCCATACCCATTTCCCTCATCAGTAGAGGGGCGATTAGTGGCGCAAACGTGGCCGCGTATTTCTGGAAGCCCTCTTCAGGAAAATTAACGTAGCCCTCGATGACATCAATGACCACTGGACGCCATGTCACAATGTTCCGCTGCTGAGTTTCTTCTTTGAGCTGCAGATAACTGACAACGATGTCCACGCACAGCGGGACCAATGCGGCCTCGGTTTGTTCCCTGCTGTTCCTTCGTTCTTCGCCTTCATCGTGATACATCCGGAAGAGAATGTTGACGTAAACCGAAGCGCTGCCACTCTCCTGTTTCAGGAGATTGGGCGGCTGCTTCATGAATCCCTCTTGGAACAAGCGATTCCGAAGATCCAGATCGTTGTTGAAACGTTTCGCAAAATGGTAACTCTTCTTGAGCAGACTCATAAGCCGCAACAGCTCCATGCTGGGTATTCTAGCGTACACGTTGTCGTTTGAAAATAGCTCATTCACAGTTTCAATCATCAGCAATTGAAGGACACATTTGGTGATGATTGAAGTGAAGAATCGACGTCTTGCTGGAGTTACTACTGCAGGTATGTTTTGCGTCTGGCTCTGCGATCGATATTCTTCGAGAGACGACCTGCTCTCTTGTGCAATTGGCGACAGTGTATCTTGGGAGGCGTGTACCTCACCATTGGTGGAATACGCGGAAAGATTTCGAGCAGGTTGTGGACTTGCGCTCAACTGGAGTCCAGTTTCAGACTCGTTGTCCGTGTGCGGAGATGCGCTCAACTTCTCTCGTGGGGTCGATGCGACTACGGCTTGGAATAATGCGGTAGCTTCAGTTCTGTTGAATAAGTCTACGAATGAAGTCACAATCTTATCCCAATGTGCTGGCGTGAACTTGTCAACATTCCGTAGAATAAGTGTCTGCAGACAATTACTGCCTATTCGTGCTAATGTGTCATTTTCCTGACAAATGCAAAGAGCGAGCAGGTCCAAGAACCGGTCCAGCATGTACTCGAGGCCGTCGAAGTAGTGAGTAAAAAGAGATATCATGTTCCGGAGCGCTTGAATCATGGTTGTCGATAGCCAGACCGACATCTCCTCATGATTCACAGCTTTAGTCATCTCCGACTTCGACTTGAGGACCATAAAAATTGGATATAGAAGCTGTCGCCATACCGTGTTCCAGAATTCTTTTGGAAAATCTTTGCCGTATTTGATTAGCGTATCGAATAGATAGTTAAGAGCCCTAAGGATGTATCAGCTTAGTTGGAAGATGAATTCCTCTACGGAAGGCTCAGCATTCGCACCTGGATCGAACTTCTAGATCGTCGCCAGTCATGAGTACGTCATGAAAAGCAAATAGCACAGGGAACCAGTATTGCTCTTCTTGCGTCTGACGTCCTGCTTTGACTATGACGGGTTGTGTCGACTGCATTGATAGTGGACACTCTGGAGTTTTGAGTAACCTGGCAGTGGTAGATTTGAGAGTCTCAATGGCTTGTAAGGATTTCTTTTGAAATTTAGAATTCTTGGAGAATTCTGTAAAGCAGACTATCATGTCGGCAAAAGCTCCCTGAGATATGACCATGCCGAATCTATCGTTGTATATCCCAATCACATTTTCGTAGGAAAGATTGACCAATCCCTCTGTAATCTGTTAGTATTATCCTATCTGTCGAATGATGCACTTGCCAAAGCGCTCACGAGCAGCAACCGTGAAAACGCCGAGAATTGTCTTCCAGCCAGATCTAATGTTGTCGCCTCGTGCTTGTATTAATTGGACCAGTGATAAGATAACAATCTCTTTCACCTGAACAACACTAGTGTGCGCGATAATGTGCTCAAACGGTTTCAAGAAATCCTTCTGGAACTGGAATCCTGGTAGCTCTTCAAGATCCAAGAAACGTATTGATAATTGCCGCAAAGAGTTGAGCGCGAAATGAACGACCTTCGTGTTGGTGTTGCAACCTACTTGATTGAAATGTTCTCCGAGGACTTGCCAGATATTGGTCCATTCGAAGCGGACTCGACTCATGTTGTACTCACTCACCTCCACGAGCTTCTGAAGGCTGTACGTTCTGGGTTCTTGACTTTCACCCGAAGATTGTATCTCTTGCCGACTGACTCGTGTCAAAGCTTTGACAAATTGCACGATCGCTTCACCAGACAGTCGACTTGTGCTGGAAAACATTCTATCCACACCATTGACGATGTCGGAGGATTTGCTTTCCTCTGCAACGTCAGTGCGGTAACTGCCCGTGCGACTCGATCGCGGAGGGACACGAAGTGTGTTACGCGAGGGCCCCTTGGGAGCTCTGAAGGAAGATGAATGTGCTTTCATAACGTCCGGCAGTGATTTCTCATCCACTCCTTCCGAAATCAATTGAAAACGATCGAGTTGACTGACACACATGAGAATATCTCGCCAGGAATCTCGCAGCGCATTGCCTTCGGAATAAGCAACATCCAACAAGACACGCAATGCCTCCACGTTTTTGGCTTTCATTTCGCTCAGATTGTACAAATTAGTGAATCTTGCAATCGACGCAACAAACGCCGTCCGAGGATGTTCCAAATCAAAAAGACATGCAATTTGCACGGCGAGGCGGAGACCGTCCATACAGAACTTCGTAACCTCGAGGTTGTTCGAGTCTTGCGCACAACCAGAAAGGGAGGTTAGGAACGGTGTCCAGGTCACTTCGAACATCGGTCCAGCATGTTTCGGAGATGATGCTGGGATGAATTTGACGGCCGGCACTGTAGTTGCATTTCGACGTTGAGAGCGGAGAAGTTGTTTAAAGGTCTGCTCAGTCTTGTCTGCAATTTCTTCAGATCTCTGAACATAGGCCTCACGCATCAAATCTCGCCCAACAGTGGCAAATGCCTGACCAAAATTGGCGGCGAATCCGACTGGATTCTGTTGAATAGTTAGACCAAGGTTAGCGGCACTTTCTCTTTCTGTGTTGAGGACTATCTCGTTGTGTGCGATCTCATCGTAGATGCCACGAAGAAGTTCTTCGGGCAAATTCGCATTGTCGTTGATGCCGCTATTGTTCTTCACAAAGTCCTCAAGCGTCATCCGCTTGCCTTTGAGTTTCACACTATGTTGATCAGTGTTTAGCATGATCACCGAATACGCCAGCACATAGGCGGTGTCCGCGTTGGCAAAGACATCCGGGTTACCACTGACATACCGCTCGGCAAACTTTAGCATGAAACGATCAATCTTTTGTGCTTCGCCGGGCAGTCGAAAACTCTGGAGAAAAGTGCGGAGAGCGTCGACAAACTGTGTTTTACTGAACTCCATGCTGTCCACGAATGCGTGCATAATGTCAATATTTTCTTGTTCACCCTCTCCAAGATATTCGCCGATTGCAGCCTTGTCAAGTCCTTCATGATTTAGTAAGAATCGCGCAATGTCCTGAGGATTTCTGCTTTGGATGAAGCCGCCGTCTAACAGGACTTTTATGCCCCTCTTCGGTTTGAAGTTGAAGGCGCGGACAGCGTTGAGTAGGGCCGTTTTATGCTGTTTGTCTTTCTCTAATTGGCTGGGATCGTCTTCTGCCAATGCGAGACCTACGGGGGGAGTTTCAGTGCCGGCAGACGTAAAACCGCTCACTATTCGTGTGTCCGACGATTCTCGTGGAAAGTCGGCAGAGAGCTGAACATCAACGTCGCCGCCGTCCACAAGTCTACCCTGTCGTGCCCAGCGGAGCAGTGATCTCAGTGTATTTATCAGACAGTCGAGCGCTTGCTGTTTCAATGCATGTTCTGGAGGAAAAGTTTGCTCTAGTTCGCTGCCTGGCGTGAATGCGACAGTCGTCAAGGAGGGCGGAACAGTACCTTTAATTTGCCAGTCCGCCAATGCAGAGGTTGTGCCGTGCTGATTCTGATATGACTGCAGCTGGATCGGGGTAATTGGTACCTGAGTCATGGAAATGCGCGACAGGTGTTCAACTAGTCGTTGAAATAGATTATCGCTCGCTGTTCTGTCACAATCGTAGTTGAGATACGTCTCGACCAAGACCACGGGATCGCTAGTAAGTCTTTCCAATACCTTCAAAAAACATTGTTTTTGAAACGTGGGCGCATTCCGATTGTCGAGCATAGTGAAGTAAATCTCCTTCACAAAAACTTCGACTTCCTTTTTTAGCAGTACTCGAAGATTTAGGAGCATCAACCAGAAGATCTCGCACGCGGTTTCGAACACACAATGTGCAGTGCTTGCACCATTTCTACTCAAAGATTGGCAGAGGAACTGCTTCACCGCTTGCGTGAATGGTATGGCTTCGTTGTTCGTGCTGCTCCGGATCACGGCGAGCGGTGAGAGAAAGAGAAGCGTGTTATGAAACAGAATCGAGTGGATAATGTGCAGGGACAGCAGTTTGGACCTCATTCCTTGCGATTTGAGATCCATGATTTCGTCTGGCCGTAGTGACTTTATGCTGATCTTACACATTGCTCGGAAGACCAAAAACGCGTCCTTCATATAGACCTCATCCTCGTCGTCTTCATAATTGGGATCATTGTCATTCGAGTCTCCGCGTTCGGGCTGTGAATTGCCTGAGGTTTGCCGAGCGCGTGCTTTCGTTACCATGGTGGGACCTTCTTTCAGGCGTTCGTCATCAAAACTTCCCCTCCGCTCGAATGTCTGTAAGGTAAGTTTCGGCCCGCCTTCTTTATCTGCCGGCATATCGTTCGGTTCCTCCATATGCTCGACATCCTGCGGCTCAGCGGCGCCGCCGCCGCTTTCATCGATAGCTAGATTGCTATCGCTTGGAGATCTTTGTACACTAATATTGCTTTTATTCTGAAACATCCTTGATGAACTCGTTCTCGCCTCTTTAGCGGTGACCCTACTGCGAGCTCTCTCAAACACTGTTCCGACCATCTGCGCGAGACTGCCTTGAGCCACCTGTTGATTGCGCATGCTTTTCGAGTGAAGGAAAATATTATACATTTGGCGTACGGCTTTGAGTAATCCAGCTCCATGTACCACAACCTTTTCATTGAGTACGGCAGCTAGCAAGGATATAATAATTTGGAGCTGGACGCGATCAGGAGTAGTATCGCCATCAAAGCAGTCGCAGATTGTGTCAATAGCCTGATCGATGAGTGATTCGCCCGGCAGCCCCGTCGACTGATAAGCTATCGAGAAGTAGGAATAGCTGATCAATTTTCCAATGCAGTCGAGTGCAGTTGTAACCACAATTTCACTCTCAGACTCAGTCGCAAGTTTCAGAGGTTCGAACAACACCTTCGGATCGATCTGTTGTGGGTCGGCTTTCGCTTTGATTGTATTGAGCGCCGCGCGAGTAAGATCTTGTAATACTTCGCGTCTTTGAGCATCTTTGGAAGCAGCGATGGTCTCTAGAGCGCTTGCAACAAACACCAGGGAGGTACGTGTGGACGATTTATTGGTTTCCGTGGTGGCTGTTGTTGACTGAGAATCGGAGCGGTGCTGCCGCGGTAGAGGAGGCAAGCGATCCGGTGTAGCGTGTGGGGTCACAGGTTCTGGTAACGGAGCAATGGATGTGTCATTCGGCATTGTTTTGGAGTCGTGAGCTTGATTGCGCTTTGCGTCATCTTGCCCGACGGTCGTCGACTCTTCGCTCGTGACTGGGACTTGTTGGAACGAGTCCGGGACGGCTGCTAGGTTTCGGCTCGTGAGCGAGCGCACGTCTGAAGGGTGCAGCTCAATGACCGCATCTTTCTCATGACGTTGCGAGCCCTGCGGGGATGTCTGGCTGGTAGGCTCGACATCTTCAGGTTCCGCCATGGAAGTGAGATGACGGCACGGGCCACATGCGGGCCGACCAGAAGTATAGCTCTTGTCAGACCATCCTGTAGCTCAGTATCAAAGACCTTTGAGCCGACAACAGTACGTACGAGGTGTATGTGAAGGATTATGAGACTGGACGAAACTAGCGAGGTACTGTATGGATGATAGTAGAAACAATTCTTTGGTGGTAGAGTACTCGTGCCGATGCGCTAACCTTAAATTTAGACTGTAAGGTCAAAAGCTCGCTAACACTTGCCAGACAATGTGGGATGTTCGATTGTTGGCAACCCAACCCGTCACGTCGGCCTTATTTTGGTGTCTTGCAGGAGATGAAGTAGTAAGGTTACCGCAGCAGTCAAAAAGCTGTGCGCGCCGAGATATCGTATACACATGCGCGGCCGTGTTGATCAAGCATACACAGAGTTCACCTTTGCTTGTTCCACATTGATCTCCCGCGGCGTTGACCTGCGCTTGTCAGAGAGTCACGGTCTCGTGCACCTACTAGCAGTACGGCTCGTCAACACATCTTCTTCCCCAATTCGCTAGCCGGTCGTTCCTACTCAGGAGACTCGCTCTTACGTTGGCAGCTATGCCGGCGACAACGATCGCTCGGGCTTCTGTTCGCTTTATCGTGCGGCCTGCGACAACAATTGTTGCTCTTCTCCGGCTGCCCAATGGCGTCCGGTTAGTCGTTCGCTGGCCGCATATTTGCAAGTGACATTGTCTAACTTCAGCAGCTCGCCCTGCATTACCGCACTCTCGAGATACTACGCGTCGAAATGTACGCGTCGTCCGTAGGCGGTCATAGTCCACATTCACAAGCTGATGTACTGTTTGCCCGCCAGCCTTTCCTCCTCACACAATCATTAGCATGCCCGCGCTTTCTCCTACCATGCAGGCTGGCAACATCGGCGCTTGGCAAAAGCAAGCAGGTGATTCTCTCGCACCTGGGGATGTCCTTGTTGAGATCGAGACGGACAAGGCACAGATGGACTTTGAGTTCCAGGAAGATGGTATTCTGGCCAAGATCTTGAAGGAGTCGGGCACAAAGGACGTGGCCGTCGGCAATGTGCGTTTCATTGTATGACTGTACATTCGGACATAACACTTATCTTCACGTAGCCGATTGCCGTCATGGTGGAGGAAGGCGCCGACATTTCCGCCTTCGAGTCATTCTCTCTGGACGACGCCGGAGGTGAAAAGGAGGCGCCAAAAGCCGAGGACAAGAAAGGTGGTCTTGAGGCATCGGAACCAGCCGACTCGGGATCAGAGACCGCCCCACCTGCGAATGAAAAGAGTGGTGAAAGTGCAATGGAACAAAATAGTGATTCGAAAGACAACACAGCACGCTCCATGGAATCAGACTCGGCCGGTCGCCCCTTGGAGCTCAGCATCGAACGCGAGTCCGTCAGTCCCGCCGTGAAGAGACTTGCGTTAGAGAAGGGCGTGCCGATCGGCCAGCTAAAAGGCAGCGGGCACGGCGGTCGAATTACCCTGGCCGACGTCGAGAAGTATAAACCTGCCGCCGTAGCGAGCAGCCCTGCCGTCGCCGCGGCTGGCGGCGCTACGTACGAAGATACACCAGCCACATCCATGCGCAAGACGATCGCTTCACGCCTCACCCAGTCAATGAATCAAAACCCGCACTACTTCGTCTCCTCGTCCCTTTCCGTTAGCAAGCTACTCAAACTTCGTGCGGCACTCAACGCATCTAATGATGGCAAATACAAGCTCAGCGTTAATGACTTTGTTGTCAAGGCCGTCGCTGTGGCTTCGCGAAAGGTACCTGCCGCGAACTCGTCTTGGCGGGAGATTGATGGTCAGGTCGTCATTCGTAAGCACAACGCTGTGGACGTGAGTGTGGCCGTGGCAACACCCATTGGTCTTATGACCCCAATTGTCAAGAATGTAGGTGGGCTAGGATTAGCCGATATATCGGCGCAGATCAAGGAGCTTGCTGGCCGCGCTCGCGATGGGAAGCTCAAGCCGGAAGAATACCAAGGCGGCACCATCACAATTAGCAACATGGGAATGAACCCTGCGGTCGAGCGTTTTACTGCCGTCATCAACCCACCGCAGGCTGCCATCCTAGCTGTTGGTACTGTTAAAAAGGTTGCCGTGCCTGCCACGGAAACCGAGGATGGCGCGCCGTCCGGCGTTGAATGGGACGACCAGATGGTTGTGCAGGCGAGTTTCGACCACAAGGTTGTGGATGGTGCTGTCGGTGGCGAATGGATGCGCGAGCTCAAAAAGGTGATCGAGAATCCGCTTGAGCTGTTATTATAGGCGGCAACGAGTATGAGTGGAGGGTGGAATGATATCGCGCGGTCGAACTAGCATGGGATCTACAAAGCCCGGCAATTTATTAATCGGGCAAAAGGTGCACGTGGACTTGTGGCTCTCGATAAGACCTTAACGGCGAAAAATTTATGGAATTTTGAGCTTGCAAATCTGGAACAGAATGATGATTTTCACACCTTAGTCTTCATCACCATCTCTAGTATTTGACAATTACGCGACGGTTCGTCGTATGGGTTATATCAGCTTGCGTGCTGTGAGCACCAGCCATCCTGCTTGTCTTGGCTAGCGCACAAGCCGCAATCTTGATACCGCTTGATCCAAGTGCTGGAAGAAACGCGATCGCAGCGGTCTTCTTACTGCCGGGTTAGCATCGAGGGTTGGCTCCGCTGGCTTAACGAGGCAACAATTGCCCTGGGGCAATCCTGGTTCTCATAGATTGGTGCGGCAAAGGGGTAAACCTCGTGCGTTGTGCGAGTTTACCATATCGACGTCCGTGTCAGCAGCTACACTGCATTGATTGAACGCCTGGATGCCAACTCCCGAATAGAATCAAATACACCCATAACTATAATAGTGTAGAGTGCCAGAAAGAAAGAATACAACTCGACATCATGACCGCCAGCCTTGCCGGCGAAATCTCCCTTTCTAAACTCATCTCAACCCTGACGCCGATTCTGAATGGAGCAACCTTTGTTTTCGTAACGCTGCCGTCATGCGACATCCCCCACGATGTCGTACCTCGTATGTTGTTTCGCGAGGCCGAGGGCGTTACTCTTATCATGGAAAAGTCGGAAGCACAAGCTCACAAGTTGCCTTACACATTTCCATGCCGAATGATCACTTGTAATGTGCATTCCAGTCTCGAGGCTGTAGGGTTTTTGGCAGCAATAACTGCTGAGCTGGCCAAGGCTGGCATGGGTGTCAATCCTGTGAGCGGATATTTCCATGATCACCTGTTTGTGCCAGAAAATCGAGAGGATGAGGCTATGGGTCTCCTCAGACGTCTAGCTAACAATGTCGACTTGAAGTCATAAACGAATGAGAATAGCCAGAATAGAGCTGGCTTGGCCGAAATCTGAGTTACACTTTACGTTTGCGCACCACCAGAAAACATACCACGAATACAACATGGTCCGGGAAAACAAAGTACACATTTTCAATATACGGTTCTTCATTTCCACTGGGCATGACACAAAGCTCACTTGCCAAAATCTGCAATCTATCAGTACTACGTGTGAAGAGCGTTCTTCTACATTTGTGGAAATGACGGCATTCTGCTGTAAAAATCTTTCTTTCTCCTGCATCAGTATATACTCTCTTTACGGCGTGTGCGGATATTCTCAGGATATGCTCCATTGACGTCTTGTTAC
>Ga0058703_1000182_pt1 | contig 13288 bp, 10 predicted proteins | sample AgamicMgMae_FD_83782 | JGI IMG/M metagenome (GOLD analysis project Ga0058703, IMG submission 83782) | Agave microbial communities from Guanajuato, Mexico - Mg.Ma.e | ecosystem: Host-associated > Plants > Phyllosphere > Phylloplane/Leaf | place: Guanajuato, Mexico | collected 2012-06-04
CTCTCACCCATTCGTACTGCAAGAGAAGCGGTTGATGACGTAAGTCGGGTTCGACTTCAACTTCTACTTTGGTAACTCGAATTTGCACATCTCACACCGACCACTTTACATCAACTGTAAATTGTATGACAGAATCGTTGTCGCAAATTCGTCTCTTACTGAGAGGCTAAAATCTGATTTTGGTTGACCATCAGCTTCAGATGAGGCACAGTCACACCATGTGTCGTGCAAACTGCAAATCATTTCGGCGTCTCGAAACAATCACGTACCTTTGGTAGCTATCATTGAAAGAGGCTCTCACTGCAGTGGTCAGCAGTATGCTCTTGCCTCAACAGGTAGGGGCTCATATGGCGGACTCTTCATTGATATCGTGGACTGCGTGACAGCATCAGCAACAGTCAAAGTGAAGAGCTGCGTTGACACTAGATCCGGAAGGTGAAGTGGATGTGAACAAGAGCAATTATTACTGTTCCACGTGGGATAAAGCTTACACGTCAAATTGCTACTGTAGAGACTGCAAATATCATCTGTACATACCAGACTTCTCGATTTCTGAACACATCGCGATTGTTAAGTACGCCATCACTTTCAAGCAAGAATGCCTACACTCGGCGACCTCAATTGCTCTATCGAGCTTGGCAGGTGCAATAGCCTGTTACGTGAATATGGCACTTTATACGGCAACAAAAGAGTGTCTTGCTGGATTTGCGCTCCTCCTTCAGACATCAACTTCAGCATCCATTTGACCTCAGCTGGTCCAAACGGATTCACAGCAGCTCCCGGGCTTGCGATGTTTGTGTTCATCGACGGACAATACCAATGCAATCGAAATATCACGACCGTCGAAGAGCAAAAAGGAGCAGTTGATCTACGCGTACGACAGAAGGAAGAGCCGTCTGGTGACCGTCGATTTATCGGCCGTGACTGGTGCTGCTCCCCGCTAAATACTGGTCTCTCATACCTTGCCACGGTCAATTCCCTCTTGTACTGACATGCTGTTGTAGGGTCCGCAAGCAAGGCTACCAGAGTCAATCCCGATTTTCTGAGCAATCTCGGCACAATTGAGGTTGTCGTTCTGCGTTGCAGGACATCCTCTCAAACCAAAGGTCCTGGATCTTTAGCTGATGTCAACGACAACACTATGAGACTTGCTTCACAAGCCATGTCTGTGAAGCACGCTGACACCGAATCGGCAAATGGCAAAGGACCAAAAAGCAATAGACCCTCCAAGACCGCCGAATCAACCAAATCAAAGACAGCTTCAGTCGCAGGTAGCGGTTCAGGTGAGTTGTTCGGTGGATTTGGCCTGGGACTTTTCGATGGTGCTGGTGATTTCGACGACCGTCCATCTAGCAGACACGGATCTCAACGAACGTCTCGTAGCCAAGCGGTCGCGCCTCAGAACGTCCACTACCATTTCAATTTTGGCGGCGGACATGTCAGCGATGACATAGACGCAGCCGTCCGTCTGGTGCAAGCTCAAGCGCGTAGCTCCAGCGGTCGTCGTTCTCGAGGCCGATCCGGACACCGTGACCATTATCAAGACAACAAGTCTCACGACCCGTACGCAAACGGCAAGGGATCTGGCAATCCTGCAGGTGCGTGGGCCCCAGCGAACGAAAGTGGACTCAAGCAAGATGACAACCATTGGGGCAACGGGCACAAGCCGACAACTGACGCAGGTGCTGGTGGCAACAACTGGTCTGGTAACGACTGGTCCAAGCCCGAAGGCGATCACAAACCTCGTTTCGAGAGAATGCAATCGCGGCCAAAGAGCAAAGCATCAGAAGGTGGCAACAATTGGTTCGCAAACAGGAACGACACCAAATCATCCAGCAAAAGTAGCAGTGTCAAGGTTGCACCGAACGATACATGGGCAACGCAACAACCGCAACAGCCGGTTCCAGGTGAGTGGAATGACGGCGGTGGTGGTGTATGGGAGACTAAAAAGATGAAACCCAACGAAAAGGGATTTGAAAAGGTCGGAAGCGGAGTGAAGCATGCCGAAGGCAACGGATGGGCCAACTCGGGAGATAGCAAAAAGTCTCATGACAAAGCCAAGGTCAAGGGTTTCGAGACGGTGGGCAGTGGAGTGAAGCATGCCGAAGCTGACAAGTGCCACGCAAAGCCACCTGAGGTATATGGGGTATATCAGGGTCACGAAAACATTCGACCAAATCCGTTGTCGCCGTACATGCAGGAACCCACAACCAAACCCTACTGGACCAACCCTGGAGCAGCTCACAAAGGTTATGGAGAGCTACCGGTATCTGCACGGCCAAGCACCATCGCGCCCACAGTCGGTCTGCGCGATCCTTATGTCACTCCTGCATATGATCTGCCTGTAGTCTGTGCCGAGTTCGCTGCGTCGAATGGCCTTGAGGTGCAGGTAAAGACGGGCAAAGGAGCCAGGTACATGCACGAGGTCGGCCAGCCAAACTATCTGGATACCATGGACGAACCTCATGCAGTGTTTATTTTCCGCTACCGTACGAAGGGGTTCTTGGAGAAGATGGTGCAGGCTGAGATCTCGGACAAGAAGGAAAGTTCTAAGGTTAAAGTGAGAAGCATGAGCCGTGACGAGCTCGAAAAGGCGTACTTGCGATCTCAAGAGAAGGCTTCCACCTCCCGTTCAAGTAGCACGAAGCCTAGCCACCACCGCTCTTCACGTCGCTCAGCATCGCCCAGCAAGACGATTCCAGCAGAGAAGAAGGTCTCCGCCTGGAATGACGGAAACAAAGCCGCTCCAGCAGACAATGCATGGGGAGCAACCGGTGAGTAGGCAAGACGGGCTTTGTGGTTTCAATTACATACTAATGCTTTGCCAGCGGGCTCGAAGAAGGCAGAAGACGCTGTTGCGTGGTGACCGATGGGAACAGTTACAGGGTAATACGAGCGCGGAAACGAGTGAAATTGAGAAAGGGATTAGGCAAACTTCTGCTCATCTGTATCTTACGCTCGACAATGATCATGCCTCAGTGGGAGAAGCACTCTACTCACACTTGTGATTTTGAGGCTAGCTGAGGGTGGAAGAATATGATAGTATCGCGTAACATATAGAGCGAAGCAACGTGCTCTGAAACGCGCCCTATACACAAGCATTCTGATCAAGCGAATCGAGTTGGAGTTTTTGTCACCAAATTTCGATCGTGTGATAGTAGTGTAGGAGAAAAAGCGTAAAGGACGTGAGCGGTGTTTGCCAGTGAGGCTTGGCGTTGCGGAATTGGCCCCTCCAAACCTTGCCCGAGCGCTCACACTACCACGGTCAACATCAAACCCCTTCCATTACCCAATCACGTCTGCTTTAACCACCTCATATCATCGATCAACGATAACACATCAGCGCACTTTTGACCATACAACGGTCATCCTCATTGCTAGACGAGCGCCAAGACCGGCCATAAGCGCTCGAAGACTCCCTGGTTCTCCACGCCGCCTGACGTAAGGCTTGCTTGGAAGCTCATTACCTGTACTGTACAAGCGCGTTACATCTCGACTATCCCGTGTATCAATCAAAGAACGCAACACTTACCTTCGATTTGCTGCTCGCCGGCAACAAAAGACTGAGACCAAGAGCCAGGCATTGGAGTGTACGAGATCGTTGTTAAGGCACACCAGTATTCGGATTTCGAGGAAGGGAAAACCCGATTTGGAAGATGGTGGACGGTGAAACTCCTCAGACTCCAACATGGAAGTTCACACAGTACGTGGTCACTTTCTGTTTGACACTGTTAGATGCGACTTTAGAAGCGGTCGGTCGACAGATGCCGGTCCACACCGACACGTGCATACCAATACCGAATGCGCGAGCGACGGTGACATTGAATATCACATATCTGATTGTTGTTATGAGCAAGCATTGCGTGAATACGGTGGCATCTACAAGACTACCGAAGCGTTGATACATCCCTGTCTATATGCTGACCTGAACTTTACAGATGCTTTGGAGATAAGGGTGACGTTGAGGACATTACAGAAGGTATGTTCCACTCCCCACAACCAGTCACTTTGCATCAGCCACGATCACCGGGTCTAACCTTTCCTTAGCCGACATCATATCAACGGTAGAGTTCGACCAGACGGGTAACTACCTCGCGACTGGAGACAAGGGCGGCCGTGTCGTGCTCTTTGAGCGCAATGAAAGCGTACGTCTGATAGACTACCAACGCCTCTTCACGACTGACAATGAACAGAAAAAGACTTGCGAATACAAGTTCCACACCGAGTTTCAGTCACACGAACCTGAATTCGATTATCTTAAATCCCTCGAGATCGAAGAGAAGATCAACAAGATCAAATGGTGTCGCAGACAGAATGCGTCGCACTATCTCCTATCCACAAACGACAAGACAATCAAGTTATGGAAAGTGTTCGAGAAGAGTTTGAAGGTTGTGGCAGAGAACAATCTTTCTCAAGAGTTGACACCTGCCGGTGTGGGTTCGGCCAATGGAGGTGGCCCAGTGAGGAGTCCACACCCACACTTCCAGGCCGTTTCGGATCTGAAGTTTCCTCGTATGACACACCACGACACTGTCATTGCTGCAGTACCCAGAAAGGTTTACGCAAATGCGCACGCATATCACATCAACAGCATTTCACCAAACAGTGATGGGGAGACTTTCATCAGCAGTGACGACCTCCGAATCAACCTTTGGAATCTCAATATCCAGGACCAGAGCTTCAACATTGTGGACATCAAGCCAGCCAACATGGAGGAGCTCACTGAAGTCATCACGGCGGCCGAATTCCACCCTCAGAGCTGCAATGTCTTCATGTACGCGAGCTCAAAGGGCACAATCAAGCTCGCAGATATGAGACAGAGCGCATTGTGCGATACCCATGCCAAGCGTAAGTTGCTTCTTCTGCCCACCTGTACGGCTGTCCAGGATTGAAGACTGACATGTTCCAGAATTCGAGCAGGAAGAGGACCCCTCTTCACGATCATTCTTTTCCGAAATCATTTCCTCCATCTCTGACGTTCGGTTCTCCAACGACGGTCGCCATATCCTCTCGAGAGATTACCTGACAGTCAAGATCTGGGATGTCAGACAAGAGACGAAGCCAGTCAAGACCATTCCTATTCACGAGCACCTTCGACCTAGACTCTGCGACACCTACGAGAACGACTCGATATTTGACAAGTTTGAAGTCGTCTTTTCGGGTGACGGCAAGAATGTCATGACTGGATCTTACAACAACAACTTTATGATCTATCCTTCTGAAGAGGGCAAGGATACTGAAGTTGTCTTGCAGGCAGATAAGAGTGCATTCAAGGCGAAGAAAGTCGGCGTTCCTACACCAATGAACTCTGGTTCTCAAGCTGGTAAGGATGGCAAGAAGGGAAGCAGAGCCAACAGCCCGGCTGGACAGGGTTCAAGGATGAGGAAGGAGACGGATGCCGATCAGATTGACTTTAACAAGAAGATACTCCACATGAGCTGGCATCCGTTCGAGGATAGCATCGCGATCGCAGCCACCAACAATGTGAGTATCTATCATAGAGGGTCCGACGAGTACGGGTGCTAACGGATCCTGCAGCTGTTTGTCTTTTCGGCGCTGTAGAATGGCCCGAATGGACTTGATACTTAATGCTAAAGATGAAATGCATGGGCACGTGTCCAGAAGGGTACTGAATTCCGGCGCAGTGGTTGCCTCTCTGTTCGAACGATCAAGAGAGAGTATTTCTTTCTCGACGACAGAGGTCATGACTGCTTTGGACTCTTACAGTAATGAATGGCTGGCATCAGGCTGGGCTGCTCAAGTCTCGCAGCTCCAGATAGACCTATACAGACTCGCGAATGAAGTGAAATAGTAAAATTGATGCTTTTGATTGACCGGTTCTCCACGCAGAACATTGATGGCATATGTATCGAAATAGTACCGCAAAAGACTACTCAATGACCTTCTTGCCATTCCACCTGTTGCTATCGCTGTACCTGAATGTCGTCATCGCTATAAAATCACTTTGAGGGCGGCTCTCGAATGATCGCCAGGCACACCCGCACCGACTTGTGCCGCGTTCAACCTCCTTGTACAGTACAATATACTTTTTTATCAACCACCACACAGCAATACATTATTTGGCCACGCGAGACATATTCAAATCTACAGATTGGCAGTCACGTTGAAAAGCATGGAGTCGACCGGAGCATAGGCTTATCTACATCCACTTGGTACGTGCTATTTTAGCCTCCAGTTCACTAACATGGGCCAACGTGATGCGTGGAATCAGCTGTTATTTCAATTCCTGCACAGAATTTATCTCTGTCTCCTTGTATAGCCTAATTCTTGATCTTGTTCGCTTATCTCGCAATACCCTCTTGTATCTCAACAAAGCCGCATTCTTTCTCCAATATGAAAGATATTCGGTTGGATATGCGCTGACCGTACGACAAGCAACAAGTCTTCTTGACACAATCAGACACCAACCATGTCGACTCTCATCGGCTCTCTGAGCATAGTAAGCCTCATCTTCGGCGGCTGCTGCACGAATGTGTTCGCGCTCGAAGCCATCATCGGGTATCTACAACCCTCATATCCACATCCACATACGACCGCATCCCTGACCATTCCAGAACCGCACCCGGTAGCGGACTCCTAATAACCTTTTCCCAATTCCTCTTCGTAGCCCTCTCCTCATACCCAACTCAATTCTCGCCAACCTCACACACAACCCTCGCCCGCACCCAAGTGCCGTTCCGCAAATGGGCATGGATAGCACTAATGTTCTACGGCGTCAACATGCTCAACAACTGGGCCTTTGCCTTCAGCATCAGCGTACCAGTACACATCATCCTACGTTCCTTCGGCAGCGTAATAACCATGCTCGCCGGCTGGATGGTGGGCAAAACATACAGCCCCCTTCAGATTCTGAGCGTCGTGGTCCTGACTGCAGGCGTGCTGTTCACTTCCTGGGCCGACGCAGAGTCCAAAGGCAAAGCGCTGGACTCGAACGAGTCCCTCGGCGCGGGTCTAGCGGTGCTGCTCCTGGCGCAAGTCTTGAGCGCGTACATGGGCGTCTATGTCCAGGAGACATATGCCCAGCACGGCGCGAATTGGCAAGAGAACCTCTTCTACAGCCACTTTTTGTCGCTGCCGCTGTTCTTGCCACTGTATCATTCGTTACAGAGGCAGTGGGCTGCACTTGCTGCCACGCCGCCGGTTGATAGCAGTCTGTTATCCTTTGCGGGTCTCGAATCGTATACTGCGTTACCGATTCTGGATTTTGCTATGGAGAGACTTGCGAATACGCCCCGCGGCTTGCTATACCTCTTCGCCAACGCTATCATGCAGCTTGCCTGCATCTCGGGCGTCAATCTGCTGAGCGCAAAGTCGTCGGCTGTGACGGTCACTATTGTGCTCAATGTGCGCAAGTTGGTCAGTTTCATCCTGTCGACTGTCTTATTTGGGCACGCGCTGAGTGCCAAGATGGCATTGGGCGCTGCGCTGGTGTTTGGTAGTGGAGCTATTTATGGGTTTGAGAGTACGGTCCGCTTGCCTGCGGCCAAGAGGAGGAGGGAGAAAGAAACGAAGGGAAAAGAGGGGAAGAAGGTACAGTGATTGGAGCGATTGATTCGGCTTTGCCTTGACAAAAGCATTAGCCATGACGATTGGCATCACGGGACAGCCATTGCAGGCTGATAGAGACAAGCATTATAGATATCGTATCAATCCAATGGCATTATCTAGGGGTTCCACCCAAATTGGTAAAGCCTCCTCATCACCAATCCGTCATCAATTGCGCACTGCTCACCACTTCCTTGAGCTTTTGGACTACTCACTCCTTCTCTTCCATAACCGCCTGACTACTTCCGTCCGTCTCCGTCGACTTGACCCTGTTCAAGCTTCCCATACTAGATGCCATGGTATCGTCCTCCTCTCTTCCTCGAAAGCTTGTGGCTTCAGCTTTGTAGACGCTGCTGCGTCGCCTTTTACCGTGTCCGCTGACGACGCCGGGCCACATTCTGGGTTCGCTCGCGTTGAGGCTGTGTACAGGCATAGGAGGCGCATTGACGATGTCCATAGGAACGGTCACGGGTGCTGCAGGAGCTTGAACATCGGAGTGGTTGGAGCCTTGCATGACCTCGCTGTTGCGGGGTTTGTGATTTTGAGAACGCATTGGCAGCGAGGTGCTGTAAGATGAGGGACCTGCTCCTGGAGGTGGATTGGACGCCGCGCCGGCTTCGGACGCCATTTGTGGGTTTGTGGCCGAGGCGAATGTCTTGATCGAGGTCGAAGGTGAATGTGCTCGCGTCTTTCCAGGCACATTGAGCTGGCTCTGGTCCTGGTTGGCAGGGGTCATGTTGCTGACGGAAATCGGTGCTTGCGAGGAGCCGCTGGTATATTTCGCGATCATTGCCAGTTCTGAGGCGAGGGTTTCTTGACGGTAGCTGAGACGTGTGGTCGGTACGTTTGTGCGCGCCATATCGTTGCCTGCAACACCTGGTAGCTGATAGTTGTTGCCTAACCATCTTTGCTTCATTGCGGCTTCGAAGCCGCACTGAAGAACCGAATGTCGGGCCAGCTCGCACATGTCGATTGGGTTCAGCTTGTAGATCTGCGCTGCTACCGCGTACTCTTCGATAAGAGGTTCCTTGGTGAACGCGAATTGAAGAGGGTCATCAGTGCTCAGACTGACATTCAACCCGCGGCGGAAGTATTGCAGGAACGGGTTGCGTTCATATGCCAGGAATAGAGCATTGTTGCTGAGAGGCGACATTGCGATACCAATCTGCTCTAGATAAAAGATGTATTGCAGGAATGGCACCTTTCGAAGAAGCAAACCATGGGAGATGGAGTGACAGCAGAGAGCAGCTGCAGCAAGATGGTCAGGGTCACCCGCTTCACCACAGTGAGGTCGAAGGACGAATGTGTTGAACGCTCTCTGCTTACGCCAAACGTTTAGAGATGCCATGTTAGCAAACAGATAGTAGATCCAATAGCTGTACGGCGGGTTATCTTTGGTTACCCATTCTGCAGGGAATGGGAATTTGCGGTAGAATCGTCTCTCCGGCTTGCTTTCATCGTCGACCGAGTCAAAGCCAATGACCCTCTGGAGGAAGATATGTAGCTTTGGATCCTTTGACGGATCTTTTGTGACCTCAAATAGTGGCTGGAAGATGTTTGCGAGGACTTGCTGGAAGTTCTCGACCTGACCGGCTTGTTTGTAGACGTCGTACAATCGAGGCACCTGGACCAGCCATCTCACATTGGGCGAGAACAGCTTGTTGTCGACAACCCAGGCGGCCAATTTGCTCCATTCTGTCATGTCTCGGCCGTAGACAGATACTCGCCACTCGACCATTTGATACTTACTCGCCTCAAGATCTGAAATGACTTCCTTTGTGATCTCTGCAAGGTACCGACCCTTGATGAAGTTGTCCGTTTTGAGGAAGATGGTGCGGAGTCTGGACTCTCCGATTGGGTTGTATTTGAGGTTGAACTTGTCAAAGCGGTGGAAAGAATCGGTGTGCGCGTGCATGTCCAAAGTGTCAATACTCAAGTCGTACGCTGTGAGTCGAATACTTTCAAAGACCTCCTTAAGAGTCAAGTGTTCACCGTCACGGTAGATGACGACCTCGTCAGGGGATTTCTTCATCTTGCTTTTGATAAAGCGGAGAAGGTGCTTTTGATTCATGCATGCGGAATGGTGCACGTGTGTGTCGACCTTTCGCACATTGTAAAAGTCTCGATGCGGCACAGCTTTGGTGTCTGCTACCTCCTGATATTCATTCAGCAGCGAGTATAGGTTGAATTTGCCTTCGAGATACTGCAACCGGCGATAGGCAAAACTTTTGGTCGGACCATCGCTGGATGCGGAGATGATGGTGTCAAGATCCATGTAAAAGTCGCGCAAGGTCGGGACCGACACTATTGGTTCCTGCATCTTCGCAGACTGTGAGGTCTCGTATACTTGAAACACACCCATTTCGTCGACTTGGTATGTCATCTCAGCTGGACCAGGGACCGGCATGAGATCCTCCAGGAAGAAGTCACCACCAATGTCTTGACCCATTTTTCGTTGTGGTCTCTTGGGTCCTGCATCGTGGTGCTCGCCGTCGGAGCCCATTGCACGACTTCGGGTCATGTTCTCGGGATTTTCAGCATGCTCCTGCCACACAGGCCGAGGCGGTGGCGGATAGATGTTCCAGCTTGTTTCATCTCTGGGATTGTCACCTGGATCTTGTAGGGAGAGCCGCATGTACTTGTGGCGCGTATCTAAGATGCTCTGTACGCTGTGGTAGATAGCACTCAGTTCAGAAGCCACCTTGGAGTCGTTGACAACAAATCCTCCCTGTCCATCCTCTTGTGTAAGCATGTCGGTGGTCAGTAAGGGGCCAAGTTGCTGCGGTTGTAATGGATCTTTCGGAGGCTGCTCAGTCTGTATGCGAGGCGCCGATGCTGGCCTATGCTGATCCTCCTGTACTTCGGTGCTTTGGGGCAGTTTGGTACTATCAGAGAGTCCCGCAGGATATGCCGACTTGTACTGGGGATCCGAGATGCTAGCCGCAAGACTATGCGAACTAAGCTTAGATTTCAGGCTGCCTCGTCTCCCTGTATTATCTTCGCCTGCATGTGAGCTATACGTTCTGGATCGGGAGACCGGGCTGGTACCATCAGTAGCCTCTTGTTCCGCCTTTTGTCTTTGGTAGAACTGCTTCGCTTCCGTATGGCTCATGGCTTTTTCGAGAGAGTAGTTGTAGTGTGTGGTTCGCCTTTGTCGGTCTCGCGGTAGGAGATCTGGTTCTTCCAAAAGAGCATTGCTGTTTGTTCGACGGATTCCTCCGTTCTGACTTGCTGTGTCCTGTCTGTCCGGTTCGGACACTCCGTGAGAAAGTGTTTGTGACATGTTCATGGCCGCAACCTGAGAGTTGCTGAGGTGGGATGATGGCTCTTTGTCGCTATTGCCCGAATCCGAAGAAACATAGGGCGCATCGCTCTCGTCATCGGATAATTCTTCCGGGAAGCTGGTGTGAGGTCTGAATGGTCGCATCTTGCTCGTGGTACTGTAATCTTGCTCGTGGTACTGTGAATTGCTCGAAAGGTGCGGAAGCTCGTCGCTAGGCAAAGAATGGAGCTGTATTTTGCAAATAGCAGGCCCAGCCCACTAAATATGGAAAAAGGTTAGAAGCGCTTGCTAAGCAGAGAATCGTAGGTTGTAGGACTCAGATGCGAAATTGTCAAATGATATGACCAGGGCGAGGGCGACAACAGATGTGTCGTGGAGCATTCGTCCAGCAGGTGACGGAAGACGCACTTTTTGTCGCGATTCAGTGACGCGGGGAGCAAACTGACGCGCGCATTTGGCGCATGTGAATGAACATGACTCGCTAATTGGATACCGCTGATGCGACTGGTCACGACAGTGTATCAGGTAGATACACAATAGAAGTCACTGCAGACAGTTGAATTGTCATTGGATATTCTTTAACAGTTCTGAGGGGGGTATGCCATTCCGGATATGACCATTCTGCTACGCATCTTGTGCGGCTAATAAATACTCTCGCATTTCCAGCTGCTGGCGACATTCTGGTCTCCTCCAGTGTATTTGGCTTGCTTGGGGAACATGCACAGAGGTCTCTGTCTCATGACTTTGTCCTGCAGTGTATCGTTGTGCCACTTCGTAGCGACGATGTTCTCAGGTGCTTGACCATGCTCAACCCAGGCCATGACCGCGAGGAGCACATCGTGTCTGGCATCTGAGAATCCGGGCACGGAGTGAACGCCTGTTCCGATGACACCAGCTTGGTTGGCGCCGGCAAAGTACCAAGGCGCATTCACGTCTGTTGGAGTGCCACTGCAGTGTTGCATACCTGGCACCAGGAAGAACCGATAGAATTCGTCAAGGTCGATATCCTTGGGGAGGAGCGTGCGTAGTACGTGCTTGTAGAAGTAGATGGATGATCCGGTCGCAATGAGTGCGTCAGAGAGTCCGTGGTACATGAGCATCTTGCCACCTCTGGCTTTGAAAGGAGACAGGTCAAAATCGTCCGCTGTAGCATTACCCGGGTCCAGTTGATCTGCTAGCTGAACATCGCTGTAGTCAAAGTCTTGCCATTGCCATGTTGGATCGTTCAGAAGAAAGTCTTGAACATACTCGGTTCCTAGTGGGTTGGGAGCAGAACCGCCAAGGAGTACGATCCATTGTTCCTCAGAACCCTTTTCGAGACCAGGAAAGACAAAAGTATCGTTCGTCTCAACATAGGCGTTGTAAATCTTGTACAATGTATCGATCTGAGGGCTCATCAAGCAGCCCGCTGCAGACTGGTTTGTGACGGTGGCGTTACACAGAAGAGCTTCGGCATAGAAATTGCATCCAGCTGGGTCTGAGATGATGCTGTCCGTCAGTCCATCCTGTGGATCGCATTGCTTGAGAACCTCGGCTGCAACGGCGTTGAACAAGGTTGGAGGAATGTGGTTTGGAGCGCCCACGGGCAGATTGAATGACCCGAGCTTGACCGTCCACGTCTGAAGATGACTGGTCCACCAAGCAGGGGCGCCAGCGACAACACCGTCGAAATCTTCTGGATACAGCTCAATGTCTTTCAGACCTTGTCGACCTCCAGTTGAACATCCGCTATAATAACTGTATCTGGGCTTGCAGTTGTAGAAGCCCTCGACGATCTGTTTAGCAAGGACGATTGAGCCATGCATCGCTCGGTAACCGAAATCGATCTTCTTCTCGGGCTGGTTTACCGCCCACGTAATGTCCCCGGTCGTACTGTTGTGTCCAGTGTCGGTGGACATGGCAGCAAAGCCATATCCAACACCAGCACCCATGTCGAGCCAGTTAATACCTATTTGACCATTAGTGACTCTTCAACGAGATATTGAATATGGACGAACCTCCAGCGAAACCGCCATTTCCGACAGCAAGGAATCGCTCGTTCCAGTTTTGCGGCAGGAACAGGCCAAAGCTATAGGCAGAGGAATTGCTTGAAGTGACATTGACCTGAATCGCACACAGCGACTGAAGGTTGGTTGGTGAAGTCGGGTAAGCGATGTCACTCGCCGGAACGTTGAATGTGCCGCCCTGGGCCACTGGTGTCGCGTAGGCTAGACGAGCATTTGATGGAAGCAGTGGTGCAATGGCTGATGGAGAGCAGTCCAAGGCGACTGCGCCAGCGCTCAACGCAAGCAGCGCTGTGGAAGTGAGCAACTTCATCATGAGGCGAATGGACGAGAAAATTGTCCTACACTGCATTGTCTTTTGGGCTGGGCAGACCTACCTATATAACTATGCGGTGCACGGAATGTCCGGCCAATGCGCTACACTGCCGGGATACCC
>Ga0058703_1000184_pt1 | contig 13250 bp, 9 predicted proteins | sample AgamicMgMae_FD_83782 | JGI IMG/M metagenome (GOLD analysis project Ga0058703, IMG submission 83782) | Agave microbial communities from Guanajuato, Mexico - Mg.Ma.e | ecosystem: Host-associated > Plants > Phyllosphere > Phylloplane/Leaf | place: Guanajuato, Mexico | collected 2012-06-04
ACGAAGGCCTCCAAAAGGTATCACTCATTGGTTCGAGGCACTTGACGAGGACTCTTCAGATGACGACTATCCCGAAGTCGTCGAAAGCCCCTCGCCCGAGCTTGCGTCTGTCATGTCTTCTGTACCGACCATCAGGTCTGGATTTCAACCTTCGTTGGGACCACAAAGATATCGGGTCGCACCCACATCTCGTGTCTCCGTGAACACCGATCCCAGCCCAGACTACTTCTCATACACATCTCCCACAAGATCACCAATGCAACGCCGGAACGAGCTCCAACTCATCTCTGAAGATCCACATGACAGATCGATACTAGACTTGTCTTCGGATGAAGAGACGCCGTCAAATCCTGCGTCACCTGCATGGGACATGGTCACTCCTTCACCGGGTCTACACAGTCAGAATTTCAAAAGAGTCCTCCAGCGCAAGGGATCTGCTTCTCGTCAATCCATGTCAAGCATGCAAACCACTCTCACATCCGCCACCCTTCCTTTCATGCTACGAGTGTCTCCTGTTATTGATAGCAGCGTTCCTCCTATGCCGAGCCCCAATCTGAGCAGGCATCCGGCGTCCTATCTGGCACTGACCGGTCGTCCACCAACTTCGGATGGGTCGTCTAAAGGCACCCCTACAATCGGTGGCCCACGATCAGAGTGTGGAAGCATAGTAGATGAGTCTGGTGCAGACATCAACATCAGCATCAGTAATTCGGAAGCAGCGCACATGATTGCCGTGACAGAAGAGGAAATGGTTCTTCTGGACATGATGCGCCGCAAACGGGCAGCCATGCAAAAGGCTCAACAATCGCCAATGACAATGGCATACAGCCCCTCTATCAAAGAGGAGGTAGAAGAAGAGGAAGAGGAAGAAGAGCCACTGCCGCAGGTCAGCGTACCACTGCCGCTGCAGCCCAAGAAGACTGCCGTCTCCAATGCCTCCGTCTCTCGCGAGAATTCGATTTCTCGCGAGACATCACCTTCACCACGAAGCCGCCATCCATCTTTTAATTCGACCATCACAATGGAGAGCGTCACTCTAGAAAGTGGCGAGAACATTGAGTTCCCGGCTCCACCAGCTGCGAGCGCCAAACCAACAGCCGCCGTCCACAACCCCAAACATCGCCAACGCGGCAACGCCCCACGCCTCGATCTCAAAGACCTCCCTCCACTACCTACAACCTCCTACTGGTCACCCGAAATCCCCACCCCTGGCTCTGAACTCTGCGAGCTAGACGCAGGTCCAATACCCTTCCGCCCTGTCCTGCGCTCGTCCACCGGACCCTCGGGCTGCACGATCACTACGCCCACCCGCCACCGCAACTTCGCCGACTCACGGACATTCTCACGAGAGAGTGAAGCCAGCATGACCGGCGTCGCCCTCTCATCCTACAACCCCGCCGACCCCTACCAACTAATGCCCGATCTCGACTTCTCCGACTTCGAGCTTCTCCCCCTGCCTCGCCAAGGCGAATCACGCTCCCCCAGCCTGACCGACGGCGGCAGCTTCAGCGGACTCTCACGAAGCGAAATCGACACGCCGATCAAAGACACCAGCTGCGCAGGCAGCGTCGCAGGCTTCGACGTCATGGGTTCTGAGAGCGGCAGCTTGCGCTACGGCCGCTTCGGCAGCAAAGGCAGCGAGGGCCTCGACGACGGCGAGGGCAAGAAACTGAGTGTGGTGGAAGAGAGCTGCCGCGGAAGCGTCGTTAGCGGTGGACGCAAGCCCAGCCAGGCTAGTCTTGAGGTGCTGAATGCGTGGAATGCGCTCGGTGGATACACCATCTGAGTGCAGGACTATTTGTCGTTTTTTTTGTTTGTTGCTTTTTAGATATCCCTCTTGTTAGCGCTTGTCAGCAAGCCTTGCGATTATTTTTAGTGAATGGAGATGAATGAAGAATTATCCATTATTTCGTATCTGCTTCATTGTTTGATTCAAATACTGGATACCTTATGTGTGAAGAGTACTGTCTCGTCTGACTAGAGATCAACGCACAATAATGCACCAATTCTGATAGGATGTATCCTAGCTCGGTGCGTAATAAAATCTGTTCATGCTCATCTATAGTACTGTATGGTAGACTTTTGGTACCCGAACCAAAGGAAACTCCTCAACGACTTCGCTCCAAAGACCCAACTCCCCAGACCTGATTTTGTAACGCCTTTTTCCTACTAGTCAAGTACGCCTCAACCTTTGAAGATCCCATGCAGAATCTAGTCTTCAAACTTGATACCCTTTGGCGCGAAATCGATCTTGCCGCCCCGGTACGAGCCTCTCTTGCCCTTGTTCTTCTCCTTAGTAAAGCCCTTGCCCTTGGTGACGATCAACTTCTCGTGCGCGCGGTTGGCGTAGTCGTAGGGCACGAAGGCGTTGCTGGCCAGCTTGGGATCGACGTACTGGTCCTTTGGAATACGCGAGAATGGCACATTTTCTTTTTTAAGTCGCTTAATGTTCTCCTCTGTGGCTGGAATAGCAGTCGTGCCGCTGTTTTGGCCTCCCTGGAGCACATCGAGTTTGCGCTTGCGGTCAGGGTGCATGCCTTCGTCGGCGTTGTTGGCAGCGGAGTTGGGAACAATGAGAGTGTCGGTCTCGGCTTTGACGATCTCGTCAGACGCGGAGACTGTGGCGCTGCTTGGTGGTGAACCGGCCGACTTATCCGTAGCTTTGGCTTTGGTCTTTTTGCTCTTGACCACAGGCTTCTTCTCTTCCTCTGATGACGAGTCCTCGGAAGAATCGCTGGATGAGTCGCTGGAATCTTCTGATTCAGAGGCCGCTGCGCTTGCCGCAGAGGATTCTACACTGGCTTTTGAGCTGTCGTCATCTGATTCAGAAGACTCTGATGATTCATCGTCGTCGTCGTCGTCTTCTGAGGATGAGTCGTCTGAGGAGTCGTCCTCCTCGCTGGAAGAGGAATCGGACGAGGGGGTTTCGGTCTTGCCGCTGGTGGTCGCTTCGACTTTTGCCTTCTTTGCGACAGGCTTGGCTTCTTCCTCATCGCTACTCTCGTCAGACGAATCTGAGTCCTCAGCCGATTCTTCAGAAGAGCTGTCTGACGAGTCCTTGGTGGTCTCTTCGACCTTGGCCTTTTTCGCGACGGGCTTGGCGTCTTCTTCGTCACTGATCTCATCGGATGCATCGTCGGATTTGGATGAGCTGTCCGAGTCTGATTCTGCCTTGCGCTTAACTCCCTGGTTTGCGACTGGAGCTGCAGCAGCAGGTGCGCTTGCTTCACTAGAAGCGTCTGAATCATCGGAGTCGTCTTCCGAGTCGTCTGACTCCTCCTCGCTAGATTCATCATCGGATGAAGACGAATCTGAATCATCGTCCTTGGTCGCTGTTGTATTTGCTTGCCAATCGCCAAAAAGTGTGCTCAAACTTGGCAATTCCTCCTTCTCAGTGGCCTTCAATTCCAGACCCTTCTTCTTGGCTTCCTTCTCCAACTGTTCTGCAGTCTTTTGAAAACCATTGGTCTTGAGGAAATCGATAGTAAGGCCTGTGAGAGGCACGATGTTGACCGATGTCGCCATTGTTGTGAGATCGTGTGACTAAGACGCGGAAGTGGGAATGAAGTTGAGGGCGAGACTTTCTCCAAAAAATTTGGTCGGAGGACGGAAGTGACGAACGCTTCACCCCGACAATTGCGAGGCGGCTCTGCGGCCTCTGCCGCTAGCGCGTGCATGGCTGCGGGAACGACGTGCCAACTGGAACTCTCCCCGGCCATTCGCGATCATGCTGTGGTTGTCTTGTTCGAGAACAACCATCTCTGTCGCAGTTTATTGATCGACCATTTGTAGAGGCCACATCGGACGCGAAGCCATTCTGGAAGAAAGGACCGCTTCCTGCGATCTCCCACAGCTACTTGAACGACTCACTGGCCAGACTACCTAAATCCGATATGCGACTCCGCGTCATCCATGACATTCAAAGCAATCTGTAGTCGGCTCTTTGGTCTCGCTATAGAGCACTGAACATTCGCAACTAGTCTGTACAGCTGCTACAGGACTTTCTCTTCACCATGAGCCGACCTCCCAATGGCTACACAGGCGGTGCTCGTCAGCCCTCCGAGAATTCCTCGGTTGCGCCGTCTCTTCCATCCCAGACCTCGAACATGAGTAGAGCACAAAGATTCGAGAATGAGAAGATGCGATTACAGGAGAGCTGCTTCTCCAAGATGGATGACAATGGTCAACGTACGGAGTCGCGCGTGCCACATCCTACATCTCCATACTAACTTTTGTGCAGAGGCCGAGTCCTATATCACCCATCTACGAATCGAAGAAGATGGTGCTTATCCATCAGCGCCACCACCTCCAGAGTCACCGGCCGACAATAAAAAACCTCGTGTGATTGCAGTCGCAGTCAGGAGCACAGGACGAGTTCGAGTACACAAGGCCCGCGAGAATCACAATGGCTCTTTTTCCGTAGGCAAAACCTGGAACCTAGAAGACTTATCTGCGATCGAATCTTTCAACTACCTGGATCCCAATGCAGATCCACAACGACGTATGAATGTACAAAGAGCAGGACCTCTGGGTTTTGTGGTGACAATCACTAAGCCCTACTACTGGCAGGCTGGAACTGCGAAAGAGAGGGATTTTTTCATCGCTAGCTTGGTAAAAATCTACAGGAAATACACAAAAGGGCGGACACCAAACTTGATCGGATTCAGTGATGCGGAAAGAGAACAAATGTTTGGACCCATCACTGGTCAACAGCCGCCTCCGCAAAGAGCTATAGACAACCGGGGTACACCACCTGCGCCGCAGGCTCCCTTTGCCCAACAATCGAGGCCTTCATCGCGTGATGCGAGAGACCCAAGGAGTAGGGTCGTTAGTAATGACAGAATTAATGCCTCAAGAGACCCAAGCGGTTCACCAGCGCCCCCGCCAGGCGCTTTACGCTACAACTCACAAGATTCACATCTACCACAAGCATCAGCCAACGGGCAGCAATCAATGCCGCCTCCTGACAATATTCGGAGGCCACCAGAGCAAATGGGTCTGGGAATAAGAAACCACAAGAGTAGGGAAGACCTGCGAAATCCTAGTACAGAACGACTCAGTGACCAGGGGATGCGACAGCAAAGTGGCCGTCTGAGTCCACAACCTTCGAAGGACACCATGCGACAACGTGGAGAGTCACCGGCTCCGTCAAATCACTCTGCGTCGTCGAGAGGAACAGCTCCTGTCCAGCCATCACACAGTCCGCAGCTGTCACGATCGAATGTGAACCAGCAGCAAGAGGAACCTCGGGCGAACGGAGCAGCCACCGGTGCTTCGCTATTTCACTCGACAAAAGACAGGTGGATGCCTGTGGCGCCAGCACAAGAGACCTACTCGCCAAAAGCGCAAGCTCCGTCAGGGGAATTTGGGCACTCACAATCACCAGAGCTACGAAGTGGACAGGTACCGGGTGAAATGGGTCGCCCTGGATTTGATCCAAAGCCCATTCCTGAACGAAAACGGCCTCCTATCGCCCAGCAATTCAGTTACGAAGAAGATCTCAAACCACCTCCGCTATCGACAAGTCGTTCTGCATCTGGACAACGGCCAGTCACACCAAGGACTGAAGCGACGGCAGTCCCATCAATGCCAGGGGCGTTTTACGAGACTCCTCAAGGTTCTACTTCCAATTTGGCAACTGCTCAGCCCCTCACGCAGCGGGAAACATCTCCTGTGAGGAAGCTTGAGAGCAAAGCTCAAGAAGTTACCAAAGATTCGCCGGCATTGTCAAGTACAATGTCGCCAACTATGGGAGCTACGTCGGAAGCAGGAACGCCAGACACTGAGAAGGACGAGGATGAGGCGCATAAGCCGGGATTAGGTCCTATGATCAAGAAGAGGATAGTAGCAGACAAATTCCGAAAAGCGGCGTCTGCGGCAGTAGCGTTCAAGCCTCGAGCTGGTGGTGCAGGTGAGCGGCTAAAGAGGCAGCAGTCGATCACGGGTTTCGAGCCGGATGGCATCTCTGGTGTTGTGCCAGCTCCTCTGCGAACTATGAGTTCCGACGGAGGTAAGCCTGAGGGTTCTACCACACCCGCATCAGAGGCGGTGCCTACCTTTCAGATCCAAAGCCCCACGAGTCCGGCCGCCGGCACTCTTTCCACGAATGGTGTGCAGCTCCACGACAAGTCGATGTCGCCGAATGTCGGCTATGAACAAGCGAATGGCGCTGAGGAAGATGGCAAAACCGCGTCCGCCATCGAGCAGAGAAAACCCAAACGAAGATCACAGTTCCAAGAGAGATACCTTGCATCACTTGGAATTGACCCAATGGTGCTGGAAGGTAAGGGCCTCGACTTTGAGACCACTCTGACTGATTTCGGCTGGGGCAGCAGTATCCTTCAACCTAAGCACCTTGAGAACCTCGAGAACGACATGAAAAGAGAGATTGGACGAGTGGAAGCAGGAAGCTGGCTTGGACACATGGACTCAAAGGACGACCGAGTCGATATGGTTGACAAAATGCTCGATCGGGCCATTGCAGAGTGCGAGGAGCTCGACGGTCTTTTAACGCTCTACAGTGTTGAATTAAGTACTTTGAATGACGACATCGCATTCATCGAAGCCCAATCGCAAGGTCTTCAAGTGCAGACTGCGAATCAAAAGATCCTCCATACGGAACTCTCAAACCTCGTCGACATGATCTCGCTCACCCATGACCAGCTCGAACCAATTGAGCGTGGCTCTTTCGATGAAGAAATGGAGGACATTGAAGCGTCGCTGGTGCTGCTCTACAACGCAATGCTCACCATCGATCCAAGCATCAAGTCCACCGATACAGGCAATGCCGACGATGACATGTCAAAGGCAGAACTGGCTCGCATGAGTGCCTTGCAAGAGAAGCGCGATATCTATCTTGGCGAAAGTTCTCTCTTTTGTCAGCGTTTGATCAGCCGTCTCAGCAAAGTCTTTGATGCCTATCTCAACGAATCTATTCCGTCGCTGATGAAACCACCGGCTGGCAAGTCCGCTGCATGGAACCTTCATCCACAGGCTTGCAACGCTGCACGAACGTACTTGTGGCAGTACAGTCCACTTATCCTGTTCACCAAGGAAGTGGATCAGTCAGCCTGGCGACGTCTATTGGAAATTTACATGGGAGACGCAAGACCTTGCTATGCGGCAGTGTTCCGTACCGCCAGTGATAGTCACAGGAAGACTGTAAGAGCATCGACCGGCGATGAAGAAGACGTTCTTTTCACCTCTGCCGAAAAGGAAACCTCCGAAGGTCTTACCAGCACGACCCGTAAGTTGACCATGAAGCGATCACAGACCTTGGCGAGAGCAGTCCGATCCGCTAGCGGCGAAAAGGCGAAGGTGCTCCAATCAGGACGACAGATGCCTTGCGAGGCGTTTTCCGATATGCTTGGTGAATGGGCGCCGATTTTGATCATGGAGCAGAACTTTGTGGTCGAGTTGTTCCACGCTACAACATTGGAGAATATTGATTTCGCGGAAGCGGTTGCTACCATGCCCATGGAGCAGAGACGGGGGCCGCCTGATCTTTTGGTACCTAAGATCATGGAGCCTGATCGCAGTCTTGCAGAATACGTCGCACGTGCAATGGGATATATCTTCGATTTTTGGCCTCACGAGCTGAAGAAGACGATAGAGCAGAGTATCTCCACCGACCCTCTGTAAGTAAAACAGATCATCTGAAAACAGCATCTCTAACAGCATACAGGCAAGGTATTGGTATCATGGCAAGTATCGCGATCCAATCCGCGCTGTTGCATGAAACATCACAAGAGTTTCTGCTCCGCACGCTTACAGAATCGGCCGCTCGACTTCAAAATCTCTTCACAAAATTCATCGATGATCAAATCCGGGCCATCGAGGACACCAAAGTCAAGATCAAGAAACGCAAAGGCGTCATTGCATTTATGCGCATCTTCCCGAACTTCTCCATCAGCGTCGAAAATATCTACGCAGGCGCAACACGCGGCGCTCCCACAACCTCAGACCTCATGGAGGTGCGCTCGATGATAGATACGGCCTACGACCGCATCAACCAAGCGATGTGGGTAAGCCTGAAGCAAATCGCACGCGAATCGCCCACAATGGGCACGCAACAAGGCGCCGGTGCCGATCCAGAAGACAAAGAAGTTCTCAACTACCACATCCTACTAATCGAGAACATGAACCACTACATCGAAGAAGTCGACGACGGCGGCAAAGAAGACGCCGTGCTGACACGCTGGAAAAGAAAAGCGCTCATGGAACGCGCCGAGCATCTCGACGAATACGTCAAGCGCGTCGTACGGCGACCGCTCGGCAAAGTCCTCGTAAGTCTCTCCGCTCTTATACCGCACCACAGGACCCTGCATACTGACCACTTCCATCAGGATTTCCTCGAATCAACAGAATCGCTTCTCAACAACGGTACACCACCCACCTCGATCGCGAGTAAACCAAGCCACTCGCGTCCAGCAGCCCGTAAAGCGCTCTCCACGACCGACGGCCGCGAGATACGCAAAGGCATCGACGCGCTGCGCAAGCGTATCGAGAAGCACTTTGGCGACGCCGACGACGAGGCTCTGAGCCAGAAACTAGTTATTTTCGTTTGTGGTGAGGCGGAGCGTGAGTACGGTCGTGTGCTGGACCGGTTGAATCGGGTTGTCGCCGATGTTTATAGTGCTGGCGAGGAAAGGGGTGTGGAGGTTGAGTGGGGGGTTGAGGATGTCAGGGTTGGATTTAGACGGTAGGATTTTGTAGAAGGTAATTCTAGTGTCATGACGCTGTGCGGTTTAAGTGCCCTGAGTGAGGTTGTGTATTTCGTGTATTGTGTGGTGCCGTACCTCGGTTTCACACACGTGGTATTCCTACAGATCGAGACCATTACCTTTTAGACCAAACTCTCTTCATGAGCACTTTCCAGGATGAGACGTGTAATGTATCAGAGAACAATCCTTTATGCACATATACATACAAATCTATTCAAGCAAAATCCAACCTACTTTAATTCCATCATCTCCTCCTCGAGCATAGCCTCGAAACTGAACGGCTCAAACGGAACACCTTCACCGACAAAGTGCTTACTCATGGCCTCGACCCAGTGCAGACGCAGCGAGTGAAGCATAGCAGACGTACCCTCCATGACGACCAAGACTGCAATGGTAAGGAAGAACCAACTAGAAAGGTATTAGCGAGATAAATTTGAGAACAAGAGTGGTGGAGAACTTACACGGCGAAGAAAATGAAAATGGCAATGACACCCAAAGCGCCAGTGAAGCCGAACGAGTTGGCGAGGGTCATGCTCCATAGCACGATGGAGAGCTGCTGGTGAGCAAGCGACAGGGCCCAGAGACGGAGGTAAGAGGCGGTGTGAGAGACACAGTTGAGACAGAACTCGATGGTGTGAATGACCTGATGGATCATGACTTCGGAAAACTCAAACTCCTCGTGCTCGTCGCCGTGGCCAATGTCCTGGGTGATGAGGGCGTCGTCGCCTTCGCTCTGGGCGAAGCTCTGGCGTCCGCCGCCGTTCATGTGGCCATCTTCGTCATCGTCGTCCATAGCGCTAACGTGGGATGTCTCGCCGATGCCGCGGTAACCCATGGCACGAGCGCGGTTGTGCTCCCAGCGGAGGTAGAATGGCTTGAGGAAGAGCAGGATTGGTACACAGCATACAGCAGCAAGAAGGAGGAAGACTTGGACAACTTCTTGGCCATTGTAGAGGCGCTCCTCAATGGTACCGGGTGACAGAAACATGTAGATGAGCATGTTCAACAATCCTGGTGGCTGTACACCAATGGCGTACCAGTCAATGGACCACTTGTAAATGATGCAGAAGACGAGATAACCGAAGATGGACTGGAAGAAGATCATGCCAGGAATAAAGTTACCAACAACATCAATCCAGGACCTGAAGTGACGAGCGTTGACGTAGGACAGGCAGAGTGAGTAGGTCATGTGAGCCCAACCCAGGATGATACTGAGCTTCATCTTGTAAGAGTTGGAGAAGAGAAGGTCGTTATCGGTGTCGTGCCATCTCCAGTCGATACCAAAGGGATATACGTATCCTTCCTTTCTCTGGAAGGTAACGTGGTCGCCTGCTTTGAAGTTGGATGGTGCCTCCCACATGGATGGAAACAGGGCGAGCTCCTTGGAGAAAGCATCACAATAGATGAGACCGGTGTACATGGAGAAAATACCCATCATAAGCATGATGTAGCGACCGAAGAAAGCCATAGAGAACAACTCGTCTTGCTTGCTGCGTAGAAGTGGCTTCTCAAAGTAGATCATGGCGGCGGCGGCACAGGTCATGATGAAACCGTGACCGAAATCACCAAACATGACAGCGAACAAGAAGGGAAAGGTGACGATGGTTGGAAGACCAGGGTTGACTTCCTGGTACTTGGCAGTACCATAGGCATCGATGATGGTCTGGAAACCGAGAGTGAATCTGTTGGTCTTGACGTAGGTCGGAGGAGTCTTGTTGGTCTTGATCTGGTTGACGATGGTTGGAACCGACAAGCCAGCGCGGTCATTGACGTCCTGAAGAGTGGACTTGATCAGCGACAAGGCACTGGTAGGGCACCAAGCTTCGGCGATCAAAGTCTTGCGTTGCTGGTCGTATGAGAAACGGTTGAGTGTCTGATAGACAGCCTTTTCTTTCTTGATAACGATCATCCAAGCAGCCAGGCTGCGACCAATCTGGGTCAGCTCAGCGTCGAGGGTACGCTTAGTGTTGCCGAGGACATTAGTGAGGTCGCCAAGACGGGTGTTGACCTCTTGCATCTGATCTCTTCTGAGCTCGCTGTTCTCATCGACGTTGTAGATGTCTGCACCGAGAGACTCGGAGATCTTCCTAATCTTGGCAATGATCTCCTTTCCGTGGGCAAAGATGACAAAGACGTTCTTGCTGGTCTCCTCGTTGTTCTCAGGGTTGACAATTGGCTCTGGAATCTCGGCCTGGTTCATGTAGAGGTTACCACGAAGGGTTCTCCACAGGATACGCTCGAAAGCAGCGATGCGCTCGCGTGGGATGACACCAGCAACGAATCCAATGTTCATGACAGAGAATGAACGGTCAGCACCAGCGTCGCCGTTCTGACCAGCCTGCTCCATATCGCGGAGCAGTGGAGCGTCGTCCTCCTCAAGAGAGTGGCGGATCTCCTCAGTCTGACCACGAGCCCTGTCGAAGAAACCACCAGCCTCTCTCAAAACGTATCGCCATTCGGTCAATTCCATCTCCCGCTTCTTCAGAGTTTCGTAGCTGTCGTTGAGAGATTGAATACGCTGCTCGAGGCTCTGACTCTTGTCGGCAAGCTCGTCAATTTCAGAAGCGGATGGCGCGGCCATGGTGTTTGAAAACTCGTAGATGGAGCGCATTGGTATGGAAGCCTTGTCCATCTGCGACTGGAAGTATCTGAGCTGTCTCTCGACATTGTCCAGGCGGCGAATCTCTTGAGTAAAAGTACGTTGGAAGGCAGAGGTTTCGGAGTTGAGCTGTTGAACAACTGATTAGCATGTGTTTCGGAAAAGGTCTGTCTTGCTTTCAAGTCCGCGTCGTGCTGTCGTGCTGCAACCTCACTCCGACCATACTACTGATTGACAAAGATGTCTCTGTTGGCAGGCTACGCGGAGGAGATATCTGGTCGTGACACTTCTCGAAAAACTGTTGAATACTTACATCACGAAAGTCCATGTTTCCAAGCTCTCCTAAGCTGCTGACAACTTCGCGTCCGATTTCGTTGGACATGTACAGCTGGACCAAGGACATGTCCGCAGAACGGAACAAGGTGTCCTGAGGGGCTGCCATGTTTGCGATATTGATTGCGACAGTAGATGATCAAGGAGAGTCGCCTCAAAGCTGCGTGGTAACATGAAGTCTGGCTATCTCCAACAGGCGTCACTGCCCTGAGTCTTGGCATTGATGGCAATGGCGTCGGTGCACGGGCCGCCTTGATCCTGGACGTCTGGCTATTTATACACCATCATGCAATATTCATCACAAAGCAATCATCAACAAAATGATACAAAACCTTCACTGCGTCTTCATAATCATTTCATTTTGGTAAATGTGGAATGTAAGCAAGTTGGTACTTGTAGAAGTCTAGGGAAGAATCCGTTGTAGTATTCTACTTGCTGATCAATCCTCCCCTTTTCATGAAGCAGCTCAAGGGTGCTGACCATGAACACCCTGCGAGACCTTCTCTGGTCCTTCGGTTTCGATAGCGCTGTCATCACCAGAATAGCTACAAGAAAATTAGCACAAGTTTGACACACCGGAGGGCACGCTCACCTTTTGATGATCCTCTCAAATCCATCGAGACCCTTCTTCAAGACCTCCATCTTTGGACCGTAGCTGAAACGGATGAAGTGGTGGCATGGGGAGTCAAAGAGGTCTCTTCTCTTGCTTGGGTTCAGGTCGAAGAAGATACCTGGAACCACAATGACCTTCTCCTTAAGACAGGCGGCAAAGAAGTTTAGACCGTCATTGATGCCCTCTGGAAGGCCCGAAAGATCCAGCCATAGGTAGAAGGTAGAGTTTGGAGTGAAATCAAATTTGAAGCCCATCTTGGTCAAACGACCTAGAACGTAGTCACGCTTGTCGCGGAAGTGGTGCTGCAAGGCTTTCATCTCGTTTCTGACCTTGGTAGGCTCGAGCATCTGCACGGCCGCCTCCTGGAAAGGAACGTTGGTACCACCGTCCAAGTAGGAACCACACGAGCCGATGGCCTTGATGAACTCCTTGGGGCCGACGATCCATGCGACACGCCATCCAGGTAGACGGAAACGCTTGGTCAATCCATCGATGATGAGAACATCGTCTTCGTCGACATCTTGAACGTTGTCGGCAGCGGAGATGACGGATCCGTCACAATCGGTGGTGTAGTTGTATCCACCGTAAAACTCGTCCATGATCAAGGTTGCACGTTGACGACAGATGTCCTGGATCTTCTCAAGCTCCTCACCGAGAACAACTTGACCGGTGGGATTGCGAGGGTTAGAGGTCAGGATGACAGATGTGCCTGAGAATCCAGTCAGTCATCACGCACCGGCCGCACAATGATGTCTTTCCACTCACCTCGTGCGATTTCCTCGGCAATCTTGTCGGCGTGAATGTGGTAGGCGTCTTCCTTGGATAGAGGGATAGGAATTGCGGCAAAGTTCTTGAACAAACTCAACATCTCATTGTAGGCAGTGTAGTCGGGAATAAAGAAACCCAAGTAGGCGTTGCCCAAGACCGCAGCAATTCGAATAAGGCCAGCTCTGCCACCTGGAACGATACAAACATTCTCCCA
>Ga0058703_1000187_pt1 | contig 13209 bp, 13 predicted proteins | sample AgamicMgMae_FD_83782 | JGI IMG/M metagenome (GOLD analysis project Ga0058703, IMG submission 83782) | Agave microbial communities from Guanajuato, Mexico - Mg.Ma.e | ecosystem: Host-associated > Plants > Phyllosphere > Phylloplane/Leaf | place: Guanajuato, Mexico | collected 2012-06-04
GCACCATCCTCAAATGGGACTTTTTTCACGAGGGCGACTATCCTCCGGGCGCTGAAGAGCACACCTTTCGTGGAGTCGCCAACTCCTTTACAGACCCTGTGACTTATCAACAGACCTTCGAGCCACTGCTCACGCTCGAGGCGTGGCAAGGCCTAGTCAGGTCGCGCGAAGAGAACACCTCGAAACCGTACGAGATCAAAGTGCAAAGCCGCAGCAATGTAGACTCCTTTATCGAGATTGGCAGTATGATCGGTCATGCGGAGAACCGAGAACTGTCGCTACAGGAGGGCGACATCGTCCTCCTGTCCAAGGCGAAGAAACCGGCAGAGGATGTCTCGGCACCGCATTGCCTCGCGCGGATCTACAAGATCAAGAGACAGAAAGCCCATCTGGAAATACTGTACCAAGTCATGCCGAAAACATCACTGGACCCCATCCTGGCCATGGGCCAGGTGGTGTATGGACTCAAGATTCAGAGTATCACGCCCTTGGAGCGCGAATTTGGTTCGTTACAGGGCCTGCAGTACTACGATTTATGCCAGCAGATCATCAAGGCTGCGCCATCAAGGAGGATTGGGTACAGTGAGAAGCAGATCACACAGTGCCAGGATGTGTGGAATGTCAACAGGGCCCAGTCGGAGGCGATCAACGCCGCGCTTGAGAACGAGGGCTTCAGTCTCATTCAAGGACCGCCCGGCTCTGGAAAGACGAAAACGATCGTTGCGATCGTTGGTGGTTTACTGAGTCATGTGTTCGGAAGCAGCAGCAGCAATGGCGCGACAAGAATTAATCTTCCGAAAGGCGCCGACGCTGGCGAAGATGCACCGGCGAAGAAGTTGCTGGTCTGCGCTCCAAGCAACGCAGCCGTTGACGAGCTCGTCATGCGTCTAAAGGAAGGCGTTAAGACGAGAAGCGGTCGGCACCAGATGCCGAACATTGTGCGCATCGGTCGTAGTGATGCGATCAACACACAAGTCAGGGACGTTACTATGGAAGAGCTGGTCGCGAAGCGTCTCGGAACGAACGACAACGGACCGTCGCGTGCTAACAATGCGGAATTGTTTAAAGAGCACGAGAAGATCTCCTCCCAGCTGAGAGAGATGTATCAGAAGCGCGACAGCGGCGAGGTGAAAGGGCCGGACCTGACGAGCCTTGAAAACGACATCGTGTCGGTTCGCAAGCGCAAGAACGACCTGGGCAACAGCATCGACCGCGTCAAGGACCAGGAGCGTACCGCTGGCCGCGATGCCGAGCTCAGTCGAAAACGCGCCCGGCAAGCCGTGCTCAATGAAGCACACGTCATCTGCGCCACGCTGAGCGGTAGCGGACACGACATGTTCCAAAGCCTGAACGTCGAGTTCGAGACGGTCATCATCGACGAAGCGGCGCAGTGCGTGGAGATGAGTTCCTTGATCCCGCTCAAGTACGGCTGTGTCAAATGCGTCATGGTTGGTGACCCCAAGCAACTGCCTCCTACGGTTTTCTCGAAAGAAGCAGCAAAGTTTCAATACGAACAGAGCTTGTTCGTGCGCATGCAGAACAACTTCGCGGGGGAGGTGCATTTGCTCGACACGCAATACCGTATGCACCCCGAGATCTCCATCTTCCCAAGTCGGACGTTCTACGATGGCTTGTTGAAGGACGGAAAAGGTATGGCTGGGCTGAGGCAGAGGCCATGGCACTCGAGCGCACTCCTCGCTCCTTATCGGTTCTTCGACGTACACGGGCAGCATCAGTCTGCACCAAAGGGTCATTCGCTGATCAATCTGGCTGAGATCGATGTGGCACTTGCACTGTTTGAGCGACTCACGGCGGACTTTCAAACATACCAATTCGCTGGCAGAGTGGGCATCATCACGCCTTACAAGTCTCAGCTGCGGGCGCTCAAAGATCGCTTCTCAGGTCGATTCGGAAACGGTATCTTTGACACGATCGAATTCAACACGACCGATGCGTTCCAGGGTCGTGAGAGTGAGATCATCATATTCTCTTGCGTGCGTGCCTCGCCGGCGGGTGGTATCGGTTTCTTGCAAGATATCAGGCGTATGAACGTTGGTCTCACGAGAGCCAAGTCAAGCTTGTGGGTTCTCGGCAACTCGGAGAGTCTCGTCAGGGGCCAGTTCTGGAGGAAGTTGGTGGAGGATGCGCAGGCGAGGGACACCTACACCACTGGCAATATTATGAGCATGCTGAAGAAGCCGTCGAGCGCCTTTCCAGCGAGCACGGCCAAGACTCACTCGATGTATGATGTTGGCTCTCACATCTCGCAGGTAGATGGTCAAGGCGACAGTCGGGGGAGCTCTACGGGAGGCTCACGGCGCACGTCGGAAGGGAACGACAGCACGCTGGCCAACCCCGATCCGAGCAGATCGAGTCTGCCAGCCACCAAGGTTGAACACACACCGTTTGCAGGGTCGGCTCCGGCACAAGACGAAGGACGGATGGAAGGGATTCGGTACCGCTTCCAAGACCGTATCTCAAAGAAAGCGCACACGACCCCGGAAGCCGGCAGTGATCGCTCGTCATTGCAGCCTGAGCGGCATCCAGACGAGGACGTTGAAATGGGCGAAGCGGAGTCGGCCGGCAGTGGCACGGCGACACCGTTGTCCAACGTTGCTGCTGTGCCGTCTGTCGAGGGCACCAGCAGCTCCAGGGCTGAAACGCCCCTTTCTGGCGCGGAGGAGGGAAAGAACCGGGCTCACGGGTCTGTCAAGCCTAGACCTGCGAGTGTGGCACCGTCTGTGGCACCCGGTGTCTTGAAGAAGAGGCCGGCGCCTAGCCCGTTCATGCCCGCCAAGAAGCCGAAGCCGAAGAGGTGATTGGATAAGTGTCGCCGTGAACAGTTGGATAAGCCGGAGTTCCGCCTCGAGATGCACCTCCTTCTTCTTGTAGAGACGGGGGAGAGCTCGGGTGAGCGTGCTTGCCAAACACATCAGTTCGGTCTGTATCCCTGACTTTTGACCCGTCCCTGCACAGCAACGCTACCCGCGACCTTGCAGAGGACTCATGCAGCGGCGCGATTAGCACGGCGTCCGAATTTTTTTTTGACATGCCGTAGCATCCAGACGTCGGACAGAAACGCCCGGCTGTAGGGTGTTCGCCAGGGTCGTGCCACGTCCTCCCTTTGTGTCTATGTCTCTCCATTCGAGGGCGAGGCAAACAACCCGGAGCAAGCGGGGTGTGTGTATGGTTGGGTGTATATGTCAGTGTGTGTGTGTGTGGGCTGGCGCGAATCGTAAATCCGTGGCTCCTGCTGCCCACCTGCATGCAGTACACCTGACGCTATCCCTCTTTCAGCCGGCGTCCAGGCGTTTCCGCCGTGTTGTACGATGTTGCCTGCAGCTGGGCCGTTGCAGTGTGCAGCCAAAGTCCCCTTGCGCCCTCCACTTCGCACTCCGCTCCTCCCCACCTCTATCATCATGTCGTCCTCCATGTTCCCCGAGCAACAACGTCCGACTCACCATGCAGGGATGGGCACTCTGCACCCTCGATGGCCGTTTGCTAGCCGTGCGAGAGCTGGCTGGACGACTTTTTTCACCAACAGCGGTCGGTCTTGAAGACAACAGATCAAAAGGACGCACAAACAGAACTCTTGTCCTCGCCCACTTACCTCATCCCCGGCAGCCGGCGCGACCATTGTAGTAGTATGACGGAGGTTGACCCCGTCGTGCGATGCCCTTGTGTGGGTTGTCACCGGGCGGCGCCGTGGTACAGTCTCTGCCACGGCGTTACCTCAGTGTTTCCTTGCGCCTTTGTGGTTCTTCCATCTCGGAGGAGATGAATGGGAAGATGCCTATTTGTTTTCTCCTCGTCGCACTATATACAGGAAGCTCGCCTTGTTCTAACTTCTGACAATTCGTTCCCCTATCCGTCGGTCCGCCCCTCTTTTGTTTCGTTCTCATCCATCCTTTCCTCTTTACTTGTCCTTCTCACCAGTCATTTTCAACGTCGGGAGCTTTGCGCCACCAGGCTGAGGCAACGCACAGCGTCAGCGCACCCGGGCAGTCGAGTTTTGTGGTCAATGCAGGCTTCCGGGTTGCAGCGTCGGCAGCCACTCTTCGTCAACCGCACACCGCGGGACTTTGACATAACAGCGCTGGGCCCCCCACCCTCGCCCAATACCATGCTCGGTCCTACTGGTATGGCACTGGCGCCAGTCATCATGGGACAGCTGCCGTCTGCCGTCGCTGTCGAAACGGAGAGCGTCCGCAAACCGAGCACCACCATTCTCAGGGAAGACTCGATACTTATTGAGGCCGAAGGCGTCTCCCGTCCTGACTCCTGGTCCATGCACTACGACCGGACCGACCAGGCGCCCTATGCCGAGTCCACCGACGACAACAAGATGATGACCTCCACCAACCTCTTACACATCCCCAGGGACAACCCGTCGCATGACCTGGCCTTCTTCCTACGCACCACCGGGCCCTTGGCCCCTCATCGCAAACCGAGCAAGGTCGAGCATCCACGAAGGGCGGTCACTGCGCCGCAAAAGGCTCTTCGGTTCTTCAGGGTTGGTCGTCAACGGTCATCGGCAGTGAGGACGGATCCGGACCGGTGCGTCTTGCATCCTGTCAAGCTTCCCATTTCGGCTCGCGTCCCACTGACGTGAGGTAGATACAATGGCGTGCTTCGTGACGAAGGAGGACTGCTCATCCCGGACGGCGTCGAGCAAAAGCGGACGGTGAGCGGTAGGTCTTTGGACGCAGTGGCTCACCTCTTCGGACATGACCGCACAGCTGACCGGCGGTTAGGGAAGAAATATCTGGCACTGCAGGTGGACTCGACGGAGGCGCTGGCATCCTCCGTCGGGCCGACGCCAGTGCTGGGTGCAGAGATCCTCGAATCGCGAGTTTCGATTGACTTCGCCGACGGCAGCGATGTGCTGGACGTGTGGCGACGGACTCAAAGTACAGTGCATACCCCCCAACCACCTCAAGCGCCGGCCGGGGATCCAAGCGCCGGGTTCAAACCGTTCGAGTCGGAGTCCGTTCGTCTCGTCGACGCCTCATCATCGCCCATCCGGCCAGCGGCATCGAACCCTCCGACTCCACCAACAGCCTCTACAATCTCAACGTTGACAGAGTCGTACGTCAACGACCTCAGCGAGCATCCTGCCAAGTGGTCCTTCGACACTGCTCGCGCGCTATCCAGCCATCCGGTCCATCCAGCACGCGACAGTCCTCCAATCACCGCCCTACCGCAAATGCCACTACCGACAGGCATGAAGCTGCCTTCGGCGAAAAAAGACGTCGAGATCAAGCACCCCTCACCGCGCCGCTTTGCCAGCCATCCGGTACTGTTGCAGCGGGCGTCGAGCATCGCGTCGACGCTACATCTCGGGAGCGTTCCCGACAGCCCCGGGCCACCGCCTCCACGTAGCCCGCTGAGGTTACGGAGAGATCCCCGGACGATTGAGAACATCATCGCGTGCCACTCGTACGGCGGCGGCAAGACCACACCCCGACTCGCGCCGAGTATCCTGACTGCCGTCGACTACAGCCACGACTGTGACCTGATGAAGCCGACGGTCATCACGGATTGCACGGGACCCATCAAGCGGCCGCGGTCACGCGGGAAGGACGGCGTCACGCACCCTGCGTATCCGACATCACGTAAAGAACGCGAGGAGCGGATCCGGGCCCGCAAGTACCGGAACCAAACTCAATCGACTCGGACCATCGACGCCGTGGTCAACGCCCCGCCGCCCGCGCCCCGCCATCGTCTCAAGAAGGCCCGGCCGCAGATCCACATCCCCGACCTGCGCCCCGCCCCGCTCGTGACCCGGGCTTCCTCGAGCGCGTCGAGCAGCGCCAGCTGGAAGAAGATCACCGAGTGCACGCGCACCCCCGTCTCGCCGGTGCCATCTCAGGACAGTCCCGCCAGTCATGGAGAGAAGACGGGCTACACCCCTGTCTCGCCGACGACATCTAACGAGAACAACGCCGAGGCCACCATGTCGTTGAGCCCCGTGATGCTCGTCGCCGAGGAGATCCCGGTGCCCAAGGCCCGGTGCACGCCCAAGCCCGCGCGGCTGGTCTTGCGCGACGGCAAGACGTACGCCCCGCGACCCCGGTCGGCATCGCTGTACCACACCGCTGTCAAGCGAAAAAGCCAGGCTGCCGGCGGCGTCTCCGGTTCGCAGACATCCGCGACGCAAACGCCGCCTCGGTCCCGGAGTCCCGGCACGCGGGCGGAAGGGGACAAAACGCCGCCGCTGCCTTCACCTCCTCCGAACCGGGCCCTCCCGCCGACCCCACCGGCGTCGGGCTCGGAGAAGGCCGGCAAGGCCCGCGTCGCCGCCGACATGAAGAAAGAACTCCCGGTGCCCCCGGCGTACGAGATCTCGTCGTCGGTAGAGAAAGCGCTGTCGCCATCGCGACGCCACGACGCGCCACCTCACATCATCACGCAAGTGCAACCGCGCAAGGGGCCCTCGTCCCTCACCAAAGAACACCATTCCCCGAAGACGGCCCGCATCCAAGCGCGGCTGGAAGCGGTCGAGAAGCAGAACGCGCTGCTGTCGGCCGCGCTGATGGCCGTGTTGAAGACGAACGGGGCGCTGAATGCGGCGCCGTTGGTGGATCTCGCCGCCGCCGCGACCGTGGAGCCCGGCTCGGAGAGTGTTATTATCGCTGGTGGTGGTGCTGCGAGTGCGCGGACGTCGTCGCAGCTGGCGCCGGCGTGGCAGATTCGGATCGCGAGGAGGAGTGCGGCGAGTCATGCGGCGTCGAGTAGTAACGGGAGTGCGTTGGAGATGTATATGAGTACGAGGAGGGGGAGTAAGCATGGGTGTTGATTGAATGGGTGAAACTTGGTTGATGGTTTATGTTGTGGTGATGGTTGGAGTTCGGTTTTTAAGTGCACGTGAGAAGCTTTTGGCCTTGAGCGGGAGCGGGACGGGCCAGGATCTGTCAGCAGCCGAATTGCGGGGGATGAATGAATAATAAAAGGAGCAAGGCCGCGCACGCCGAAGTTGACGAATAACCCAAGTCTGTCCATCTCCTAACCTCGTTGAGAAAGCGCTTGGCCCCTCGACTTCTCCCTTTCCAGTTCGCCTCAACCGTCCGAACCTGTCGCACCCTTATTACCACATCCATCCAACATCTCCCGTCTCCCTCCCTCTTACGCCCGCGGCCGCCTTCCTGCTTCGGTCCATCACATCCTCAGGCGCGTTTAAGCGCGACGACACAGGCAGTCGCTGCCGAGGAGACCGAACCTCCCTTGGCTTCATTCGGCCAGCTTTCCCAATCTCTCACCGTCCTCCCCCCTTCGATCTATACCCAATCCATCCGCCCCACTTCTCTCCCACCCTCATCATCATCAAACACACCTCCTTCCCTTCTCGGACCTCCCTTTCAAATGGCCGACATCGTCGCCCCCGATCCCTCCGCTCACGACGACCACGACGACCTCGAGAACGGTAACGGCAATGGCGCCGAGAGCAGAGGCATCAAGCGTCAGCGCGTCAGCAACGCCGCCGCCGCCGCCGCCGACGACGACGATGACGACGATGACAAGCCCGGTCGCGAGCGTCGCAAGATTGAGATCAAGTTCATTCAGGACAAGTCGCGTCGTCACATCACCTTCTCCAAGCGCAAGGCCGGCATCATGAAAAAGGTGCGCGCATGAGTGACGCGTCGCCGTCCTTATCTACCGTCTCATCAACTTCCAACTGACTGTCTTCAGGCCTACGAGCTCTCCGTTCTCACCGGCACACAAGTCCTGCTCCTCGTCGTGTCCGAGACCGGCCTCGTCTACACCTTCACCACCCCCAAGCTCCAACCGCTCGTCACCAAGCCTGAAGGCAAGAACCTCATCCAGGTATGTCATGCGCCATACCACCGCTGCACGTTTGTCGCGTTCCAATCGCTAACGAGTCCTCCAGGCATGCCTGAACGCGCCCGAGCCCGCCGACAGCAACGGCGTCGACGGCGAATCCGCCGTCGACTCACCCGAGGAACAGCACGCCGCCGCGCCCGCCGCCATGCCGGCCACCATCCCCCAAAACATCCCGCGCAACCAAGCCAGCACCCAACCCTACGCCATGACCGCCGACCAGCAGCAGGCCCTCCAATACCAAGCCTACCTCCAGCAACAACAGCAGCAAGCCGCGCAGCAGGGCGCCTACCCCATGCCGCCGCAGCCGGGCATGCATCAGACGCGTTAGGAATCGCCGACTGACAGCTTCGCCGTGCCGGATCCCGAAGGGCCGGAGGTGAAGCTTCGCATGGTGGGCAGCCCTCATTGACTTGATGATCACACCAACACAAGAACAAGAACCGAGGCCCAAAAAAGAAACAAGGAAACAACGGCAAGGGCGAACGAGAAAATGGAAAAAGGCTTTTTCATGAGAATGGGCGCGGAAGAGAAAAGACTCTTTCCCGCCTGGAGTGGGGGCAAAAAGTCAACTCGGGACATCAGCGTGCGTGCGTGCGTGCGAGCGAGCGCGCCCCCGGCGTTCTGGAGGCGTTTTATAACTCTTTTTGATCCCAATGGAATATCAACGAGAACTATGGATCTGGTGGTCGTATGCGCGTGCGCGTGGGCGTGGGCGTGTGCGTGGGTGGCGGCTTTCTGTCTTTCTCTTTCTCTTCTCTTTGCGAACGACGGCGACGAGGATGTTGAGAGGGAAAGGGGAAGCAGAGAAGAGATGGCGTAATGGTTCTCGATTATTCGTACCCCTTTTCCTTTTCCTTTCTCCTTTTTTCGATTAGTAGTAGTCGTAGTATCAACATGGTTAATATTACCACGTTTCAAATCTTTCGAGATCTGGGATTTAACTTGCCTCTTTTGTTTTGGTTGGCGGAGGTACATGTAGATATTTACTGCGCTTTTTGTGTGCTCGAGGATCGAAGAGAGTGGAGTGGAGGGAGGGATCGCGCTCTGCTCTACGGAGAGACGAAAACTGGGAGGGAGTCGGGACGACGAGAGCCCTCCATTTTCACGCCGATGAAGAGATGGAGGGAAACTCGAAGAGATTAGGGTATGTACCAAAGGTTTGGTATCAGAATCTCATAATTCCCTCGCGGTCCCGTCGTTATGTAGCAACGAACATGCATGCGTATGTACACCACATCGCGCTGCCACCAAACGCGTGAGTTCAAGAAAATGATGTCGATAAATCCTGCTTCATCAGAACCGCGCGGTAGTAGAGGTAAAGCGAAGCGAAGCGGGCCGTCAAGGTTCCTATATACATCGCACTGCTTTGAAACCCCCCAAAAACGAAAAGAGGAACAGAAAGGCGTGTCGCGTCTCTTCAGCTTCATCTTCTTCTTCTGCTGGCCTATATTGCTGGCTGCAACCCTCCTGCTGGCGCTGACCATTCCAGGAACTGTAAGAGGCAGATAAACTGGGTGGGCAGATGGAGCGAGTAAAGTGCAAAGAACTCAATGAACGCCGGCGGGGGGGTATCTTCGTGAAAACGGGGTGGTGGATGTATTGTTTTGGTTGGTCGAGGAAGGAAAAGGTCGGATTTGAGGTGGTAGGCGGTGGTTTTCGCCACGTGTGATGATGAAGCGGGAATCTAAAGACTCATCGTAAGCCATTCCCACTCCTGCGGCCCCGTCATCCTCCCAACAGCTGACGAAGGGCCACTCGGGACAGACCCCGTGGGCGTAATTTGTCCGGGTACGGTGCCCCCTTGCGGACCCATGGCTGCTTGCATCGGCATGGCGTTAGGCAGCGAAGGCAGCGTGTTCGCCGCGACCTGCTGCTGCTGCGCGTTCGCCTCCAGCCAAGCTCGACCGCTGGGCTTGACGCCGCTCGTGCCGTCGGCGTCGGGCATGTCCGTGTCCGCTTGGTTCAGGGAGATGGTGACTTTGCTCGTTTTGCGAGGGCGTCGCGGCGCCACCATCCTGGTAGGGCCGGCGGACTGTGCTTGGAGAAGGGGTTTGGGTGGGCCGGGCGCGATGGCGACGACGGTCTTGGCTGGCTTGTCGGCGGCGGGGACTGTGCTCGCGAGCGTTGTGGCGGGCGTGCTGGCACCGGACGGGCCTGGGGCGGATTTAGGGGATTCGTCGTCGTTGGTGGAGGTTTTCCCTGAAGATGGTGTGTTCGCCGCAGTCTGTGCTACAGAATTTTTACGGCCCACGGCCTTTTTCAGCCGGGATGAGCCGATGGGCAAGGAATTGGCACCACCGCGGTTGCGCTTCTTGATCACGTCCGTCTTCAGACTGAGCGGTCGAACGACGCCGTGCAGCTTCAAGAAGAGACCGCAAGCGTTGCACAGCGGAAGACCTTCCGGGTTGCGACGCCAAAGAGGGGTGGTCTGCGTGAAGCAGTTCGTGCAGGTGACGGGTGCGCCGGTATCCTCACTACCAGGCCTGGGACTTCCCGATCGTGACGGCAGGGCAGACGACAACCCAGACTCCGGCGGTGACGATGGAGATGATTGTGTCAGGATGGAGAACATGCCAGTGGCCATGGCTGCGGTATTCGGCGTCGAAGTCGTGCGAGGGATCTTGCGTGTTCGAGGGTCCCCGCCTCGGTTGCGGATATCGCTGACGGAAGCCGCAGAGCCGTGTGCTTTGCTCAAGCCGCCCTGATCCCAGTCCTGCGGCATTGGATTCATTTCAGTCGAGCCGACAGTGCCGCCGTCCTGTGTGGGACCACTGGGGTATTGAGCTGCGTTCAGTTTAAAGGTGCTCGACATTTCGCCCTCCCACTGGTGATTGGCGTGGAGATCAAGTGAAGGGTCTTCCAGGGATGAGAAGCTCTGCGGCAACGTCATCTTGGTATCGAGGAATTGCATCATTTCATCGTCTTCGTTATCCGAATCATCGCCAAAGGTGAATATGTTTTCGGGTCGGTACTTCGATACGCTACTCGACTCCTGCATATCAAGAGGCGCATCTATCGCCCCTGGCGTCTGGAAACCGGGTTGGCAAAACGAGTACGATGGCGCACTTGTAGACATGGTGCTAAAAATCGAATCGCCAGTCGGATCGAAGACAAACTGTTGCTGCTGTTGCGGCTGCGGCTGCTGCCGAGCATACTGTTGTGGCGGGTACTGTGGTTCGTGCTGGAAGTTGGGTATCGAGCCGTACCCATGATGCATAGCCTGATAGTTGCCGAAGAGTGCTTGTTCGCTCCCTTCGGCAACTGGCTGCGGTGTTGAAACACTCGACGGATACGCTGACCCTGTTGGCGACTGAAACGATGACATGGCTGGTGGTGGTCCCATGATAGTCTGGTTACTGTACGACTGCGTGAAAGACGTGCCACCATACATCGGTGAGCCGACTGGCGAGAAGTTGAAGTTCTGTTGCATCGCCATCGCACCTGCCGAATTTATGATGGGGTCGTTGTCGAGATCGAAGGTGTTGAGATTGAAAGGGATGCCCGGATGCTGAGCTTGTGGTTGGACCATGGTTAGTGAGTCAAGCGAGTAGTTGTGCAGTGCCGCTTCGTCGGCAGGGTTCGTTGAAATGATAGCATTGTTGGCCACCGGTGGCACCTGTGGCGAGGCCTCTGCGCGCCGTTTGGGGGGCTATGGTTCTGTCAGCACCACTCGCTTTCAACGACTTAGGCCTACGCACTCTTCTCTCGTCCACGCTCGTTTTGCGCACGTGCCTCTGAACATAAGCGAACTCGTGATTAGCTCGGTTCTGTTCCAGGTGCGGAACAGAAGGCGCAGATGCGCAAGAAAGCGATAAGTCGTCGGCTTGCAGGCGCTGATGTTGCTTGATGGGAATGGCGGAGAGGGTGCCAGCGGGAGAGGTCAGATCAGGCTCGCCGCCGCCGCCGCTCGATGGCGTTGGCGAGATGCCTGCCGGCGTGCCGATCGAAGACGGCACGATGAAATCATCCAGGTTCACATGGTCCTCGCTACTCGGTTTTGCCTGTTGCGAGGATTTCCAGAGCTGCGCGATACCGCTAGGAGGGTTGGGTCGTGACGTGCGTTTCGCAGCCAGCCTAAAGACCCGGTCAGCACAACCCACTTCCTCATGCGCCCAGTAGACATCTCGCGCTCACCCTTGCTCTTCGAGTTCTCTGCGGCGTAGTTTCATGGACATCATTCGCCAAGTCAGGTTCTCCAGCCGCTCGGAGTTGGGCAATTGGCCCTTCGTCTTATGATACAGCTTCCACATCTGCGTTCCCAGCGGATCATTCTTCTGCATCTCTTCCGGGTCATCATTCGACCCCTGGTCTTTCCATGGCTCGTCGTCGAGGAAGGAGTCGCGCAGGAGACCCTTCCCAACCGTGACCTCGGGCGGTGACAAGTCCAGCGTGCTCTCGATCGTGCTCAGCGTGCTCGCCGAGGTCAGTGACTGAATGGCCGAAGAAGAGCTGGAGTTATGGCCGCTGCGGTGGGTCATGGGGGGGAAGCGCACCCGTCGCGGTGACGATGATGAGTCCGCGCCCGCGACGTCGGCGACGTTTGACCGCGTGGCGGAAAGCTCGCTGGCGAGGGCATGCGGTGTGTGAACGTGATCATGGGCCATCTGGAACATCCCTCGCTTCCCCCGCGCCTCGAGCGGATTCCGCGTTCGGGACATGCAATTAGGTGGTGTAGCAGGCGAGGCCGCGACGGTGACTCTTCTGCACTGGACATGAACTATGTCGGCGCACGTGAGTACGAAGTCTCATCAGATTGTAGTCATATATAATAGCGAGTCAAGAAATGTGGTGCCCAGGTCAACAGGCGTCAATGTAATAAAGGACTGGCGAACTGCCGACGTCTTGGCGGGTCTTTACCCTCTTTCCGATCAATAATTTATGGATTCATGGTGAAGACTGGTTCCCACGCTCCCACCACCGCACCCTTTCTCGTCGCGCATGCAGCTATGCGGCTGTGCGGCCATCAATCCAGACGATCTGACTCTCTAAAACCCATCGCCCGTCCTTGAGCTCCAGTGAACGCGCAGCAGCCAGCGGCCAGCAGCCAGCAGCCAGCAACAGCACCCCTCCAAAGTCACAAGCAGCCGTACAACAACCCAGGCCCTACTCAGCCTGCACAAGCGACACACTACGACCCACCAAACGCCCGCTGGCCCGCTCCACGCCCCGCGAAGCGATGCCGGTGATCTAACCGATTGAGTCTCCCACCGTCAGTGGCCTGGGGAGATTGCGCATGCGCTCAAACAGCATTACTTTTCCGCCCACCCGCGCATTCCATTTGCCAATGTCATCCATATGGCAATGCACAGTGAGCTTCATGCGCCAGCCTGCCTTTTCGATGCCTTTCATCAGTGGACCACATCGAAC
>Ga0058703_1000188_pt1 | contig 13169 bp, 4 predicted proteins | sample AgamicMgMae_FD_83782 | JGI IMG/M metagenome (GOLD analysis project Ga0058703, IMG submission 83782) | Agave microbial communities from Guanajuato, Mexico - Mg.Ma.e | ecosystem: Host-associated > Plants > Phyllosphere > Phylloplane/Leaf | place: Guanajuato, Mexico | collected 2012-06-04
CCTTCTCGTGGTACGCGACGTGGAACGTCTTTTTGTACTCGACCTTGCGAATAAGCCTCATGTCAAGCAAACACTTACGGCGACATCAGAAGCTAACATCGTACAAATCTCAGACGATGGAAATCTACTCGTCGTCATGGATGCCAATTCGACAATGGAGTGGTGGCGCCTTGGGCGGACCGTCGAGCGTGCGGGCTCAATCAAGCTTGAACAAGCCGTATCTGCACTTGCCTTGGCGCCTGACAACTCCCTAGTTGCTGTAGCTCACCGGGACTCCATCGAGCTCATATCGCTATCCGTCGATCATTCCGCAGATCGAAATCGTTTGATCCCTGCGCCAGCTGTGGAACATCTGGAGTTCGCTCGCAATGGTGCCGTCCTGCTTGGCACCACCTTGCATGCCGCCTCCGCATTCACTCTAGCAATTCATCTGCCCGGCCTACATACGACAACGGGCTCTTCCGTTAACTCCAGACCATCTTACGACCAGTCGTGGCTTGCACAGCCTTTCTACCCGAATGCGTTTCCGCAACATTGTCTTGCCTCGCTGCTGCCCGCACGGCATGGCCGAAGCTCTGCATGGGCATTTAGCATCAAGGAGCGCAGGTTCCTCGAGCTCGACTTACAGAGCTTTCACTGGAACAGCGCTGCAGACACGGACATGGTCTCTGAAGCGCCGTCTCATCTCCTTCCAGCCGTGGACGCGAGCGGCGAAGTGGTTGCCGTCGCCGGGAAACGAGAAGTCTATGTCTTCTCTACAACATCTAGCAACTCACATCTTGCGGCGCTTGGATCTGCTAAGAACTTCATTCGGATTTCAACACCGAGTGATATCTCAAGCATTTTCTGGATCAACGACTACCGAAAGTCGAAAGTGCAGGAACAAATGTCACATCGTTTGGTGTGCACGCTTTCCAACGACCTCCTTGTCACCGACATTGGACTGTGGCAAGAGACGGACAATTACGTCTCGCAGCTCCTCAATCTGGACGTGCCGCTCTCGGACCTATCCCCCAGGTCAAGCGGAGACAAGAAGATTACCACACCTTGGCATGATGATCCGCCCGAAGACTCAAGTACTCAGAACAAACATAACGAAAGCGAAATTGGCCAACAACTAGACACGCAAAATGGAGACACACAGGATGCTAACACGGAGGTGTCGATGCCACCAAGCACAAGCAAATTTGATCTAATGTCCCAAATATGTCATGCTCGCGAGACTGGGAACGTCACTTCTGTAAACGGTCGTCCAAGGGTGCCACGAATTATTCTGCGGGATGACGCGGATTCTGCTCCACGTGCAAGTACTGTTGATCGGGGGAACACCTTGATTACCTCTCAAATACATCACCACACGCCGTCTAAGGAGGACCGTCAGTTTACTGTTTTTGATCCCGACGATTCTCCGTCCAAGTGGAGCGTCGATAGACGAGATGGACCTCTCCCAGTACCTGTTCTGCGTGATCAAAAATTCCATTATGGCACGCTTCCACATGTCGAGCTCGATCACGACCTGGCCGGACACCGTAGTCGACAGAGCCTTGATCGAATCGCAAGCAAGTCGTCGGACCTCATGCCTAAGTATATCAAGCACGAAGATGGAGTTTCTCAAGATCGTTCGGGCCCGCCTACTCTGCACGAGCGAGACCCTGCCTGGACTAAGGCTCATCAGAGACATCTTCAAGCGGCTCGAAGCGCACTGAGTCTGCAATCCGACGACCGCGACCCAAGTGGTGTCTCTTCTGTGCATGAGCTTGGGTTCCAGGAAGAGCAAACGAGGCCTGGTTTTCCAGAAATGTTGGCCGAAGACATCACACGAACGCAGGACGGTGGCGAAGACAGCCAAGACTTCGACCAATTTAGCGGAGCACACCAGGCAGGACAGGTGCTTCGCGAATCCGATCTCAATAGAAGAGCGGGTCGTACAAACGAAGACTCCGAAGCAATTGGGCCTCACCAACTTTCACAGCAATCGTCAACGTCTGACTTGTCTGAGTATGGACCAGAGGGTATAACATCGCGAAGTCATGCAGGCCGTGCTCGCCTTCGCAATGATCCTCAAACACGTGTTACGGAAGGCGAGTCGACGAACAGTTCACATGCGCAGCAAGGTCTACATTCTGCCGAGCAAGCTTTGTACACCCCTGACCCATCGGTACACACCCTTTCAAGTGGGCACGATAAGTTTCAAACAGTTGAAGAAGGCGGTTCGGGCAGATCAAGAAGGAGCCTTCGAAGAGTCCTTAGCTTCAACATAGCCGAGAAAGACAGCCAAAGCGTGGCAAACAGTGTCGAACGTGAGGTGAGCGATATGGACGGTCAATACCAATTGAGGTCGTCGGGCAGCTTCGAAAGCGCTACTCCAATTCAAGCACAGCGGCCATATAGCAAGATGATTCTCCCTTTGACTGACTTTCCAGATCTTGCTGCTAATCATGCACGAACGGAATCGTATTATTCGGATACTGACCAAGAGTCGTCAGCGTCGAACAAATTTCGTGTTCGTCGCCGACCAATCAATCCTTCTTCCGTGTACTCTGCCGGATCTAACGTGTCTGATGCCGTGGCTGCGGATTACCAGGAATCACCGGAACTGGAGCGGCAAGCCCAAGCCCGTGAATTAGACGCAGATATACATCCACAATCTATTGAAACACGAGTCACTCCGCCCGAAACGCCATCTGAAGACATACACGACTATCCGACGCCACCCAGTACAACCCAAGTTGATAGTCTTAGCCGCCGTCTAGGATCCTCGACATCGGGGACACGAACTCTAAACAACGCCGCTCCCAAGGCGGCTTTGGGAGCCGGTCGGCGCATTGACAATGCTGATGCCTTGCGGTCTCATCCCCCCGATCCGAATCCACCTCCTCCTGCGCAAAATGACTACCGGTCTTACAGATCAACATTTAGTCATGGTACGCCTTTGTATACGATCCCAAGCATGAATTCCCTCAAAACACTTCCCAAATCTGATGGGCGTCCATCCATCGAGATTGCGGACGAGCCTGTGCCCGAGATTCCGCAGAATTATAAGACCGAGGCACAGATCGCGGCATCGGCGGCGGCAACAGGAAACGGACAGTCTCGGGACAGCGAACCACAGCCAGGTAAACCGAGCAAGAAAAACAAAAGACGCAGCTGGGATTTGCTTAAGCGAGTTGGTGTTTCAAAGTCCAATGAGGCATTGTCGCAGATGAGCTCAGATGAGGAGTCGAAGAGGCGTAAGACGTCGTCGTTACGCTCGAAAGACAGCGGCGACTGGGTCAAAAGTGCGTCGGCTATGGGAGACGCCTCAGAGTCTATACCGCCTTTACAGCTTTTGGGTACAAGCCACGGACACACGGCACCAGTCCAGCCTATAGATACAGCGAGGCTAGTCCACCAGAACAATCAACGCTCAAGATCATCATTGCGTCAACGACTCAGCGAAGACTGGGCGGATTACAGAAGAGGTACCCCAGATTCGACTGCGCACTCGATTGAAAGAAGACAGGAAGGCCTGAGTGAGACACCTTCGGTCGTAGACCATTTGGAGCAAGCTCGGCCACAGAGAACGACATCGCGCCTGCAGAAGAGACGGAGCGGGAGTAGTTCACGTCGCGGAAACAGCAACATACGTTCCGCGGTTGTTGACGATCTTACAATGCCCGGTGAGCAAGAAGCTCTTCATTCGAGAACATCAAATCTTCGCCAGCGCGTCAGTGATTTATTGAGTAGCGGACGAAATAGTATCTCAGACACGAACGACGTGGCACCTGACGATCATGAAGGCAGGTCGCACGAAAATACCGCTTCCAGACGACCAAGGGCTCCATCATTCCGTCAAAGATTGAGCGCCGACTGGGCAACTTATACCAGTACGCCACAGGAGGATGGGCGGCGGGTAGTCGCAGATACTCGTACAATGCATTGCGGCGGGATCGTGAACAACGGGGCTTTGTCGCAGGCGCCTGAACAAACCCGAGTATCAGCGAATGACGTTCGACCTGCTCGAAAGCATCGCATAAGCGGAGTCTGGACCAGGGATCGGAGTACTACACCTTCCACGGAGAATCTGGATCGCTCATCGACTAATGGCGAGAGTTCGTCAATGACCGCTCCAACGACAGTCACGGAGGGAATGACGACGGCGGAAGCGATAAAGTATGGTGAGCGATCCACCCAGCCACGCTCATCTAGCCGCCTTTCCACAGCATCGACAGCCAGAAGGGTCAGCGAAAACATTGCGGCTCGGAACCGCACCGTCGCGCCTCATTCAGGTCCCTTCGCCAGTCAATATGCAGACGCTCGTGACAGTGAAGAAAGTACTCGTAATGAGCATGGAGACTGGGCCATGGGCCGCCATATGTCGAGCGCGGGGAGTCGACCTCAACTGGCATCCATTAAACGTCTCAGCGGCAGTTTCAATGATTGGGCCCGGACACGAACAGCACGCGGCGCCACTTTCAACTACGCCGCTGAAAGTTCGAATGCCAGTCAGGTAGACCGTGAGGAGATCATGATGTCTGGAGGCAGTGGCGCTGAGTATGGCGCGCCTACGGATATCGATGCAGCCACTGGCGGCGATACAACAGCACGTGTTGTGGAACCTCTAGCCGGACTGCAACCACGGGCATCGCGTGCAAGTTCACGTGCTGGCTCCATCATTCGCAGATTCAGCGGAACAGACTGGACCGGCGGGCCTCGCCAAAAAGCATCAGGCGCTAGCATGCAGGGAAGTGTCTTCGGAGGTCAGCAATCAGGTACACGCACGAGTGAGGACAGTGTCGATGAAGGCGCAGATTGGGCCATGGGTCGTCATTTCAGAACCGCGTCCACGACTGCTAGTCGGCCTGCGAGTCGTCGTACGAGTGGCATCTTCAGAGGAAGATCGACCCTCCAGTCTCAACAGCTTACAGGGCAGGTTCCCAGCAACACCGTAGCCAGTAGTGACGGTGCCGCTGATGGTGTTCAACGCCGAGCGCCAGCACGCGCCCCGAGCGAGCAAGGCAGTGTATTTGGCCGGGCGTCTGCCAGTGCGCGCGTAAGCGAGGACAGCGTAGACGAAGGGGCTGATTGGGCATTTAGCCGTCACATGAGAAATGCACGACCTGCGAGCAACAGTTCTCGTACGAGCGCCATCTTTGGACAAAGAAAGTCGAGGTTTGGTCGGAAGACATCCCACGATCTCGGAAATGCAGAAGCGACCGGCACTGGGCTGGGCGGAATTCTTCGTGATGACGAAGCCGGCACGGCCGGAGCCACTGCGGCCGCTGCGACCGCCATGGAGCATTACCCGGATTCGACAGCTGCTGAGCATAATTCTGCCACCGCTCCAATGCCAACAACGAAAAGTAGTGACCGTCTTCACGGCTCCATGAGGCGGGGCGCCGCAGGTACGAACAGCATGAGAGAGGAAGAAAGGCCGCAAGAAGCCACGATCTCGAAGAGGAGCAGAGGCCGCTCGAGCTTTAGAGATGGGGAACGCAGATGCGTTGTTATGTAAGGGACAGTGGATTTTGATGGTCAATGAGCTCGGAGTGCAGCGGGATTGGTGGAATTGAAATTTGCAATTGGCACGTCATAAGGTCGAGACTGATATTTGCTTTTTCGATTGTACATACCTTTGGGAGATCAACAATTTCATGTAGATAGTATAGTTTACTACTCTTCTCGGTGAGAATATTCACTCTTCTCGCACTGCGGAGTTTGAAGTGAAGCACGTGGTTGTGAAGTCGGCTCGTAGACGCCCCTTGTTTCACCCCTGCAGCCTGTCAACAAATCGTGGCACCCGCCGCCCCCCCTTGAACGGCGTTCGTGAGTTTCTCGGCGCGCATTGCCGATAACCCCATGTTTCACAACCTTCGACATTTGCCTGTAGTGTGTAGCCTTTTGTGGTGCGTTGCCTTACGAAACCCATCTGCGATGCCTGGTCTGGACTGGAGAAGCTTTCGTGGTGACTAGTGCTGTCGACCGCTTCCTGCACGGCTGTTCGAACTAAGTTTGCGGTTCAACGACGTTCGATCAGCGTTTCTGGACAGCTTCGACCTCCTCAGCCTTGATCTCTAGCATGGACTACACCAGTGATCATCATGGACACTAGCCTTTGCAACATCACATGCTCAGCCGACCGCTCAGGCGTTGTTGCCCACTACTGCAATGCCCGACGCCGATAATCTTGGTTTACTTCCTCTGCCAGCCATTTCGACACTCAGGCTAGAAGCAAGCGCGTATAATGACGTTCAAAGAGTCCACATGGAACGCAGTGCCACAATGGACATTCGGGAGGAGGGTAAGGAACTTCGAGAGGCGGCCGAGCAGACGCTGAATGTTATCCTCGACCTCTCTCTGGACGGCAGGATCAAGTGGGCAAGTCCAACATGGGAGGAAGTCATGGGCGTCCCCTTCGAGGCCGTGCTCGACAAGTCCATGTCCGAGATCGCCTACGGAGATACTCAGGCTTTCGCCGATGCTGTACAGCTCATGCGCAAGAATGATTCGCGGAGTAAGATCGTTCAGTTTTCCGTCAAGGCAGGTTCGAAGGCGGTCCTGCGCTCGCCAGTCGAGATGGTTAAATCTCCTACGTCGGATGCAGAAGAGCCTTTCACCGAGGACGAAATTGCCATTGTCAACCTGGAAGCGCAAGGCATCATGGTGTACGATCATTCCACAGGCCAAGAGTCACATGTGAGCGCCCCCTCTATAATCCCTGCTCGACAATAGTCTGGTTACTAACGATCATCAGACCATGTGGATGATTCGGCCTGCCATACAACGAGAGGTCACCATTGATCTGCCGGACATATTGGTCGAATCACTGGGCGTCGGTGCGGAGATGCTGGCACACTACCTCACACAACTGGCAGACTCCGGCCTCAGCGACCCACAGAACCATCCTCCACCACTTCCCGTCTTGTGCAGGATCTGCGAGAGGCAAATCACTCCATGGTGGTTCCCCAAGCACACCGAACTCTGTCTGCAGGAGTACCGTGCCGAAGCAGATCTTCAGCAAAACCAGGATAACCTGACGGAGCACCGCAACGCTATCGTAAAAGTTTTGGATGCATTGGTCGCTCAGTCGCAGAGTCAACAACGTAAAACGTCCAATCCTGGCGAAGACCTTCCGACGCCTACGGCCAAGGCGGAGTACAAAGGCTACGCCATAGGTTCGTCCTCCGGACCGTCCTCTGCCACTTCTTCTGGTCGCTCGTCACCTGCCTCTCCGCCACAGTCTCGAACTCGGGACAGTGGCGTTGGTCTATCGCATCGTCGTGCTCGATCCTTTGCTGTGCGGCGGCCCGCCCTTCGCATAATTGAGCTTGTGCTGGATCTCTGCGACACTGCACTCGAGATTAGCACACCTGCACTAAAGGAGAGTCGAGATCAGCAAAGTGGTGAATTTCGCACGCAATCTCCGCAGTCCGAAGGACGAATCGCACAAGTCCTACAGTGGCAGTCTCCCCACGCGGGCTCTCTTGACAACGAGCCAGGTATCCTCTCCCTTTGTGATGACACGGCACAACTGGCAAGGGCAAAGGTCGACTCCATCCTTCGATTCCGCCGCATAATTGAGTATGCCGAGCGCATCAGAAACGAGTTTACTGCCCTTGTCCAAGATTGCATCACAGCTGCACTCGAGAAAGCTGCGGCCATTGCTGCCGGGGAGATCAGTAGCGGGTCTAGCGACGAGTCCCCTGATCTGCTGGATCTGGAGTCCCCAGAAGATCCGCCCACGAAGGTCCCACGTCAAAATCTGATGTTTGCTTTTGACGGGCCTTCTGCCATGAGCTCAGCCTTGCGCCGTTCAAACTCTCCTTCTCCAACTTCTAGTCCCAGTCGCAGGCCATCTACAGCGTTGTCAACTCGTTCCAGCAGTCCAAAAGGCTGTGCTACACCCAGGTCGGCCGTTGGTAATAGGAATATGTCCTACAGTATCGGTAGCTCCGCGATTCTCGATAACGATACTGGAGGTGAAAGTGATAGCAGCATGAGGTCATCCATTCGCTCACACGTGCAGAGGACTGCATCACCGGTAGCGGACTTACATTTTTCTAGAGTTGCAACCTCTAGAGAACGGAAGCGCACCAGCCTAGTTCTGCATCGTGTCATTTCAACCAGTCGTCAAACGTCGCCGTCCCGATCTGTCGCGCAGCCAGTCTCCCCGCTCAGCATGACGAAGCCACGACTGCCGAGCGTTGCCGTTGATTCTTCACGATCGCCAATGCTTTCACCCACACTCTCGGGCAATGAGTTTGTCTCTCCTTCGCTTCCCGCACAGTCCGTACGACATCACCGAAGACAGTCTTCGGCAGCATCCTCCGAGCTATCTCGTGCGGCTTTGTCGCCTCGACTCAGCACTGCTGGAGTCCCTCCGCCACGCGCACTTCCACCGTCGATAAAGGACTTTGAATTGATCAAGCCTATAAGCAAAGGTGCATTTGGGAGTGTATACTTGGCAAAGAAGAAAACTACAGGAGACTATTTCGCAATCAAAGCGCTCAAGAAAGCTGACATGGTGGCCAAGAACCAGGTGGCCAATGTCAAAGCTGAGCGTGCTATACTCATGTGGCAAGGTGAGAGTGATTTTGTGGCAAAATTGTATTGGACCTTCCCAAGCAAGGACTACATTTTCCTCGTTATGGAGTACCTGAACGGAGGTGACTGCGCATCGCTCGTGCATGCTTTGGGGACTTTGCCCGAGGACTGGGCGAAGAGATATCTTGCGGAAGTCGTGTTAGGTGTGGAGCATCTGCACAGCCGCGAGATTGTTCATCGAGACCTAAAGCCGGACAATCTACTTATCGATCAGAGAGGACACTTGAAACTCACCGACTTCGGTCTCTCACGTATGGGCCTCATAGGACGTCAAAAACGCGCCCTCAGCGGCCGAAACCAGAGTCAAGCTCCGGATCCATTGAAACAAAGCCATGTCCATCGGTCCGTGTCCATGGCTTCCTCTCGCTCGGCTTCCTTTGACTTCCAGGGCGTGTCATCGCCTGGATTGACACCGACGTTGACGCCGGTTCTTCCAGGGGATGCTTTTCAACCATCGTACTTTAGCCTAAGTCGCGAAACCTCTGGGACTCGTGAGCCGGCGCGCCACTTCTCAAGACATCGGACCGACAGTCCTGACAGCCATGAACTTCAAGCAGCCTTCCGCAGGTTTTCGCTGTACGATGACACGTGGAAGGACCGTTCATCTCCACGTGACGATCTGATGGAGCAAGACGAGGATTTCACGTTGACGAACATTGCGACCAACACAGCCGAAATGACACGCCTCAAAACACCGCCCCAGCAGACTGGGATGCTGCCGCCGCCGATGACCTTGTTCGATCCCGACGACAACAATCGTAGATTTGTTGGCACGCCGGACTATCTCGCTCCCGAGACCATTCGTGGTCTTGGACAGGACGAGATGAGCGATTGGTGGTCATTGGGATGTATCTTGTTTGAATTTCTCTTTGGATACCCGCCGTTCCATTCAAGCACGCCAGAGAAGGTGTTTGAGAATATCCTCAACCGCAAAATCGAGTGGCCCGAAGACGATACGGACGTCTCATCGGAAGCGAAGGACTTGATGAACAAGCTCATGTGCCTTGATCCAGAGGAACGGCTGGGCTCGAACAAGCATGACAGGTATACCTCTGGCGGAGAGGAGATTCGCTCACATCCATTCTTCTCCAGTATCGATTGGGACACCTTGAATGAGACAGAAGCTTCTTTTATCCCTGCACCGGAGAATCCAGAGGACACCGAGTATTTTGATGCCAGGGGTGCTACAGCGCAAGATTTGGCCACTGAATTTGAAGATCAGGCGAGTTCCCCGGCTTTGACGCCTGGACCTGATCTGCCGGAAAGGCCGCATGACGCACTTCTTCGGGTTAGAAATCAGGTAAACTCCATGAAGAGGGGGCTCATGCCTTTGCACATTCCAGCGCATGTGCGAGATGGACGAAACCGACGACTTAGTGAGCCGGTTCTGGACGACTTTGGACAATTTTCGTTCAAGAATCTGCCAATGTTGGAAAAGGCCAACAAGGACGTCATTCAGAAGCTGCGATCGGAGGCTATGCAAGCTCAAGCAAGGTCAAATCAGCCGCCAAAGGGCTCGGCGACATCTGGTAGTCCGCCGTTGGCTGCTTCTGACGGAACGGCTGCAGTGCTTATCCCAGGGCGACGGGCCTTGTCCACAGATAAGACTGCACCGCGCTCTGCTTCGCCCTCCGTGTTGAGCACTGCGAGCTCCTCATCCCCAGGCCGGATGCCGCAAACCTCACCACTTGTGCAATTCAGTGCTGGCGGTCACCATCACCATCACACAAGACGAGAAACATCGGGCGGTCACTCTGCCACGACGCACTCTTTCAGCTCGTCGCAGCCAAGCGGCTTTTTCGACATGCCTCGACTGTCTGGTCACAGCCTCAAAGCAGGTTCTGCTGCTGGGTCTCCGGTCAAATTTGGTAGGCCCCAGACCGCCATGCTGGAAAAGATCATGACGACTCAAAGTCAAGGATTTCAGGACAAGTCGATCGGATCGCCACGATCTCGGTCTCACACGGTTGGATCGAATGACGGAGGCATGACCAAGGACAGACTCCCTGGGCATCACAAGCAAAAGAGTCAAGTAATGGATTTATCTCCATCGTCCTCGGACAACGATGACCCTAGGCAACGAGCGCTGCTTCGCGTTCAGAGACGACGGCAGAGCTCGCGGAGGCTCTCGCAGATTTCGATGAACGACGGACCGATCTTTAGGCCGCTCGATGTGTTGGTCTGCGAGGATCACCCGGTATCTCGTCTCGTGATGGAGAAATTGCTCGAGAAGATGCGCTGCAGAACCATCATGGTACAGGATGGCGCCGAGGCAATGCGCTATGCGATGAGCTCGGTGAGATTTGATATCATCATGATGGAATCGCAGCTGCCCAAGATCAACGGCGCGGATGTTGCGAGAATGCTGCGCGACACGAAGAATGCGAACAACCACACTCCAATCGTCGCCGTCACGGGCTACCTGAAGGAGTTGCAGGCACCCCATCACTTCAACGCACTGGTCGAGAAGCCACCGACAATGGCCAAGCTCATCGACGTCATGTCGCGCCTTTGCCAATGGCGGCCCCCACCGCCAGGCTGGAACTCGGCACACGTTCCGCCCTTTCCGCGCTCTAGCTTACGGAAGGAGTCCTCGCAGACCGAAGACAGTCCCACTTCGACGGCCTCGTCTTCACTCCCCATGAACTCCCTTTCCTTCCGCGGCTCCTCGCGCCAAGACTCGATTAGCTCCGCCAGCTTCTTCACGGAACCCGACACTCGCAGCGATGGCGCCACGTCCGAGGAGCGGCGCCACGCTACCCCGGCCCAGTCCGGCCGCGCGGACGCTCCGCGTAAGCTGCCCACGCTCGTGCAGTCCGACTCGGCGCCCGCAGCCATGGACGCAGAGAGCGGCGAGCGGCGTGGCGGTCTTGACACCGGCGAAGCCGGTGACGACGAGGACGACGAGTTCCCGCGCTCGCGCCCGCGCTCGCGTAGCCCAAAGCACCAGTCGTATGTGTGCGTCGGGACTGCTGCCACGCCCGCAAGCGCAACGACGACGACGACAACGCCGGCAGCGGCGGCCTCGAAGCTCGCGACCGAGATGCGGCGCAGTGACAGCCACGATACGGTCGTCCTGGCGGACACACTGACAGAACGGCCGCCGTTGCCCGACGCACAATCTGCAGCGCGGCAGGCGCCGCGGGGCCACGAGCACGAGCAGACGCAGCACGGCACCATTACTCCGCCGGAGATATTCCCACGACTGCCTGGCGTGCAGATTGCCGACATTGTGGACATGGATGCGACTCCGACGCCTGGCTGTGCTGATGAGGAAGACCCCGAGCCCACGCCAAAGGCCTCGCACTTTCCGCTGCACATTGTCGGATCGCCTCCGCGTCGTTGAGTAGCTGCCTGGTTGTGGGATGTTACTACCTCACACCGCCTGCGCCCTACGTGGAGATGGAAGGTCCGTGCTCTCCGTTCCCCGGCACACTTTCGGGTAGCCGATCGAACTGGTCTCTCTTGCGTATTTGTTGTTTCCTTGTCCCATTTTCGATATACGGCGTTTCACGGTACTTTATTTTCAAGCAAGGCGTTGGTGGTGTTTTGACTGGGTTACCAGCACGATGGCGGCTCGGTGGGGACGGGGATTTTTCCATGGCTAACGGCAGGCGCAAGACGGTCGTCAGGGTGGATGTGTGTTCTTCTGATTCAAAAGATGTGGCATCGGAATTAACAATGGAGAATATGAGTATACTTGAACGAACACGAGGAGAATGTCGGTCAGCCGTAGTCTTATCAGCGTAGTGTGTCACCATTTTCTGTGGTCAGTAAACTAATGAACGACCAAATGATATTGCCAGAAAATCTGTTGCCCGTCTACGTGCGGGGGACATCTAACGTCATAGCGTTTGAGGTTCGTTTCATGACTCCCCTCGGCAAATCCTATGTTTCGGAGTCCGTGCGCCATATTCAGTCGCTTCGGATTTACACAATGCCTCTCCGCCAAACGCTTCAAGCATCTTGGCCGTCGCAAATACCATCTCCACAACTTGAACTCGACCACGAAGAACAAAACGATTCTTCTCATCTACGTACACAGACACCTCGCTCCTCCACTCCGCTCGGCCAGCCTTCCACGCACACACAACCGAGTCCACCACAAACATCTCACACCCACGCACGCCAAACCCCACGGGGCCAGCTGCACCACCTCCGACCCCTCCCGCCCGCCGCACCCTCACCCTCCAGATCGGAGAAGGAGACAGAAATGTGCACAATCGACATCGCGCGCTCGCCCACGTGCGCGCACACCTGGCTGCTCCTCGTCGCGCCCTGCCGGCCGGGCCGCGACCTGCTGTCGTGCGCGCGCTTCCGCCCCGGCGCCGTCAACCGCGGCACGCGCTGGATCCGCTGCGCGCGCTGGGCGCCGCCGCGCTGCTGCCCGCGCTGCGATGGCGGCGGCGGCGGCGGCAGTGCGCACGACATGCGCTGCGTTAGAATGCTGATGGGGGGGATCGAGGTTGGGAGCAGGCTTGTGCTTGGGTGATCGAAGGCCGGAGAGTAGGCGGAGGAGTGGGCGCTCCGGGGACAGTTGAAGGCAGGGTGGTGGTGTCGGGTGCTGAGAGGAGGAGGAGGAAGAG
>Ga0058703_1000189_pt1 | contig 13126 bp, 7 predicted proteins | sample AgamicMgMae_FD_83782 | JGI IMG/M metagenome (GOLD analysis project Ga0058703, IMG submission 83782) | Agave microbial communities from Guanajuato, Mexico - Mg.Ma.e | ecosystem: Host-associated > Plants > Phyllosphere > Phylloplane/Leaf | place: Guanajuato, Mexico | collected 2012-06-04
GATACCATGGGTTGAGAGCGGGGAGCGGACCGTTCCAATCTCAATCACCGCTCAAAGACACACGATCAGTGTAGACCCAAGCCGTCATTTCGAAATGAGCAGCACACTACTTACGGAATAGCTCTGGATGGACCCCATGACTCAAAGAAGTGCACGCCAACCCGACGATCTTTCGCATCATTCGATTGCTCCTGGTAGACTCGGATATACTCACCGAAGCTGGGTAACCCTTTTGATCAGCTACCGTATTTTGGTAGCCCTAGAAAAGATTGGCTCGATCCCGCAAATAGAGTATTTCGAGCCCTTAGAGCATCACTGGTCTGGATCAACCACGGTACAAGGCAATGGTTCGTATCTCACCGAGCCTGGATGACTACAACATCTGCTTGCAGATCAATTGTTCTCAGCACCGCCTCTTCACAGAGTCGTACCAAGTTCACACTGATGAGATGCACCGCCACAGCCAGTTCCAGATGCACCAATGCACCAATGCACACGAGTTCAACAGGTCTGAATGATCACATGTCTCTACAAGAGCATTGTTCACCGAGCGACAAAAGCTGTGATTCAACCAGACAACAAACCAAAAGTGCACTCGACACTTCTAGCCCTTCCTCAGACTAGCCCGCGGGACACGATCGTCAATCACTCATTATCTGTCACACCTTCTGTCACAGATTCCTCCCAAAACGTATCGCATGCCCGAAGCATAGGTGGTAAGCAGTTTATATATATGAAGCGCTCCTTACCCGGTAGGTCTACTCTATTTGCTACAGTTATTATCTCCCTCCAGCGCATCCTCTCAGAAGGTATCAGAACAATAACAACAACCCGCTTCCGTCGCGAGCAAGGGTCGAGACAGCATAGCTTACGATTCATGAGGCATCAACTGTAACAAAAACATCAGATAGACCACTACCACCAGCCGCCAAAGCAATTCGGAATCTGAAAACTCATAGATTAGATAGTAAGAAAATGGTATCTCAGTAATAGAACCTGACCTCCAAACGACAAAAAGCAAAAGCAAATCAAGCGGCGGGTAGAGAAGACCCCAAGCATGACCTTGCAGAAACAACCATACCACTTCCCAAACAGTAACAGCAATAGCACTAAATCATATACTCAACTCCGCTGAGCTCACGTTCAAATCCATCCAAACCCCTTCCTTCTCTCCAGACCCAAAAGGAGTAAATGACCCTACTCTCCCCTTCTAGGTCTAGAACTAGTACTCATCGGTTCCGCAACAGGAGGGTGAGCATGACTGTGGCCGTGGGCGTGACTATGTCGACCCATGAGACTACCCGAGACGGAACCCGTGCCGCCGCCAACGCCGTTGTGACGAGTCGTATGGCTGAGCGAGCCGACGTCGTGTTTACCTAGGAGAACAATTAGCTACGATACGAATGAAAATGATGAAGAGATGGAAACATACCATCGCAACAAGCGCGAACGTTCTCCAAGCGTCCACTGTCGCGCTCCTGCCGCTCAATCACCTGCCGCAGATCCTCGCTGCTGTCTGCTATGCTGGCATCGTAGATGGCCGCTGGATCCTGCGGGGCGTTGTTGATGCCTAGTCCACCGCCACCACCGTTGCGGTTGGCGGTGCGGTATGTGCTCTCGCTCACGGTGCCGCGGTCGACGCTGCCGCGTTTGCGCAGACTGGCTGGTCGGAAGAGGCCCGAGAGACTGCTCAGACGGCCCGACATGGTCGTGCTGCCTGTGTCGTGCTTGGAGGGTGAACGACCTGGCGTATTGGGCGCGGGAGGCTGTAGTGTGGGAGTCGTGTCGGCGGCGACGTAGCGGTTCGTGAGGGTGGGAATTTCGGCCTGATGAGGACGGCGCGGCGAGGCGGTACGCGTTGTCGTCGCGCGGCTGTTGTAGCTGCTCAGACTGACGCGTGTGCGTGAGGCGCTGCGTGAGTGTGTACCGCTGCTGCGACCGTGACCTGGGTTGAATTCGGCAATCTCATCTTCGGTCATGTCATGCATGTCGGCTTCGCGCTCAGAGGCTGTGCGCATGAGAAGGTAGGAGAGGGCGTTGAACCAGGTCTCGTGACGCTGAGCCGTCGGCGCCGTGAATACTATTTCGCGGCCGGGGGTCACGACGACCAGGCTCTTACGGTGGAGGCCTGGTGGGCTGACGTTGTCATCGGTAACAACGCGAACGGCTTCGATGGCTACACTCTTGCCCTTGAGCTGCTTGGATCCTGCAGTCGAGGGGTCTTGCTCGCTCCAGTAGAGGGTCCTGGTGTACGGGTGTACCCAGAAGAAACGTCTATGACGGTTGTCGCTGACCTTTTCGCTACCAGTCTTGCGAGTGTACTTCCAAAGATATTCACCGATCATGGTTTGGGTAATGGCTTGAATCATACGTGGATCAGTCGAGGGAGAAACATCCGATGGGTACATGAAAGCACCAGCTGGGTTGAAACGTTGGTCGACCTCGGATGCAAAGCTGGAGACTGAAGTTTGTCGCGAGATTGGCGAACCAACCTGAGAAGCGCCTGCAACAGGGCGAAGACTGTTCGATTGGCGAATAGACTGTGATCCTTTGCTGATGCTTGGCGTACGTGAACGGACGGAGGCCGACTGCTGTTTCGATTTGTACGCCGAAGCAGGCATGAGTGGAGGTCCCATTGATCCTCCTGGAGTTTTTCCACCGGCAGCAACGATCCTTTCGGTGTGATCTGCAGGGAGTGGAGGAAGAGGTGGAGGATTATTTCTACGCATACTGCCAGCACTTCCAGGACGTTTACCAGTATGTATAGCATCGGCACGCAGGCCACCAGGCTCGGAAGATCTCCTTGGACTGGATGTGTTGGCCATCTGTTTCTGTGGTGATCCGTTGGCAGATGCACCCAAAGCGGCACCAGCAACTGCGCCAGCCGCACCAGCTTCCGCAAATGTCACAGCAGATTCTTTGCCCTTGCCCTTGAGCATGCTGTCAATTTGCTGCGAAGAAACCGCCGTCTGTGTACCTTCGTCCGACGTTTGATTGCGGACCAAAGATGGTTTGATAGGCACGACTGCGTCAGGACCTGAACGTTGAGCGTTATTGGAAATCTCAGTGAAAGGTCGCTTATTCTCGTTCTTGAGGTCTCTTGGAGTGAGAGCGCCATCATCAATGTGACCACCAAAATTGAGCATGGGCAGGTCGTCTCCGACATCTCTGATGACAGCAGCTGGGTCCCTGACCTTTTCTGAAGTCGAAGGACGAACGAGCTGTTCGACGCTTTCTTGACCTGCTTCGACAGTCTGGCCTGCTTGATCTGGTCTTCTCGAGCTTCTCCGTGGAGGGAACATTGAAGCATTCGTTTCTCTGACTCCGACGGGTTGAGAGGACTCGACGGGCTCGACATTCTGGGAGACAATCGAAGATAGCGAGACCGCAGGGCGTGACTTGACTGGCGTGTACTCGAGATCTGCAAATCGAGGGGGAGAAACTGGTTCGGTGTTTTGCGTCATAATGGCTGATTTCTGTGAAGGCAGACCGCGTTCAGGAGTCTGAGGCTCAGTATGCTGGCTGAGGATAGCAGACTGCTCAGGCGCACGAGGCAGTACGGGTGATTCGGGCGCGACATGTTGAGCCACGATACCCGAATGCTCAAGTGCACGTGGTCTTGCTGGTGACTCGGGTGCAGTGTCCAGAGCCATGATGCCTGACTGCTCAAACGCTCTAGGTCTTGCTGGTGACTCGGGCGCGACATGTTGAGCAATGATGCTCGAATGCTGTGGCGCGACTGGCACCGCAGAGGGTGCCGGAATGATAGGTTCTGTATGCTGCGAAAGTATAGCAGAATGTTGCGGTGCTGCTGGGAGCGGAGCTAGCGGAGCAGCAGTAGGCTCTGTGTGTTGCGAGACGATGGCAGAGTGCTGTGGCACTGCTGGCATTGGAGCTGATGGAGCAACAATAGGTTCCGTGTGCTGAGACACAATGCTGGAGTGTTGGGGCACGGCGCCTGCGACTGGCGTTGGAATCACGGGCTCGGTGTGTTGGCTGAGGATAGATGACATCTCGTGTGCCGCAACAGGAACAGGTATGGCCTGCTGCGTCGGGGGCTCGATTTGATGCTCGTTTGACTCGATCGCTTTCTCCGATGCTTGTTGTGGAACATCTTCATCCTTCTTCTCATCGTGACTACCAATGGCGGATCCCGCTATGCCAGCAAAAAGTCCACCAACAGCTCCAGTCGCTGCAGCGAGGACAGACTTAGATTCCTTCTGCTCGGGCTCCCATGGCTCGGTCATCATGCCCGAATCAACCATGTCTGACTTGATGTCGACAAAGCTTCGGGTGGTCGCTGGTGTTGTGCCTGACAGGTCCCTTGAGCGTATCGAAGCTGGAGTGAAGCGGTCCGACTCGATGCCGACACGGCTTGGAGTACCATCCATCTCGATCTCCTCATCACTAAGACCGTCCAGTTCGTCACCCAAACTCTGACCGGCTGGTACTGGTGTGCCTCTATCGCTTGAGAAGTGACTGATAGCAGGGCTGTTGTTCGCACTCGAATTTGCTTCGACAATGTCGCTTGGGCGAGGACCACGACGTATGAGACGACTAGCCCGCATTCTGTACCGAGGTAGCTCGCCTTGGATCGGAAGTTGGCTGTTCTCGTCTTCGTCCGCGGAAGTCGATGCAGTAGAGAAGAAAGATGATCGATCGCCGGCTCTGCGATTGTTGAGAGGTGCGATGCGAGGTGTAACGGTATCTCTCCTGTTGAAAGCACCTTCTGTCTCGGTAGCGTCTCCACTGTCCTCGTCGAAATCTTCGTTTCCTGTCTGGAAAGCCTCCGTCTCAGTGTTAGTGTCGTTCTCGTTCGCAGTTTCAAAGGCATCAGTCGATTCCTCCATTGGAGTGACGAGATATGCACCTGGCATGTCGACTCCATCGTTTCGTGCTGTGGCCGCAGAACTTGTAGACCTCCTGAAAGGTACCTCACCATCATGATCTTCCCACTCAGGATCGTCCATGAAGATTTCTTCCTTGCTCATACGAGCTGCTCCTAGCTGGCTCAAAGACTTCTTCTGCCTTGCCTCTTGCTCAGACCTGCGTTTCTTGATGGTACCGCTTCCACCGTCTGTACGTCTGGACTCGAGTTCGTCTCTGGTATCCTGCAACATGCGCTTGAGCTCAACCTTTTCGGTCTTTTCACGGTGGATATTGTTCTTGAGGTTCTGAATCATGCGGTGAGCATGCTGAAGTGAAGATTTTAGGGTCTCTGTCTCCAGTACACCTTGTCTGGCACCACCCTTTGTGGGTGATGGCGGAGGCGAATAGTCCATGTGATCGCGGTCCGTGGTCATGTCATCGTCGCCTGAACCAACGCCTCTTTCGGGTTGGTCATTGCCTTCGTTCCAGCGCAAAGCAACAGCTCGTGCAAGCTCCGTGTTTTGCGATGTAAGCTCCTCGACTTTCTTCTGCAGCTGGTCGCGTTCGTGTTCGTGGCCTGAAATATCGCGGCGGAGATAGTGCAGGTCCGATTCGTGTTGCCTCTTGATATTGGCATGTTCGTCGTACAGTTTTCCATGCGTAGCCTTGAGATCTTCCAGGTCTCTTAAAGTTCCTTCACGATCTGACTGTGACGACTTCAAAGTCTGGTGCAGGCGCTGCTCTCTGTCGGTTGCGTCTCTGTGTAAAGCGGTAATTTCTTGCAGCTGCGTCTCCAGGTTCCAGTTCTCGTCCTTGTACTTTTGCTCATTGTCGTCAAATTGTCGCATCCTCTGTCGCAAGTGCGCGAAGTCCATCTCCAATTGCGATTTGTCCGAAGTCGCCTGTCTGAGCGCGTCATCTTTGTCAACAATCGCAGCTTGCAAGGAGCGGACTTGAGCGAGAAGGGAGGTACTAATTTCCGTCGCAAACTCAATGTCGTGAACCCGACTTGCGGGCTGATTACGCTGCTTGCGCGATGGAGCGGTGACTTTTGAAGGAGAGGCACGCGAGTCTCCCGAAAAGACGGCGGGACTCTGTAATTGATCGTTGGTCGCTGGAGCCATGCTTGATTTGGGCAGAAAGGCACGAGCAGTCTCCCGACCGACTTCGGTATATTCTCTCTCAAGCTCAGCGAGCTTCTTCTGCAGTTCTGGCGTAATCTCAGTCGAGTTCTTCTGCGCCTCCAAGTCCTTCAGTCTTGCGGCCAGATCCTTTCTCTGTTGTAGAAGGGATGTGCCCAGACGCGAAGCGTCTTGTATGCGACGATCTGTCTCTTTCATGTGCGCTTCTAGTGCTCGACGAGCCTGCGTCGGCGAATTGCTCGTTTGCATCGAGAACTTGTCATGATCAAAGGATGCGTAACGGAGGGGTGGTGGATGTGCGTGCGGCGGAGTCGCAACGAAAGGGTCGTCCGCCATACTGGAGCCTGGTCTAGTCGGGTCGACGTTGGCCATGATTGCTCCTCTCGTTAGGTAGGGTGCAAAGGTGTCAGATGTCCGAGGCGTCTGCCATGCGTGTGAGTGTTGTGAAGGGGTACCGAGTTGTTAGTATCGATCGCTTTCTTCTGTTCAGTGGCCTACGACGCTATGGACGCAAGCTGCAACGGAGAACGCGAGATAACGAGCGAGAAAATGGGAAATCCGAAAGGCCCAGAAAAGAGTAATTCAATGTTGAAGATGAGTAGTGAGTGGGACAAGCAGATGAGAGCGTGAGACGCCCGGCTTTGTTTTCCGCACATCAACAACAATCCTTGTTCTTGTTTGGCTCACTTGCGTAGTGATCCACTTTTCTATATATCATTATTATGCGACACCCAATTAGTCACGGAAGCTGTCTGCAGACACGGCCGGCTCAGACAATGTCTGTCATGTACAGTATCCAGTATCAAATACTACAGTTATCTGACGAGTGGATCTCTCCGGTGTCTGACCTGATTGGACAACAATCTCCGACATGAGCGTCAATTGACTCTCCCATCGACCTTCTTGTCACTCTATATATGGTTCTGTTTCATGTATGACGGACAGTGTGATCAATGAGATTATGCGATAACATTAGGACCTTCTGGCTACATCAGAAAAGTCACAACAGAGTAAGGTACGGAGTAGCTATTAAAATATAACATCCATTGTAAACTCAAGGCAGATCTTCAGGTTGATTCCCCGAAGCTTCTGGCGGCGGCGGAGGCGGGACGGGAGTCATGGCCGCTACCCGCTGCTTATGTCAGCTTCGAGACAAATGTTAGTAGAGAGTGATTACATTTACATACACCTTCAACTTCAAACGATCTCAAGTCACTCCTCTCGTCGTACCACAACATGACAGACGTCGCGCCAGTCTTGTTCAAAAAGCGAGCCGGAAAAGGCGCTGCCAACAGGAAGCGACCTGCCACACCCCCACCAGGATCTGATTCTGAATATTCTAGCGCCGAGGAGAATGGCGTTCGAGTAAAGAGGAGGAAGAAGGCAGGTGTCACAGTCACCAGTACTGCTGTCAAAGGTCCCGAGGATCTTAGCAAGAACACCGCCTTTTCTGGAGACAGATCTGCTGTCATCGCCAACCAGGACGACGCGACAAGACAGAGTAACTGGTTCGAATCAGACGTCGCAGACCCCTCGAAGAAGAAGCCATCAACAGAAACTACCGGACCTGATGGATCTTATAAGGGCGCCGCCAACTATTCTTCCTTTATCCAAAAGAATCCCGAAGCTCGCTCCATGGGTCCAATCAAAGGTCCTACCAGCATTCGCTCTATAACCGTGACCGACTTTGCACCTGATGTATGCAAGGACTACAAACAGACTGGCTTCTGTGGCTTTGGCGATTCCTGCAAGTTTTTGCACGCAAGAGAAGACTACAAACAGGGCTGGCAGCTCGACAAGGAGTGGGAAAATGTCACCAAGGGCAAGAAGCTGCAAGGTACCGTCGTGTCCAGCGCCAATAAAGGAGCAAAGGCCGAGGACGAGGATGACGAGGATAGTATGCTGGAGAACATCCCATTCGCTTGCATCATCTGTCGAGAGCCTTACAAAAACCCTGTTGTCACCAAATGCGGCCACTATTTCTGCGAAGCTTGCGCGCTCAAGAGATACAAGACCAAAGGCGGAAAGTCATGTGCAGCTTGCGGTTCAGATACCGGTGGTACGTTTAATGTGGCCAAGAACCTGCGGAAACTACTAGACAAGAAGCGCGAGCGAATTGCCCGCCGAAAAGAAAAGGCAAGAGAAGAAGGGCTCGAAGTCAGTGACGATGAAGAGGAATGATGGACTGCAATCATCCGGTACGACACACAGTGTGGTCTTGTGGATCGGTATCCCAACCACCATCGCTTTCCGCGAGCTGAATAGTGGTGTCTGGACGGTTGAAGCAGCACGATGCCAGATCTGCGATGGGCGGTGAGGCGCAAGCACACGGTAACAGTTCAACCAAGCTAGGTTTGATCGTTTCGTCTTCTCCTTGTCTGCTGTCCGATTCAATGAGATTTCACGACTGGATCAAGGCATTCCATCCCTTCACATATATGAACAGCCGTCTCCACACGCATCAATCGGCAATTCGGCCCAATTATCCGCCAAGCGCATCACGCGTATTACCTTTAGCCGGCATTTGCATCATAACGGTACCATGTTATTTCCACCCCGCAGTGTGGGGTGGCAGTACAAATACCTAAGGTATCTACCTGTCAAAAAATCCATCTGCTATCTTGCAATCAATAGCACGAGAAATTACCTTTGCTCCTCACAGTACAAAACTAATCGCTACGCACCACCTACAAAACTTCCGCCATCTCCATCAACATGCCTGTCTACGTGCTCACCGGCGCCAACAGAGGTCTTGGCCTCGAGTTTGTTCGTCAGCTCTCTGCCGACAGCTCCAACACAGTTATTGGAGCCGTACGTTCCATGTCGAACGACTTGACTGAATTGAAATCTCTCAACAAGCAAAACAACATCCACATCCTAGAATGTGACACAGGAAAGGCTTCCAGCATCACCTCCTTCGTCGAGTCCTGCGGCAAAACTCTCAGCGGCAAGAAGATCGACTACCTCCTCAACAACAGTGGCATCAACGCCGCTCCCGAGCAAAGCTCACTCACGATCGGTCAGACCGAGTTGAATGAGCACATGAACATCAATGTCATCGGACCTGCAAAGACAACCGAAGGTTTCTACAGTGCAAACCTGCTGTCTCCTGACGTCAGGATCCTGAACATGACATCCGGACTCGGTAGCATGAAGGTCAGCATGGGCATCAAGCCGAGAAAATGCACCACATACAGTATCAGCAAAGCGGCGCTGAATATGCTTACGATACACCAAGGTGAGGAGCTCCGGGAGAAACTCCCTGGTGCCGTCGTCATTGTCATGGATCCTGGTTGGGTCAGGACTCGTATGGGTGGAGAGGGTGCTATGATTGATGCTCACGAGAGTATCACTGGCATGCTCAAGGTGCTGCACGGGCTCAAGGAGACGGATACTGCTTCCTTCTGGACATACAGTGGAGATCAAGTGCCTTGGTAGAAGATGTTCAATAGATAAAGATTTTATTCAGTCTACTGTCAGCCCTGGTTCTTCTCACGTTTCCCTCACGTCTGATGTGTCGAAATACTATCTTCGCTCAGGTCAGTCAAATCCTCCCCAGTCGGGCCGTCAGGGCTTTTCGTTATTGGAATCACTGTCCGCGTAGACTTGTTCAACCCACGTTTGAGCTTGCAACCATGCTACTGCTCATGTCAATGCTAGAAGGTACTCCATACGCCATCCATGCTCTCTTAGTAACGCCCACAGCGTGCCGATCGAATACCAACCATCCATCCTCTCTCACGAAGCAAAAAGCGTATCTTCCTCTCTGAGATACTCGCCAACATCCGCCTGCCTGAAGCAAACAATACCCGTCGGCTCTAACCGTCTCGCCTCAGCCGAGCCTCTGGCCGTAACACCGAATCCCAGCGGCGTATCATTCATGCTCAACACGACAACTCCCTGATGCTCAGGACAATCCTCGCTCCAGCGACCAACGTGGGCCTTGGCGACATGACCACCGTACAAGAACGGCATCTCGCCGTTCGCCTTGACCCATAGCTTGTAGCGCGCATGTGGCGCGATGATGTCCAGTGCCGTGATGTGCAGGCGGAACTTGCCCGTCTTGGTGAACTTGCCCAGACAGGTGCCGAGGGAGAGAAGATTTGGTCGCGCGACTGATGTCGCGAGATTGCTGAGCGATTCGCGCACGTAGTACACGCGGTTGTTCTGGATGCGGAAGACGTAGCGGTCGCCTTCGCCGGACGAGGACTTTTTGCTGTTGGCCGATGGCGCCGTGTCGGTGAGCAGATGGTTCAGCGATTTGCCTGTGTAGTCGGCGAGCTTTTTGAACAGGGCTTGCGTCTCGACGTCGGTTAATTGGCGCATTTTGTATGTGTGTGTGGTGTGTAAAAGAGTAGAGAGAGATGGTAGATCGAGTTAGGCTGAGACTGCGACTGGGACTTTTTTTGTCCGCGGCAATGCTGATCGCCTTTTTCCCCACAAAAAGTCAAAATTTCGGGGCAGCATCCCAAGTTTCTTTGACCAGAAATTCTCAAAGCTTGGTCTCTCACGTGCTTGATATAATTTCCTCATTCTACTTTTCCCACACGTTTGTACCGCTGTGGAGACAGACAGAATGTCAAAACTACCGGCGCCAAAGAGACGACGTCTTAGTCCTCCCGGCGACAAAGCCGCAGTCGCTACGAACAATTTCTACGACAATGCTTCGAAATGGGATTTGGAAGGGGAGTATATGGAGCGAATGAGGCAGCGGAAGAGTAAGGAGAAGAAGAAAAGTGACAGATTACCGATCAGGAACGAAGAAGGCCAGATTGAAGAGGCACCAGCACCAGAACCAGTGGTACAAGAAGTGGTAGAGGAAGAAGATAGTTTTCTCGGAAGCGGCGACGAGGATGACGAGGTTGAAGAGGAACCAGCAAAGCCTCAAAAGTCTGTGCGAGAACAGATCCTGGAAGCGAAAGAGGAAATGGCAAAGATTGCAAGCTCGATCAGTGAGGATCCCGAAGAGCATATTGGACAATTGAAGAACCTGGCGGAACTCGCGCGGTCAAGAAACATGGTGGTACGGAAGCTTGCAATGGTCACTCAGTTGGCAGTGTACAAGGACATCATCCCTGGCTACCGGATACGACCAGTCTCGGAAGAAGAGTTGAAGCAGAAGCTTTCCAAGGACGTTAGGAAACTACGAAACTTTGAACAGGGACTCGTCCGTGGCTATCAAGAATATGTGCAGGATCTTCGCAAAACTGCAAAGGGCAGCGCTCCGGACAGGACAGAAGCCGCGCGAAGCATTGCCAGTGTTGCAATCTCATGTGCAAGCCAACTGCTAGAATTGGCACCACACTTCAATTACCGAACCGAACTGCTTCAGCTCATGGTGGACAAGCTCAGCACTAGAAATCTCGGTCAGGACTTTAGCAAATGCCGACAGTCTATTGAGACTTTATTCCGCGACGACGAGGATGGTAATGCCTCACTGGAGGCCGTCACAATGCTTACGAAAATGATGAAGACGAAGAGCTACCACATTCACGAGAGTGTGCTCAACACATTCTTGCACCTCAGATTGCTGTCAGAATTTGCTCATAAAGCATCGACGAACAGGATCGACAAGCCAGGTGAAGATGAGCCTCAACCAATGAGGAAAATGAAGAAGAAAGAACGTGAGTTCAGAACCAAGAAGGAACGCAAGAACATGCGGGACCGCAAGGAGGTTGAGAAGGAAATGAAAGAGGCAGACGCAGCTGTCAGCCACGAAGAGCGCGACAAGAACCAGGCCGATACGCTCAAGCAGGTGTTCGTCGCCTACTTCCGCATCCTCAAATCCCGCAATCCAGGTCTGATGGGCGCTGTGTTGGAAGGTCTCGCGAGATACGCCCACCTGATCAACCAAGATTTCTTTGGTGACATCCTCGAAGCCCTACGCGACCTGATAGCATACACCTCAGACGCCGATGACGACGACAACGCCGAGGAGGACGAAGACGAGGAGTCTGCGACCTCTGCCCGCGACTTGACCCGTGAGTCGCTCCTCTGCGTGATCACAGCCTTTGCCCTGCTGCAGGGCCAAATCGACGTGGCCAAGCAAGCCGACACGCTACACCTTGACCTCAACTTCTTCATCACACACCTCTACCGCACTCTGATTCCGTCGTCGCTGAACCCGGACATCGAGCTCAGCGCCAAATCCCTTCACCTGCCGGACCCTGACACGCGCCAGACCAAGACATTGTCCAAGATCAATGTACAAACGACTATTGTGTTGCTCCTCCGCTCGTTGTCGTCAGTGCTCATGCCCGCGCTCAACACGCGCGCTGTGCCGCCTCTGCGTGTCGCGGCCTTCACGAAGCAGTTGCTCACTGCGTCACTGCAATTGCCGGAGAAGTCAGCGCTGGCAATGATCGGGCTGCTGAGACAGTGTATGAAGGTCCACGGAACAAAGGTAGCGGCGTTGTGGTTCACTGAGGAGAGGAAAGGGGACGGAACGTTCGATGCGTTGAGGGAAGAGGTCGAGGGATCGAATCCATTTGCTGCGACGGTGTGGGAGGGTGAGTTGTTGAGGAAGCACTATGCGCCTGATGTCAGAGAGGCGATTGTTGGTCTAGAGAAGAGTGTGCTCAGTGTTAGATCTGGGAACTAGAAGGGTGAGAAAGAGATTTTGTCATCAAGGTGGTACATTCTCGTGGAGATATGTCTCTGCTTTGTCATGATATAGATACTGTATCGAATATCAAGCAATCGAAAGCCAAGCCATAGGACTTCAGACATTCCACGTGACACCGCGTTCATGCACAATCTCATATGCCATTGAAGCCATGGTTGCCTCATCCACTCCCGACGTCTGTCATATCCGTACAGGAACCAGCACAATGATTTACTGCCTACTGTACATAGTTCATACCACTTCCAACGTCCTCGGCCCAAGCCGGCGCAACCGGCCATAAACTCCCGTGGAATCACAAAGTTTTGGTCCCCTCGGCGAATGATCGGCGAGCATTTGACATCGGAGAAAAACAATCAAAAGAATTTCCTCATGTGACTGTATACCAAGAAACGTTAATTGATAATATGAGTATAGTAGATTCGGCGATGAGAGTCATCCCGCTGCTCTGATCGCTGCGACCGTTACGCTGCAAGAACGAACGGGATACTGC
>Ga0058703_1000191_pt1 | contig 13029 bp, 15 predicted proteins | sample AgamicMgMae_FD_83782 | JGI IMG/M metagenome (GOLD analysis project Ga0058703, IMG submission 83782) | Agave microbial communities from Guanajuato, Mexico - Mg.Ma.e | ecosystem: Host-associated > Plants > Phyllosphere > Phylloplane/Leaf | place: Guanajuato, Mexico | collected 2012-06-04
GAATCTGGTTGAGCTTGGCAAGACGCTCTGAACGGGCTGGAGCACCAGTCTTGATCTGTCCGCAGCGAAGACCAACGGCGATGTCAGCAATGGTGACATCCTCGGTCTCACCAGAACGGTGAGAAACCATGACACCCCAACCAGCACCGTAAGCATCCTTGGCGGCCTGGATGGCCTCGGTAATGGTACCGATCTGGTTGACCTTGAGGAGAAGGGCGTTGCAAGCCTTGGTCTCGATGGCCTTCTTGATGAACTCTGGGTTGGTGACAGTCAAGTCATCACTGTTCATGTCAGCAGTTGTCGCGTGTGCACGTATTCACTGAAATTACTTACCCGACAAGCTGGAAGTCGGAAGTCTTGTAGAAGTAGCTCCAGGCCTCCCAGTCATCCTCGGCGAATGGGTCCTCGATGGAAACAATTGGGTACTTGCTGGCGAGCTCCTTGTACTGGTCGGCAAGCTGCTCGTAAGTGAGCCACTTGCTCTTGTCGGAGTCTGGGTTCTTGAAGTCGAGGTCGTACTTCTTGGCGTCGGTCTTGTAGAACTCGGAGGAAGCGACATCCATGGCGATCTTGACCTTGCCAGTGTAGCCGGCCTGCTCGATAGCGTCGGTGATGAGCTCAAGAGCCTCGTGGGCGGTCTGAATGTCTGGAGCGACACCACCCTCGTCACCAACATTGCCAGCGGATTGACCGTACTTCTTCTTGGCCAAGGTCTTCAACTTCTGGTAAACCTCGGATCCCCAGCGCATGGCCTCGGTAAAAGTTGGGGCATCACATGGGACAACCATGAACCTGGTGGACATTAGCTTCGGTCGAATATGCGCTTGGTATGACCAACTCTTGGAAAGCAAGGCGACCACCCGCGTGGCTACCACCGTTCAAGACGTTCATGAATGGAACTGGGAGGACTGCATTGCAATTAGCGCCGTGTATGTTGGAAGAGGCTTGCGCATCCACCCACCGTATGGCTTCTTAGTTCCAGCGAGGTCGGAGATGTGGACGTAGAGAGGGACGCGCTTCTCAGCAGCGGCGGCCTTGGCGACGGCCATGGAGACACCAAGGATGGCGTTGGCACCAAGCTTGCCCTTGTTTGGGGTGCCATCGAGCTCGAGGAGGAGCTTGTCGACAGCGGACTGGTCCTTGACGTCGACGTTGGCCTTCAAGAGAGCTGGAGCAATGGTCTCGTTGACCTGTCTATTGTTAGTCCACCTCATTTTTCTTTTGCGCGCATCGATGACTTGCGTTCTTGACAGCCTGGAGGACACCCTTGCCACCCCACTTCTGCTTGTCACCGTCGCGGAGCTCGACAGCCTCGTGGGATCCGGTAGAGGCACCAGATGGGACGATGGCACGGTGAAGACCAGACTCAGTGATGAGGTCCTGAAAAGTGTGAGTGCTTGTTTGTTTCGCCTTTCTTGGTCTTGTATACATACGACTTCGACGGTTGGGTTACCGCGAGAGTCATAGACGCTGCGGGCGTGGACCTTGGAGATAGTCATGATTGTAGATCTATGATAGATACGGTCAGCGACGGCGGCTATTGGATTGAATATGAAATCTCGTGGACGGTGAGCTTGTCGAATATGAAGCAACTAAAAGTAGTAGCAGACGAAGAACACAACTTACTCTGAATGCAATTGAATGTTTCAGACGTGGTTGGTGAAGAGGATGTGACTGAACGTGACTGTGTTGATGAGCAAAAAATGATGAGGGGCACGCATCTCATCAGTGGGGCGGACTTTGGAGCTCGTTGACCCTGTTGCGATCGGATTCCGCGCCTTGAACGCCGAGGATTTGACCGAAACGGACGGCAGCGGGACTATCCGCGTTTCTTGAAGCTCGGGCTCAGGCGTTTGTCTACCTTGTGGTGTTTGACGTTGCATCATTCCAGAGGCATATCACCAACGCTATCACATTCCATCGACCAACGTCACGCGCCTACCCATCACCAGCCGAATATCCATTCACAATCATCAGAAATCATGGCGGAAGACCCAGAAAGACAACACGAGATCGACAACTACCTCAAAGCATTACGAGAGAGCAGAGAATCCGAGAGTCGACTGAAAGAGCTACGATTTGAATTGAGGGAGCTTACACAAAGATATGACCAGAGTGAACAAGGGCTGCAGGCGCTGCAGTCCGTCGGACAAATCATCGGTGAAGTCTTGAAACAACTTGACGAGGAGAGATGTATGGGTCACTTTCGATGAAGATGATGGAGAGTTACTGATACTAGGTAGTCATTGTCAAGGCATCATCAGGACCTCGTTATGTTGTCGGATGTCGTTCACGGCTCGAGAAGACGAAACTCAAGCAGGGTGTATGTTCAAAGGCGGCCTCCGCAAACTATACATGTGCTGATCACTCTCATAGGTCCGTGTGGCGCTTGACATGACCACACTCACAATCATGCGCACACTTCCCCGTGAAGTCGATCCACTCGTCTACAACATGTCGCTTGAAGATCCAGGTCAAGTCAGTTTCGCAGGTATCGGTGGTCTCAACGAGCAGATTCGGGAACTCCGTGAGGTCATCGAACTTCCTCTCAAAAACCCAGAACTCTTTCTCCGTGTCGGTATCAAGCCGCCGAAGGGTGTTCTTCTCTACGGCCCTCCTGGTACCGGCAAGACTCTTCTCGCTCGTGCAGTGGCAAGCAGCTTAGAAACAAACTTCTTGAAGGGTATGAAAACAGTCAGCTCGGACTTGCGTTGAAGCGCAGCTAACATAATCCAGTGGTGTCATCAGCAATCGTCGACAAATACATTGGAGAATCAGCTCGACTCATTCGTGAAATGTTCGGCTACGCGAAAGAGCATGAGCCTTGTATCATCTTCATGGACGAAATCGATGCAATCGGAGGACGAAGATTCTCAGAGGGTACATCAGCAGACAGAGAGATTCAACGAACGCTTATGGAATTGCTGAACCAGCTGGACGGATTCGACTACCTGGGAAAGACGAAGATCATCATGGCGACAAACAGACCGGATACGCTAGACCCTGCGCTGCTCAGAGCGGGTCGTCTAGATCGCAAGATCGAAATTCCTTTGCCAAATGAGGTTGGAAGACTGGAGGTCCTGAAGATTCACGCTGCTGGTGTGCAAAAGGAGGGCGAAATTGACTTTGAGAGTGTGGTCAAGATGAGTGACGGATTGAACGGCGCAGACTTGCGAAATGTTGTTACGGAAGCTGGTCTTTTCGCCATCAAGGACTACCGAGACGCGATCAACCAAGACGATTTCAACAAGGCTGTACGAAAAGTCGCCGAATCCAAAAAATTGGAAGGAAAGCTCGAATACCAGAAACTTTAAAGGGAGGTTTAGATATGTCATGGGCATCAGCGTGGCGTTCGGACAGATGTTGTCATACATCCACCGTTTCCCGACTGTACAATAGCGAGCGTCAATCAATTGCACGATTTGAAATGCAACATTACGGATGTTGATGACACATACTAGAGTTTTTTCGTTGTGGTCTGATACTGCAGCATTGCCGTCATCTGGAAGCCCCTGTGTGGCTGTACAGCCATCGTTCCTTTGACTCGACTATATAGTAGCGAGCTTCGGTCAATCACACAATATGAAACTTAGCTCTGCCGGATACCGGAGATATGCAACGAAGGTTCTTGCTGTTTGGAATCATGATACTACAGTGTTGTCGTCATCCAGAAGCACCTGGGAGTGGCCATATCCGCTCTCTGTGTAATGCAGTACTCACGAGGTCATGGCTTGAATTTGAACTAATGTACAACTTTCAATGCTTGATGTGATACTGCAGTATTGTCGGCATCTCAAAGTTCTTGCCCTTTGCCAGCTCGCTGATCGCGCTATTCGTGACTAGCAACCGAAGCTCATATTCCCCAAAGAAATTGGGCTCCTCTTTCACCTTCCGGAATCCTATACTCTCGAACAGCGCCAGGCTTCTCTCATTCGTGTCCCCGATCTTCACCCTGAGATACTCCATTTGCCCAGTAGGATGGCTTGTGGGGGCACGATATTCCTCGACAATGCTCGGGAGATTGCTCAAGACATAGTACAAGAAAGTAAGCAGAGTGCTCCTACCGTAGCCTGACCTATGCAGATCCTTTCGCGCAATCATAAGCTCGACTTCTCCCACTAGAGGTGCGGCGGTCGCATCTTCGGCCTCGTCGTCTTCTACGATGAACAGATTTACATCTCCGATCATACGATCTGGCGAGTCGTTTGACTGGGCACGTATGGGTTTCTCGAAATCCTCTCCAACTGGTAAGCATACGATGAATGTGAGCTTGTCGCCATCTGTTCGCCATGACTTTTGCATGTCGTACTCCTCGGGCATTGTCAGGGGTTCTGAGGCGGTCGCTTGCTGGAGTTCCTGGACGCCTGTATTAGAAGGCATGTTCTCGGAATATGTTTCTCGGATACAGAAGCATACTTCATCTTGCATCCATTCGTGATATGTCGGAACATGATGCTCGCTATAAGGAACCAATAGGACTTTCGACGTCGACAGTGCTACAGATCCACAATTAGCGTTCGAACTTTGGCTGCATACTAATGACCGACCAATGTGTTCGTTCAATCTCATTCTCGTGTGGATGGTGTGATTGACCAAGACGAGCTACTAATCCTCCAGAATGCTCTTCGATGTTAGTATGGGAAACCTGTGCGGTGTTTGCTTTGCTATCTCCGATAAAGCCTCAATCATGACAAGATTGGGACATCGATGGCGGAGGCAGACGATCAAAACAATGGCGTCATCATTCTCACTACTACTTCACCAGCATGACAATCTCAGCGACGACGATTATCAAGCACGACAGAACATATGATCATGCATCAAGTTCTCACGTTCTCAGTCGTGCACAATGTCTCAAGTTGCACTTGTTACCGGCGGCAGTGGTTTTCTTGGTAATGCGGTAATCCTTGCTCTCAAGAACAAACATCCTGAATTTACAATCTATAATCTCGACCAGAACCCACGAGCGGTATATGACAAGGTTCAGACTATTCAAGCCGACATATCGAACAAAGACTCCGTCGATGTTGCTTTCAGCAAAGTTCAACCAGACATAGTCTTTCACGTCGCAGGGATCATTCCCAGTGGTCAGGCCAGATACAGCGCAGCTGAATCAGTGCACGAGCGCGCCTTTAATATCAACGTCAATGGCACCAAGAACATACTGGATGCAGCACGAAGGAATGGCTGTAAAAGCTTCGTCTACACATCTAGCTGCACGGTGCTGGCAGACGATCTAAAACATGACTATCCTCTCATGGACGAGACGATACCAATCGGCAACGCAACACTTGCATATGGCTCTTCAAAGACCGCCGCGGAGAAATTAGTGCTGGCAGCAAACGGACCAGAAATGTCGACCTGTGCTCTCCGACCGGCTACTATAATCGGACCAGGAGACAGCTATGGTGTGGTCTCAACCATCCACGCCTGCATCGGCAACGGAGAAACACCGTACATCATAGGTGACAGCAACAACATGTACGACTTTGTGTACATCGACAACGTGGCACACGCGCACGTGCTCGCGCTTGAGAACCTTCTTTCGTCGACCAAGACCGCCGCCGGGGAAGCCATGTTCATCTCCAACCAAGAGCCAATCTACTTTCGCGATTTCATGCTAGCCATTTGGGCGCACTTTGGGCACAAACCTCCGTTCCAAGTTTATTTGCCTGCTAGTGTTGCGTGGGGATTTGGATGGCTTGCGGAGTGGGTGTCTTATTTCGCTGGGCGTGAGATTGCGCTGAGTCGTGGTACTGTCCAAGATGCGGTTGGTATCAGATATTCCAATAACGACAAAGCGGTCAGGTTATTAGGTTACAAGCCGTTGGTAGGGTTCGCTGATGCTGTGCGCCTCTCATGTGACGATTTGGAGAAGACACTCAAGAGCAATACACGATCTCCCAAGGCATGATCGACGACAAATTCGAAGCACGAATCACTGGTCAGAAAGACGAATCTATCAATTGAAAAGGATCATGTTTTTCGCATATATGATTTATTCTGAATGGGTATCCGATAAGCGCCAAAGACAGAAAAAAGTGGTACACTGTATACTCGGGGGAAGCCGTCTCACCCTCCTCTGTGTTCTAAACTCCATGGCTCGAAAAACCATAGGAGTCGGTTCTGTTCTTCGCCGGCACCAGGTCCTTATTGGGTGATCTGAATAGCGAGAGTGTGAATCGCTCCGCGGTATCTGCGCCGATATGTGGTCAGCCGTTCAAAGCTGTATTCCACGCGGACAACAAGGACCTCCGCGTTCCTTCGATCTGATATTGGACGCCTCGGTAACGAGTGACTAATGCTTTCAAGCTCTGAGAATTCAAGTCTGGACATCAACGAATGATCTGTTCCCGTCAAGGGTGATATCGGTCTGTTGTTCGTAAACGATGAAGAAGAAGTAAAAGTCTCGGTCTAGAAGCTGTTACTGTGTCGTCTCATCCGGCTGTCGTCTGCGCTGATCGTTCGTGAATCTTCCTCTCGGCTGCCATGTAGAGCGAATCCAAGTCTCTCATGGCGCCCGGGTCTTTCAGCATCTTGGTAACCTGCAGCCCGGCCGAGATGAGTTGCAAGATGTTGCGGTCGTCTTTGAGGATCCTGCTGGTGTGCATGGCGGCGTGTCTCATTTCCAAAGAGTTCTCCAGTACAGTCACCAGTTGCTTGATTTGCTCGTGCCAGAGAACTCGCTTGGGAATCCGCCTCTTGGTCGCAAGTCGTTTCAGGAGATGGCACCACTCGGTCCACTCGCGGTCTCCGGGTACTCGAACCGGTCGCTTGTCCATCTCGACTGGAATTGGGAACTGATACTTGGCGACAAAATCGAAAGCGCACTGAGACAGTCGATCATTGACTCTCACGAGAATTTCGTCTTGCTCTCTCGCATCAAGCGAGACTTTTAGGTCGATCAATTGGTCCTCGACGACCTCGATATGAGCGTTTGATGGACGTGGCAGGAACTGGTGTGGTCCATCAAATTCGTCTCGGCCGGAAGAGCGCCGAGCCTGAGGGGCTGATTCAACGCTGATCTGAGAGTTCATCCCATCTTGTGAGGTCAAGTATGCCGTAGATATTGGCCTGGCAATAGGTCCTGGACCTCGTCTCTCTGGTGGGGATGGTGGTTGGTATGCTGATACATTGTTCAATCCTTGGTTGATAAAATCTCTGGAAGGATAGCTGTGATGCTGTAAAACTCCTGGAGGGCCCATAAGGCCTTGTCCAAGCATGGAAGACGAAGACAGACCATCTGCTGAATTATGTCTCCATCCTTGTGCAGGCTGTGAGGAGGAGTAGTTTTGTGGAGTAGTGGAATTCCATGCCGAAGGCACCGAGTTATTTCCGGACAAAGACGGCGAAAGATCTCTCAAACCATGGCCTTGAATATGATTGTGAGAGTCGTGAATTCCATCTGAGATTGACAGGTTCTCGAAAGGAGACAGGCCGTATTCAAATTGCGAGAACGGAAGTGGCTTGACGGGCATGTGTGACCTGCAGAAAAGGCGTCAGCTTCCAATGTCACTTCGGGCTCATACAGCCGAGACTTGTCGGGATTTGCTCGTACTGTCTGCTATCTTTTCTTTCACCAACGACATTACGAGATTGTGCTCCTGATTGAGCTCCCAGCGCTCCGGCAGAAAATCCGCCATATCCAGCGGCGGTCGAAGAAGGATGCATCACATCTGACCGCAGTGAAGCAAATCGAGAAACACTCGGAAGGGCGGCGGTATCTGGCAAACATGAACGAACTTGCATGTTTAAAAAGAACAATAATGTCAACGACTCTTTTATTCTCGGTACGTGTCTCGACAAAGCGCGGGACCGAGAACTTCTTATGACATGAGAATCGAAAGCGACAATTCTAGAGCACGGTACAAGTATCAACACAAGAGCTAACCAGTCCCAAAGTGAAGATCGTCCGGCACCGTTCGCTCGACACAAAAGTCGGTCTTTGACTTCCAAGCCACCGGCCACGCACACACCCACTGCTTTCCACCGTTTCCAGATCTGAAGCACGCGCGCACGCACACACAATGTACGACTTGACAGTGATTCATCCTGAGCCGTGCTCCACAAGGCATAGGCGGGGCATTCGAGTCGACAGGGATACCTTATTGGATCTGCTGACGGAAGCTTCTATGGAACCAGGTTTGCTCGACGCAGGGTAATTATCAACCGAAGGGACCTGTCCGTCCGTCTGCAACCATCCTGTAGTCCGCGTCAACTTACCGTACTAATTATACTTTGCATCAGAAGAGATGATCATCGATGGAGACAGAACTTGGCGTTGCTGCCTGACCGCCGAAGCCTTGCCGAGAGAGAGAGCGAGAGAGAGAGAGCCACCTTATGTTCAGTGACTCTGATAGATGACGAGCTTCGGCAAAGAGACAGAACGTTGACTGTCGGAGATGTCCAGAATCTAGACAGGCGAGACTCCAAGGCTCTGTCGACACGAGTGACAGACGAGCAATGTCCAAAAAAAAAGACCACAGTTGTGCGCCCACACATCACAAAATCCAGCACCGTTGACCATCAAAGACAGCACACACCATCGTCAAACGCAACGTCCTGAACACAACGTGGGCGATGAAACACCCTCTCCGAAACCGATCCACGTCAACTTTGTGCCGAACTTTAACAGATGATACACCCTGCTCCGTTCGTGATTCTTCTACCCCACGGTCCAACGCAATAAACAGATCGTCATCTTTCAGAGGCAAAATAGGAAATATGTTGGAAGATCCATGGAAGGAGACCGAACAAGGTTCCGAGCCATGTGGCCGACTGATACAACACACAGACGCCGACAATAATCTTTGGATAGCTCAATTTGCGCTTCCCTTATTGCGGATGAGGCTTTTTTTGTCGTATCTCCTCTTCTGCTTGGTGTCCGTACCGAGTTTACGAGATGATGATTGTGATTGCATACACCCTCACGTGTCGCATCGGCCTACAGTACAATCGCAATGACCCGGTCAAGTCTCGGCCGCGGAAATGAGGGTGCAGGGAAAGTCCAGCAGAGCACAATCTTGAGCCTCGTTCGGCAGGTTCCAGGTACAACGTCAATCCACAATGGCACCCTAACCATAGCGCTTGTAGGGCAAAAACGACTTGATCGCGAGAAGACGGATTCGGTTCTGTTCAGCAGCTCGCAACAATACTCGGGCTGCACTCCGATCATGGCTTTCAACGTCCAGGCGTCCACATCCGGTGTACCGCGACAATTAAGCGCAGCCTTTCACGCTCTGCTTCCCGACCTTAATAAATTACACTTGTCTTGGAGCTCGAGTCTCTGATTCAGGTAGAACGGTATCAAAGCGCAACACATGGCAGCCCGAAAGCCCAACGCGCGCTTAGCATAGTCTACAAACTCTAACCTGGAGACACAACCATGATTTCAAGTCAAAGATAACCATGATTGTTGTCGTGATTGCTCTCATCAATGAGACATTCTGACAGGCGTTAGTCCCAATTGCGCCGACGCCGCCTGCGGCGGAATGACCAGAACGAGATCACATGCGCTTTCGAACCACTGATTACATCCGCGTTCCGACCGACTTGCACCGTCGCACTTCATTCCAGAAGAGAAGTAATCAACAGAAGTTGATCACTAACACGGTCTTTGTGGTCGGACCAAAGATCGAATGCAAAGGACAGTAAGCGCTTGCGTTGATACGGCTACCTTGGGTGGATTGGAGTATGCTCGATGTTCGTCTTTAGACCAGAATGCGCTTATCAGATTGTAATCTCATGGTCTTTACAGCATGGTCGCGAATATTGTGCATCGAATGGTAAGTCCCGCATCCATGACTCTTATGGAAGTATAAACTATGTACTCGAGTACGACCTCGGTGGCAGGTGTGGAGACAGGGACCTCGGGCTTTGTGGATTCGTACGTCAAACTTTGCTTTTGCGGTCGTTCGGCTGTTCAGTTCATGCAAGGGACAGAAGCCATCAGGATCTGATCGACAGGCATGCAACTCTAAGCGATAGTGTCTGCTACATGCACCGAGATACAGAATTCCATGTCATGGAGTCAGCGATCGAACGACTTCATTGGCGCGATGAACAAGCAATCAGCGTTACTCTATCTCCATGGCCGCATCGAGTAATTGCTCGGCGCTTTCTCCACTCCAGTATCACGACAGACACTTCTGGCTTGACCATGACCCAGTATCGAATGCAATGCACATGCTGATCTCTATTCTAAAGCAACCCGCCTGCTACCGACCGCCAACCTCGCGCACCACTGTTTCGCAGTATCAAATCCGACAACGCAAAGTCAACCAACCAATACGATATCGAAACCAATGTTCAGAAATCTCCTTTCAAGATATCCAACAAGACGGTTATGACCTTCTCTCTCAGAGGTGTCTTCGTACGCTGATGCAGCTCCTCGGCCCTGATAGCATGTACCAAATGCACAAGCCCGTCCAAGACAGAGTCCAACTCACTGATCGTCTTGGCCCTGCAGATAGCCGTCATGACGCCGGGATCGAAACGTATAGATACAGATTTCTTATCCAGTCTGATTTTTCGAGGCTCGAACTCGGCTCCGCGCTCGAGATTCCAAACGAACATGACGGTGTAGAGACCGCGCGCGATCGGGTCGACAGCAGTCTTCCTGGGCTGGACTTCTGCGAATACATTGTCGACGATCGTGGCCAATCCCCCATGCTGATGTTTGGTAGTGGTCGATGGAGCGCTTGGTCCATCGAGGCGTCGATGAGGATGTGTCTCATGACTTCGACGATTTCGACAAAGGACAATTCGCCGATCTGTGGAATGTGTACTCGGATTGCTTTTGCTTTGTCTGCGATTGAGTCGTAGGCCGGTGGTAGATCTCCGACGTCCTGCTCTTCGGTTGAGCCAGAGGGGTCCTTCTCGATCATTGCTGCGGAACATTTCTCGGACATGACTGCGATGATGAATGCGTGTAAACCTCACCTGTGTTCGTGTTCGTCAATGACACTGCTTGTATCAACTATGAAATACGACTCTGAGGAGAAGATCACTTGCTGGGAGTCAATGGAATAGAGGATGATAGATGATACTACCTATTCACTCTCGTCGCAACAGCAGCGGCAGACATACATCTACCATTGTCGCACAAACTCGTTACAAGTCTCGCTCTTTACGCCGTGTACTTGAGAACATTGCCTCGAGTTAGGCACTCATCACATCCACGACCAGAGTGAGCGCCAACTCAGCGTTACTTCGCTTCAAAGTTCTCGAAAGCGAAGAACGATACCAGTGAAGTCTGTCGTACAAAGATCGGTTCTGCGACACGTTTGACTTTTCATCACTCTCATGATAGACACTTTTGTGACTGATACCACTCGTTGATCGTGCCTTGGCAGAACGAAGCGACAAGCGCCGAACTGTAATTCTTTCGTTTCACTGAGTAGCACAATCACAAGTCGTTCACGGCTGTGCAGAGGCGCTTAGTTGGACGGCTCAGGTAAGCTACTCGTTCGCTGGAATGTGATGACCCTGCCGCCGGAATGGATCATAGTATGGGAATCGGGCGCAGTCGCGAAATGAATGATCACATGACTCGATACGTACCTGTGACGCCAAGAAAAGGGTCAACGCTGATCTACATCTCTGTTGTCTACAACCGAGTTGAGATCTCGACAACCTGAAACCAGCTCTTCGGATCGAATGGTAGTTATACGAGCGTGACTGATGCATATCATTACTGTGTCGGGAATCGTCTTCATTGCGATGTTCAATCTGGACCCTTCGGCTCTTGTGTCCCCAACGTCCGTGCACCTCATTCGCTGATCGGAGTGCGCTCCTGAGTTTGGCAGATACCGGCCTGTCATTGAACCTTGTCGGCAAATACGCTTTATGCACACCGCTGGACTGTCGTTCTAATTGACACTTGCATATGCCGACGACTTCTCAGACCATTTCGTCGGCAACGGTGCCCTGTAGACTTGGAGTATGACTGGTAGCACGGGTAGCCTCATCGCTAGCAACAATATACGGAGTCTGAGTTGAAGCGTGGAGAGAAGCTTCCCTGAGTGCTTGCATTTCCAAGGCTTGGGCTTGCAATTTCACTCTTAGGACATCCCAGTCGACTTCTTTCTTGCCCACGCGAGGATGATTCATACCCACGCGAGGATGTATCGCTCCTGGGAAGGGATAAGTGTACGTTATGCGATCGCGGTAGGTCTGATATGCGGCGATCGAGGCGTAGATGAACGAAAGCAGAGTCGTGAAACTGAGATTGTTAGTTATGCTATGCTACCGCGGGCCACGCTACAGCTTACAATATTATCGTAACCGGGATGTAGGGAAGAAGCTGGGCTAAAGTTTGTGTTGGCCCGCGTATGCTTTGGCCAATGAAGGAGTAGCTCCAGATGGTGAGTTTGAGGATGTTGAATACCAGGAGCAGATAGGGGTGCAGGTGGTTTCTGAGGATGAATAATACGAACTCGATGAGGTCGAGGAGCATCGATATAAAGCAGAGGGCTGTAGGGATGACGAGCTCGCGTCTGAATTGGTCTCTGGTCAGATAGCCTGGCCAATATATGGTGGATATGGACTCACGGCCCGACCAATCTCCTTCCAACTCGATGAATACCACCGGCACGCCTGATTTCAGCAATGGCAAATCTCAGTACAAAGGCTGCAAACAGGTTTCGTAAGAGCCATGTCGGCAGAAGGATGGATTTGCGCCAGCGGTATCGCATCATGTGCTTCCGCTCGTATTCCGGAACATCGCATCGTAGACGATGGTCATTTGTGGTGGGCATCGTGAATGTGACCTCGCTCGAAGCCGTGTCACACGTGCAAGACCTGTAACACCCGCAAGGCATGCGAGACCTGCTGTAGGAATCCGTATCATGAACCGAGTGAGGCATCTCCATGCTGTAGGAATCCGTATCATGAACCGAGTGAGGTATCCCGATGCGATCTGTGTTGCGGTCTGATCGAGACATATCGATATGATATGGGTAATGATATGGTTAATTATGCTTTGTAGCAACACTGAAGTGGTTGTACTGAAGTGTGCTATTCCAATAC
>Ga0058703_1000193_pt1 | contig 12990 bp, 10 predicted proteins | sample AgamicMgMae_FD_83782 | JGI IMG/M metagenome (GOLD analysis project Ga0058703, IMG submission 83782) | Agave microbial communities from Guanajuato, Mexico - Mg.Ma.e | ecosystem: Host-associated > Plants > Phyllosphere > Phylloplane/Leaf | place: Guanajuato, Mexico | collected 2012-06-04
AGCAGGTACTCGACGTCCATCAGCAAAGACCAACGGTTCGAGACGCTCAAAGTACGCCGGTCTCGGGGGCGTGGGTCGCAACGCTTTCCGCCTCGCCTCAAGCGCGTGAAAGAGACAGAATCCTGCATACGCGTCCGAGCCCGCGTAATCGGTCTGCTGGATGTTCAGACGCTTGGACCATGCGCTCACGCGCACCTCGCTCTTCTTCAGCGGCAGCAGCAGCACGCTTTGAACCTGGTCCGCCAGCTTGACAAGTTTCCGGTTGACGTTGTGAGGATGGCCTTCAGCGGCCCGAACCACCCGGTACAGGTGGCTGAGTTCGAAAAGTCCTTTCAAATCCACGCCGAGGTACTCGCGAACGCGCCGAGCGTCCCCCGATATGTTCACCCCTGTCTTGACGATGTCTTCTGACTCCAAGATCGCACGGAGAGTGGGCGGTACGAGCTCATCGGCCGTATCACCGGTGAACAGCGAAATTTGAAGTAAGACGATCTTCGCTTCGGACGCGACTTGTATCAGACAAACGTTCCTCTTGATACCTGAAGTGCTCTTGGCGCTAGGCTCCCATTCCATGTCGAACCCGAGGACTTTCTCCTTCAGTAAGTCTTGCAGCACTTCCTCACCGCGTTTGGCAGTCGTACAGTAGTGCAACGTGGGGTGCTGGCCGTTTTTGTCCTTGTAGAGCTTATAGGACCAATATGCTGCGTCACTGCTTCGGGAGGTCAAGGCGGCGATGCGACGATCCTGAGGGGAGATATTGTATGCAGACGGCGGCGCAAAGTCCGGCTGACCTGGGGCCAGAGATGCATCTTCAGACGCCACGCTCACATCACTCGACGTGACAGCTTCGGGTTCCACTCGCTCGCTCGTTCCGTCATCAACAAGCGCATGACTGGTAGAATGCGCCCGGGCTGTCGAGACCGGGGCGTCCCGGTCAAGCGTAGGGTAGTCGAATTGAGCGCCAGACTCACTCTCCAGTTGCGCTTCGCTCTGATCACGTTCAGCTTCTGGCGACGACGATTTCGAAACATCGGATGGCTTTGGTGACGAGCCACTCGCATCTGCGGTGCCCACCTCATCGTATCTCATCGTGTCGTCAACAGCGGAGGTGCTCTGGTGGAATGGCCAGTACACGCGGTGCGGTGCACTTTTCACAACCGTCGGCGTCAGATTCGCTAGTCTCGGGCCAGTGGCTTCTACTCTGCGGAGCGCGTGGTTATACTTCTGCACTTGTATGCTCTCGGGACCATACATAGAAGCCGCCGCTCGACGTTTGCCGCGCGACAAGTTGGCGGCGGCATGGCGCCGTTTCACGCTAAGAGCCCGCATGTCGCTCTTTAACCTTTGCCGTTCCGCTTCCGCATCAGGCTCGTGACTCCCAGCAAGGTCGTCGAGTTGTCTCTTGATGCCTGCAATCTGCTGCGCCGCGTTGGTGACGGTGATAGTAGTCCCTGCGCCGCTGGATACGTTGTCCTTCCTGAGGGCTGGCCTAGCGGGACGTTTCGTTCCCGTTGTTGTTGGCGAGCTGGTCGAAGCTCGGGAAGATGGGAAAGAGACCGTACCCCGTCTACGGCCCGGTCTCGAGACTTTCAGCACTTTTAATGTCGTGTCAAGATCCACATTGTCCTCTGCCAGGGCGCTTCGAATCGTCTTGTCCAATTCTGGCTCCTTCTCATCGAGCAGGCCCAGGCTTTCCTCAAGCATTGCCCGCTTGATCACAACAAGCTTCAGATCTTCCCTGATTTTCTGCGCCTCATGTAGTCCCTCACGGAAGGCGGATCGGTATGTCTTCAGTATTCTGCGGGAGTCTTTGCTCGGCTCATTATTATCTGCGGTGTCTCCTACCAAATGCCGCCACCGTACATTGGTCTCGAGTGCCAGCTTGTCGATTGCCTGCATCACCACGAAGATTTCCTTTTCTGCTTTCGAATCTTTCAAAAGCGCTTTCAGTTCTGCAGAGTTGCGCAATGCCACGAGTATGCGAATAACCCTAGTGACAACCGGGAGAGATTGCTCCAGCATGAGTTTTTTCTGCTCTATGGACGCTTTGTCCACGTCGCTTACCATGTCATTCAGCTGCTGTTCCAACTGCTTCATGTGAGGCATTGTGTCCTCGCGACGCTGACGAGCGGGCGGCTCATGGTAGAATTGGTGGTAAAGTTTGATGGTATCCGGCCTGGTGAACCTTCGGTCGTAATGATGGAAATTAGTCAACGTCCTCGAGTGATGTGCTTTCTCCTTGAAGTCTTGGAAAACACTCAATAGACGCGAGTTATACTCCCCAATCGACTCGCTGAGGCGTGTGGAAACTGCACGATGCTCGCGGATCCACTGCTTGAGTCGGTCCACGACCACAGGATACATCTCTTCAAAGGTAGATTCCAGGCGTGCCATTCCGTCCAGGTAACTCGGTTGGCTAGCTAGGAACTGATCGTGCTCCAGGAGTGTTCCTTCAACGTGATAATTGATGTGCCTGAAGAAGTCGGCCATGGCAGTCCCGAAGTCGTCGAAGAGCTCGCGAAAAGCAACGTAATTGCTGCGATCGGCCGTCTTCCGAGCCCGCCGCTGATCTTCGGCATCGCGTCCTTGATCGATTGCTTGTTTGAGCGCAATCCTCAGAGCCTTCAACTCTCGATCCTTTGTGTGTTCTTTATGGTCATGCTGATTGATCTCCCGCGCTAATTCGCGGCCTCGTTGCACCTCGACAGCGAGCTGTTCATCATCCTTACGTGGCTGCTGTCGGACCTGCTCCTCATACCGCTCCCTCTCTTCAGTTCGGACTTTCTCCTCGGTGTCTGCAAGCTGCTTTTGGAAGTCCTCGGCTGCTTGTTGTATCTTCTGGTCCCGCTCATCCACCCTGACGGTCCATCTCTGGACCACCCCCTGGTGAAGTCTCTCCTGCGCCTGAAATCTTTGCTCACTTTCCTTGGCTCTTTGCTCGTGCGCCTGATTTTCTTGCTCGAGTGCCTTCGCTCTCTGTTCCAGTGCTTCAGTTTTTTCCTGCTGTGCCTGAGCCTTCTTCTGCTTTCCCATGTCGTCTCTCAATTTCCGAATCTCCGCCTCCATTTCTGCCAACAACCCATCCTTGTCCTTGTTCTCTTTGCGCGAGTCGGCTAAGTCTGCCTCAAGTTGGTCAACTCGTCTAGCGTTCACAGAGTTCTGGTAGGCCGGCATGCGGTTTGGATTGTCCACCAGCGATCCATTTTTTGCCGACACGGGTTGTGACCGCGGGGCTTCTGATACCGGTGGCGGCCGGCTTTTCTCTAGTACAGGCGGCGGCCCCCGTTGTCCAGAGTTCAGTTGTCGAGACGCGTATGTCCTACCCAGGAATACAACCCCACGGTCGCGGGACCAGGTGAAGTCTGTGGTGCTCGCCCTTTTCGCGTTGCTGGAAACGATGCCTCGCGATCGATCCCAACGGTGATCAATCGGCCGGGTCGAAGGCAGACGTGGGGCTATGTCACGTCCTGTATGCTCCTCCGAGTGCGACATGGTCCCTTCACGGCGATGTGAAGTGACTACTGCGGAAGCGTCGCCAGTATGCTGTCGCGCAGCATATTGACGAGCCGTGGCGACCACATTTCCCGATGCAGCGCGCTGTAATGACATCCCAATCCATTACTCGATTGCCGCAGTCTCGTACACAAGTCGCCACGAGTGAGCACTGCTCGACGTTCGACAGAATAGATGCGGATGTAAATTGGTAGTTTGGTACATACTTGTAGTTCGCCGCGCCGCGTTGAACGAGAGTTCCGGCCAAGCGGCTCTTGCCGCGCTCGCCGTCGCACGTGACGTCGTCGTCCTTCCAATTCTGTCACTTCCGTTCTACATAACACCTTCGTGCCGTAGTCCTTGAATGGACGAGACAGTCCCATCTCTCGTTCCCGGACACTTGAGACTCGAATCATGGCGTCGCAACTGCTCCCTCTGGAGTTGATCGATCGATGCGTCGGCTCACCCATATGGGTCATTATGAAGGGCGACAAAGGTCTGCGTGGACGAGTTGTTATACCAAGTTTTAACGGCTACTGATTGCATCGCAGAGTTCAGTGGCATCTTGCTGGGGTTCGATGATTTCGTCAGTAAGTCGTGTGCATCTTGGAGGGAGATCAGTGGCACCTAACCGCTGACCGACAACGCAGACATGGTGCTCGAGGACGTGACGGAATTGTACGTATAGTAGCACACTCGGCTCGCAATCATTAACGCAACCTGACTTACCATGGCAGCGACTACTCTGGCGCTCAGACGAAGTTGCCGAAGATCTTGCTCAACGGCAATAACGTTTGCATGGTACGCAAGTCCGCAGCTTCACATACATGTAGCTTGTAGCTGCATATGTGTACTGATGCCTCGCAGCTCATCCCTGGTGGCATGCCAGAAGGCAACGAAGGCTGAGTCGTGTTTGCAATTGCATGATTGAAAGATTGGCGCTTCCCGTTCGACCCTTGGAGCGTTGCGCTGGGCAGCCTCATGACGAACGGAAGCATCTGGAGCTGGGAGTTGATCTTTGTGCAGTCGCGGCACTCCAGAGGAGGAAGTCGTCCGTGTGAGGAGGTACTGCTTTTGCTAGCAGTCGACAATGCCTCTGGTGCGTGCAGCGAGAGCGAAGGGCTGATCGATAGATATTCAACTAGGGCTCAGAGACGGTGGAGGTCATCAGGCCTTAACATAGCCACTGAGAGCGAATAGTATCGCCATAACGCATACTTGATTTCATCGAACAGACATCGGGCACTCACGCGTTTTGCGTGAGATATGTACATACTACCTAGGTACCTAGTATACTGTATACCGTGCAGTCACGTAAAGGTTTATGCTCTCGGTCAGATCCGTCAATCACAGCACCTGCATCAATCCCTTGAATGCTGTCGGATACAGCTATGATTCCCATTATTTTAGTCCGTCGCGCCTCTCTTCAATCAAGTGCCATCACACTCTCCTTTGAGATCATTAAGCTACCCTCACGTTCCGCCAAACACCTACTGGCAAATAAAGGCGACCGAACGCGCCGACACTCATCCGACAGCCAACGAAGCAGCCGAGAGCGTCAGGCAAGATGCCTGCCAAAGGCACCGCGCCCTTCGCGACCTTCCTCATTATCGGTCGTGAGTAGCAGACAATCCATTTCGGTACCGAGAAATATGACCTAACCCGTCACGCGCGACAGCAACATGCTTCTTCCTTGGCATCCTCTTCGCGCTGTTCCCCTACGATTACCACGTCCTCTGGACCACGCCCCTCGCGCACCCGGACGACCCCACGAGCCTAGACCCACGCGACCGCTACTTCGCGCTGCAGGAGAACCACCTGAAATTCCTGCATGCCTCGCCGCCGCTGATCAGCCGCATCCTGCACATCGTCATCGGCACGGGGCTGCTGGGCTTCCTAATGAAACTCTACAAGCCCAGCGAGGCGAACATGCTGTTCGACGGCGCGAGTCTGGTGCTGTACATGTGTGGGATCACGGTGTACATTGCGAACATCGTCAAGGGCTTGCGGACCGTGACCGCGGGCGCGTATGGTGGGGCGCCGGTTTATCAGGATGGTAGTTTGGTGGAAAAGGTCGTGGGCGAAGGGGATAGTGACTATGTTGGGAGGGAGGACAGTTTGAGGGTTTTGGCCGCGAGCAATACCATTTTGGCTCTGGTGATGGTGGGGGTTTTGGTGCTGCAGGCTGGTCAGTGGTATGCGCAGCGGAAGGAGACGGAGGAGATTGAGGAGATGGATCACAAACGGGATGAGAAGAAGCGGGCCAAAGAGCAGAAGGAGCATAATCAGTTAGGGGGTGCGAAGAAGAAGCAGTAAGAACTGTATGAAGTATGGGATTCGATGCTTGATTCTATATCATGACAAGCCTGCACGACATTGCAAGACACGCAAGCGCCGCTGTATATCCACTTACGTTACTAGAACGAAGATCAGATCAAACAAAACATTAGTAAGTGACAACCACGTTCTCGGTGGCCCGAACTGCCCCGACTTGCTCCCTCTTGACCAATTCCTCGAGCATCCACGTGCCTACATCCTTCCTCGCGATGGTAAAACGGATCGGCGGTTTGTCTTCTACACCCTCTCTGACAGCCTGCAAAACCTACCCTATCCGTGCACGCGCAGCGCAGGCTTGATTTGCACATACGCGGCTATCGGCTTGCCCGCCTCAGGGAGCTGCATCTGCGGCGTCAGACTCGCCTGCATGGCCTTCTCGTCCGCATGCGGGCATTCGCCGAAGTAAACTCATACCAGTACCAGAGGCAGATCACCACCCGGAGAGGGCATTTCGATGGATGAGATATTGAAGAGTGTCGGCTTCGTGGGAGGTTGCAGCGTCCTCCACGCTTCTAGCACGGTGTTGCATGCGTCCTGGCAGATCGTCTTGTCCTCCAACGTGGACGGCGTGATCAGGGACCCTTAGAACTTCGGGTACGCGCCGATACCGAAGATGATCTCGCGTGCCACCTCGCGACCACTTGGGGCCAATGTCTGTTTGACGGCCTCAATGTCTTCAACGTCGCCCTGAAAATCCTGAGGCGTCGGTCGAAAGGTTCTGTGCCGATGCCCTTGGTCGTTCATCGACTCGATGACTCTGGCGGGTGTGCGAGCCAGTGCGGTGCCAGAGTATTGAAAGGGCAACAACCGGCACAATCACCCGTGGCAACGAAGAAGCCAACGAGGTAGAAGCCCGATATGCTGTTCGCTTCGGGCATTGGCAAGAGCATGGTATTGAAGCTATTGGTTGCTGCATGCAGTCCTCAGGTGCTCTTTGTTCAGGTCCCGAGGCAGGCTGCTTAATTGATAGACGGGTATGTGAAATACCTCTAGGGGCAATGAACGTCGATGAAGTTAGGATGAAAGCTTTTCGGTGCCTTTTGCTTTTCGAAGTGACAGTGCAATGAAATGGAGAGCAGATACGAACGACAGGAATGCGAAGGACTTATTCTATGTTCACCGGGCTCGACGACACCGTAAGGTACCATGATCGTCCGGGCACGCTGGCTCGACCACATACGGCGCGAGCAGAATGCAGAGTCGCATGATACTCGTACAATTTACTGCACAGAGCGTATTAAACCCTGAGGTGGCGTTCTGGTGCGTAGAGCGGGCAAGGTGAGGATGGGACGGAGTCGGGGCGGAAGCTCGCACTCGCATCGGTCACGTGGCTCGAATGCAGTGGAGATTTCCTTCGAACCGTCGTTCTGACACCAATCTTCCCGCCGACATCGACGGCGAACGCGTGCGCATGCCTTCAGTGAAGGATACGCAGGCGCAATAATGTTGAACGCGTGAGCAACTTGTCCATGTGGGTGGATGAAGATCTGCTGCAGTCCAGGGCAGTGCAGTGCCGCTGCCGGATGACGTTTCGATAGCGGAAAGAGGAGGGAGGTCCAGGTCCTCGACGGTGATTCCATATTCCAATTTCACTGCTCGCCCTCATAGTACACACATGCATCCATCACAACACTCGCCAATCCCGCAATCACAATGTCGGAAAGTGCACCCAAGTACCGTCTGGTCCTCGACCCGTCGAAGCCCAAGCCACCCACAAGAGATCACGCTTCCTATCCCGATTCATTGCCCGAGGCCAAAGAAACCAAAGTCCATCCAACGAGCAGTGACGGCGCAGAGAATGCAAGCATCTATTTCGTTGGTACGGCCACTACCATCTTGGAATGGGAGGGTGTCCGCATCATGACCGATCCGAACTTCCTTCACGCCGGCGACCATGTGCATCTCGGCCCCGGCGTCACCGGTACACGACTGACGAACCCGGCCATTGATTTGCACAAGGTCCCGCGCATCGATGCCGTGCTCCTGAGCCATTACCATGCCGATCACTTTGACCAGAAAGTCGAAGCTTCGTTGCGGAGAGACCTACCCATCATCACAACGCCACATGCCAAGGAGCACTTGCACGACAAGAAAGACGGAGAGGAGAAGTTCAGCGACGTGTACGATCTCGACTTCTTCCAGAGCATGAATGTCGATGTCGAGGGCTCAGCTGCATCCGTCAAAGTGACGGGCATGCCGGGCAAGCACGTTCCACCCGGTCCTTTGAGCGTGGCGAACGATCTGCTCGGAGCGGTGCCGCCGACGAATGGCTGGATGATTGAGCTGGGTCACAAGCACGCAGAAGACTTCGCGTCCGGCTATCGGATCTACATCTCGGGCGACACGTTGATGATCGACGAGCTGCACGAGATCCCGAAACGCTACGACGGGCAGAACATCGACCTCATGTTGATCCACCTCGGTGGCACGACGATCCCGAGCCCAAAGATGCCTTTGTTAATGGTCACCATGGATGCTACCCAAGGCATCCAACTCATGCAGCTCATCAAGCCAGACGTCACGATACCCATCCATTACGATGATTACGACGTCTTCTTGAGTCCGTTGGAGGACTTCAAGAAGGCGGTGTCAAACGCGGGGTTGGATAGCAAGGTCGTGTACTTGGACCGCGCGGACCAGTACAAGTTCAAGGTGAATCGCTAAATGACTTTAGAGTGATCGGATCGCAATTGGCAGCGATAGAATGAGTCGATAAATGACTTTGATGTGATTGGATCGCAATGGGCAGCGACAGTTTGACTCGTTTATGTTCTCGCTGAATGCAGGCTCAGCGGACATGCCGTTGCAATGAGAATGGCTTTCGAGACATGCAAAAGAGGCCTCTTCCACGGGATCAGCTGCATTCACTGCCTGCTATCGATCTCCATATCATGCGTGAAATTCCCATTGTGAACGCTATGCCATAACGCCGTTGCTTCCCCGATCCGCTCGTCGCCCGTCCTCCTCAAGCCTACGACGACTTGGCAACACGCTTGCCCTTGGCGTTCTTCTTCGGGGTCTCAACAATCGAAAGTCCTGTGAACCACGTGTCAGAGCACGAGCGCCTCGTATTCATTGTTCATGTGTCTCCACCCATACCTGGCGGCAGCGATTGCCTGAGCTTCTCGGCCTTGTCCGAGTCCTTGAGCACGAGGGTGTAGAGGTAGCGCTTGCATCGGACCTTGAACTTGGTCTGGTGGGTGGCACGGTTCTTCTTTATCCGCGCAGCTGTGGATATACCGTATCAGCCGAGATCCTCTCATATTACCACCCAAAACCGCATGTATTCCACAATCCAGCGATTCTGCTCTTTTTCCACATCGGCGGGTCCCGAAGAAACGTACAGGAGGCATCCTTGCGGCGGCAGATCTCGATGAAGGTTTTGATGTCGGAGACTTCTTGAGGCATCTTGACGGGATGTGTCGAGTTGCGTGTGGGGATTGAGAATTTGGTGGACGATCGCTGGAGTGTCGTCCTTCAAAGCACTTTGCGCGGTGGTATGGAATTTGCTGGTGCGAGACCGACGCGGAAACTTCCGCTCCATAAATCTTGGCACGGCAAACGCGACTTCACTCCTGGATGCTGATCCGTGCCTGAGCCTTTGTGGTATCTCCCTATCGCCTCACTTGATGGCCATGGCGACGTTGACTGAGACAGACCTTACGCGTGTCTCGACCGAGGCAGGCGAGCATTTCGTGGACCATTACTACACCGCGCTCAACGGATCCCGGAACACCATCAACGGCTTTTATGTCCCGACCGTGACATCTGCTACTGGTCGTGGCTTGCCCAGCATCAGCTACAACGGGGAACTTGTACAGGATGCCGGGATGCTCCAGGAACGTTATGAGAAGGACATGCCGTGGACACACTTCGAGCCGCAGAGCGTCAACGTTCACGTCATGAATCCAAGCTTGACGGCCGACGCGAAGACGAAGAGAGATGCTGAGCGGAACCTGAGTCTCGTCGTCCAGGTCAGCGGCTACGTGCGCATCGCCGAGAGGAAGGATGGTCCGATGCGTGGCTTCAGCGATTCTTTCGTGCTGGTGCCGAATAAGGAGGAGGTTGGCGGGAGAGGCACGGGCAAGCAGGACCATGGGAAGCGCTTCCTCATACGGAGTCAGACCTTCAGGTTCGTGGTCTAGCGTATCTGGCATGTGCAATGGTGCGCATGTTATGGAGTACGGGAGTCTTGGAGGCGAGATACCCAGCGTTAGTGCGTACAGAATTCATGCTTTTGCCGGGTTCACCAACTGTCATCGTCAGCCCATAACACTCGCTGCCTACTGCGGTATGATCATTGATTTTGTTAGTGAACCTCGTCATTGGCGGTGCGAACGCAGACTCCCGGCTCACCAAAGTGAGGAACGTCACTGTTGCGACAGCCTGCTGCTAGGACTTTTGCGACTATACCAAGCTTCGCTTTCAACACCTCTCACTAGCCATCGACGCATATACCTCCCTACCTCCGCTCAAGGCACAAATTTTGGGTGAAACAATTGCTCGACGTGAGGCAGCTTTGTACTTCATGTTGCGATCTCGCTACGCTCAACTATCCTCCGCCGGGGCTTTCTCTCCAAGATCTTGATACAGCTGCCACTCTCCACTCTCGGCAGGATGAGGTGCCACAAGCCAAACACCGATCAGGCGGTCGAGTTTACGGTACTCGTTAACGGCCTGCCATGCGACGAATACGCCCTACCCTTCGCGCCTTCTAACGATCAGAACACTGTCGAGTGCTTCATCCCAGTCACAATAGGCGACCACCTTACCATATCCGGCAGTTTCACGGGCAGCATATTGCATGGAGCTTTCGACGTCCTGGCAGACGGGTCCTTTGTCGCGGACCGACGCATCGAGGGTCCGAAAACGGGTGAAGTGAAGCTTCACAGCAAGCGAAAGATCGACTTCAATGCCTTCCTGGACGCACCGAAGAAAGAAGGTGGCACGACCATCTTCCCGCCAGAGGAGGTTGTGGAGGGCAGTCTGCACGTCAGCGCCCTTGGTGACGACCACAACCGCGGCCCCCTGCTTGGAACGAAGGACTGCCGGCTCAGTGTGGGCAGCTTGGCTGTCGTTGTGTCCCTCAACCGAGGAGCGGACGAAAACTATGCGAACAAGTACGGCAGCATGACGTGTGGAGACTGGCGGACTTGGCACGATCATCGTCGTAAGGACGCGGGTATCAAGGCTATGTATCAGCTTGAAGTGAAAGAGACCAATGCGGAAATCTCGGGAGCCCGGCAGCAAAAGCACAAACGTCACTACAGTCAAACACGCTCTGGGAGCCAGCCGTGGGCGAAGCTCGTCTTCCACTATCGTAGCGCTGGGGCTATCAAAAGAGCCGGATGTGAGAGGATGGAGGCGAAGTCACACGCGCTCGAGGCTCCAAGAGACACCACGCTCGTGAACAGTCCACACATCGAGAAGAAGCCTAGCTCAAAGACAACGAAGAAAAACCGGCATCCGGCTGGTAGAGATCGCCTTGCAGTCGCATCACATGCGGGTAGTGCCGACAGTATCTTCATGACACCCGCTCCGGAAGGGCAGTCTAAGCGTAAACACGTGGGTACGCCGTCCGCTCCACTGAAGCAAAGCGAGACATCGACGCTTGCGCTGTTGAATCCGTCAGACAGTTCCTCGCCCTCAGTCCGCAAAAAGAAGCTCTTTGGGCAGTCTTTACCGAGCAACGCAAAGTTGCATGCGATCGCACAGCAAACTGCAGCACAGCCAGCTGACAACGATTTCGACTTCCTGGTGGAGGAGTACCGCAAGGAGCGTGAGAACGAGGACATCTTTGCTTTATTTAACAGGCAGCTGGAGGAACAAGATGAGCAGACCGCCCATGAAGTCTCCCGTGTGCTGGATATGAGCGATGAAGAGTTGGCCGATGCTTGGACTGCCACGGAGCGGTTCCGTGTTGATCCGACATCCGGGGGGCCATCGCATGCACTGACACAGCATGAACACCTGATCGATCACGGCTCCAACGGTGCATCGGCAAATTCGCCCGAGGTCACGGCGACGGCGAGCTCGAAGCCTCCTGGCGATGCGTATCACATGGTCGAAGTCAAGCAAGAGCCCATCGATGACCCATTCATCACTTCCAGCAACGCTCAAATTCTCGATAGTCAACCAGAACACGCTACCGCCAGCCAGGGCAATGAGCCCGTTACTGACGCGGCCAAGGAAGCGCATCATACCATTGAGTCCAGCATTAACGAGAAAGTGGCAAAGCCAAGCGCCACTCCTAATCAAAACTTCACACCCGAGCACCCGCGACCGCTCACGCCACCAACCTCAATCTCGACGAAACGCGCATATTCTGCTACCATGGCTTCGCGTGAGAGCACACCGAGCAAGAAGCTACGGTTCACCGAGCTCAACTCCAAGAAGGCCGAGCTGCTCAAACGTCTCGAAGAGTCGAAGCAGCGCAAGGCCGCAGCGCAGCAAGCGTTCGAAGAACAGCAAAGGTTGCGTGAGGAGGAAGAGCGGAAGCGCGAGGAAATGGAGATGCGGGAGATTGAGATGCTGGAGAGGATGGCGGCGGAGGAGAATGAGGAGTACGAGCAATTGGTGCGTGCGAGGGAGGCTGAGGAGAACGCGGTGCAGGAGGCAAGACGAGCGAGGGAAAGGGCCGAAGTGTTCCTTAGTGCGATCGAGGAGGCGTGAGGTGCAGTTGTGAGTGGTGGTGTCCTCGTAGGCAGGCTCATGGTATGTTTGCGATCTGATTGAGGAGATTCGTAGCATAGCTAGCTGGAGCCTCGAGATAGTGCGAGGTTGGCGGGCTTGGTCAAGACAGATATCAGGGCATCTCACTCGCAGATAGTAAAGGAAAGCTGTCATGAAACATATCGAATCGTAGGATCAGGTCCTCGGGGCGTACAAATTGGCCATGATGCGTGCGAGCAGCTCCTCCCTCGTGGCCGCGCTTCCTGCCATCAGGCCCCGCTGAGACTTCAATCAGCATCTCGGAACAGATGACTTGGTGGTTCCCGATGCGGAATGTGACTTACAGCATCCAGCCACTGCTTCATTTCTTCTTCGGTCCACTTCTCCGGTTCGCCCTGCGGGTCTCGTTGTCGTTGTTGTTGTTGTTGTTGTTGTTGTTGTTGTTGTTGTTGTTGTTGTTGTTGTTGTTGTTGTTGTTGTTGTTGTTGC